>Ga0307429_1000538_pt1 | contig 22320 bp, 23 predicted proteins | sample SalMarWE160230MG_FD_202151 | JGI IMG/M metagenome (GOLD analysis project Ga0307429, IMG submission 202151) | Salt marsh sediment microbial communities from the Plum Island Ecosystem LTER, Massachusetts, United States - WE1603-230 | ecosystem: Environmental > Aquatic > Marine > Intertidal zone >... | reverse complement strand
TTCGATGCAATAATGGTATAGTCTGCGAATCTGGGATTAATTTACAAAATAAGTCTTGGAAGAACTCTTTTAATATAAGATAGACTTTCCTGGACCCATCGGTCAGGCTCGTCTACTTCTCCACCCGGTTCCCCCATTTCAATCCCTGCTACCGCTACTTCATTATATTTTTTACAGTTTTCCTCGATCCCTAATTCAAACAATTTGTCAATGTAGGATTTGAAATCAACTAAAAGGGTGTTAATGGCTAACCGCATACATTCCCTCCTTGCATATCAATTTCCAATTTCTTCCTATAAACAAAAGGCTTTATTACCTGTGCCAGTAAGTCTCAATTCCAAGGTAGCTGCTGATTGCTTCATTGAGTATGTTGGCAACTCGAGAGAGATTTATAGCTACATGGTGTTCAAAGCCATTTTTGCAGATAAACTTTAAAAGCTCTTGCATCTGAGGAACACGAACCACACCTTTTGCCCCAAAGGTATTAAGTTCGTCCTCAGTAACCTCACCCTCACCTACATAAGCTCTCAAACAACCATTAAGATCATCCGTGGTAAATCTAGCATATGTTAAAGGTCCATATTTAATCTTTCCGGTCAGGCTCCCATAGGCATTTTGCTTGCCTACAGTGGTAGCGATGATATCACCATAGCTCATCTTCACCTTGTCATCAAAAATAGACTTAGCAAAATTGCCACAGTGGAAAATAACTGCCCGATCAGGGTTATTCCCGTAGTTATTGTTCCAGTCTACAATGGCTGAAGGAGAACCTGAGGCAAGCTGCAAAGCGTACATGGTAAGTGCTCCGGTAATATCAACTTCACAGGCACTGGGCATGAGCTTCTCACTCATCATACTCATTACCGTGCAGGGCATAATGCCGAGACTGTTCTCAAGAGAACTCCAGCACTGGATAGCCGAGGCTACTAAATTATTATCTTTCATCCATTTCTCAACTACTATACCAAAACGGGCAATGGTACTTATTTTATCAGGTGGGACTCCTTTAGTATCACAGTAGGATTTTATCTCTTCAATTTTAGCTTTCAGGGCACCATCTCCATCTGAAATTTTATCCATCCCGGCATAAATATCTGAAAGGTCAATGGTTTCTACGGAAATACCGTAGGACTGCAGAATTTTTTCTGAGAAACGAACGGTGTTAAAAGCAGTAGGTCTTGCGCCAATAGCACCCAGCTTGATATTTTTCAGCCCTTTTACTAGCCGGCATACTCCAGCAAACCAGTTAAGATCTTCCTTAAAGCTTTTATCCTGAGGACTAATAGTATGAAGACGCGTAAGAGAGAAAGGAATACCATACTGGATTAAATTGTTGCAAACTGAGATCTTTCCGCAGAAGCTGTCCCGGCGATGGGGAAGGTCCAGAGCATCAGGGTCATCAGGAAAGGCATGTACCAGGACCGGCACATCAAGCCCGCTTAAGCGAATGGTATTAGAGGCAGCTTTCTCATCGCCAAAATTGGGCAGGCTAACAATTATTCCATCAATTTTTTCTTGATTTTCTTTAAATAAAGCAGCGCACTTTTTAGCATCTTCCCATCTTTCTACCACTCCAAAACGGGTATCTTCTGGAGAAGGAGAGATTACTGAAAAACCCTGTTCCTGCAAAACTTTTATCATTTCTTCCCGGCCGGCTCTGGCAAGTTCATCAGGAAAGAAATCACGATTACCTACAATCAAACCAAAAGTAAGACTCATATTAGTCACCTCCATTTAAAGATCTGACAGTACCTTGATACTATTTTTCCCCTTAACTAAGGTCGACTCAGCACCTGCCCTGGCTAAACTTTCTTTGATCTTATTTTCCGAAACTGTTGGAACTACTACTCCATCCTGCAAATTAAATAAATCAATGAGCTTTTTCTCAATCTTCAGGCAATTACTGACGAGTCCAAGCACCTGAAAATGGACAATCCCGTCCTCCCGAGCTTTTTGAAGTAAACGATCTACCTTGCTGCGTGACAGGCCCAGCATGGTAGCAATCCGGCTCTCTTTCAATCCCTCCGTATACTATAACCAAGCTATTCTCGTTATTAGGTCTGTCATCAGTCCAACGATCACCACACCGAGGCTCTCCCTGCTTAGAGCATTTTCTCAAAGATTGAACATAATCTTATTATAATCAAAAAATCCTACGCGTCAAGTCGGTCGGGGTATTGAACTTTTTTTGGAAAATTGAAGATAGACCTTGACTTTTTTAGGGGGAAATCGACAAAAAATGAAGAGTTTTGAAATAGAGCTGAGGAGCAACTTTGATGAGGTTTTGATTAATGGGTAGAGTAAGAAGGAGCAAATTAAGTTGGCCCTCCAGGGCTTGATTCTGATAGTCGGATTATAGTTCAGAAGACAGCCCCGGAGGGCCATTGGCTTTATATCTATCTACTAAGCGCTTCCGTAAGCTCCTCTTTTTTCTTCAGGACAATATTTCCTTCTTTTATTTCGACAGTGACGGTGTCTCCTTGCTTGAATTTTCCTTCCAGAATCTTCTCGGACAGAGGATTCTCAATTAACCTCTGGATGGCTCTCCTTAAGGGTCGAGCTCCAAAATCAGGATCATATCCCTCCTTGGCAATCAGGTTTTTTGCCTCCTCGGTGAGCTCCAGTTTGATCTCCTTTTCCTTAAGAAGCTCCTTAACTTCATTGAGCATCAAGTCTACGATTTTCTCGATCTCCTTTTTTGTCAAAGAGTGAAAGACAATGACCTCGTCCAGCCGGTTTAAGAATTCCGGACGGAAGTTTCTCTTTAGTTCAGACATCACTTTACTTTTGATTTCCTCATGGGATAAAGCTCCCTTATTTTTGGCCTGGAATCCAAGATTCCCTTCCGTACCAATCTGTTCGGTTCCCAAATTAGAGGTCATAATCAAAACGGTATTCCTGAAGTCTACTGCGTGGCCTAAATTGTCTGATAGTCTCCCATCTTCCATGACTTGAAGGAGAATATTGAATACATCGGGGTGAGCTTTTTCAATTTCGTCCAGCAAAATTACCGAATAGGGACGACGTCTGACCTTCTCGGTGAGCTCTCCCCCTTCCTGGTATCCTACATAACCCGGAGGAGCACCAATAAGCCGAGAGACGTTGAACTTTTCCATATATTCAGACATATCCAACCTGATCAGGGCATCCTCATCTCCAAAGAGGAACTGGGCTAAATTACGAGCCAGGTAGGTTTTGCCTACTCCGGTAGGACCTATGAAGATAAAGACCCCCAGAGGTCTTTTGATATTCTTCACCCCTGCTCGCGCTCGACGGATGGACTGAGAAAGCGATCTAATCGCTTCATCCTGTCCAACCATTCGTGTATGAAGAGTCTCTTCCATGCGAAGAAGTTTTGTTGATTCAGCCTCAGTGAGATCCTCGATGGGAATGTTGGTCCAACTGGCAATGATGTGAGCCACATCCTTTGGGGTAACCTTAAGGCTTTCTTCCTTCTCATCTTTTCCTTTTCGAAACTGAGCTTTTTTCTGAGAAAGAGTTGAGAGTAGATTCTTCTCCTCATCGCGAAGACGTGCTGCTCTTTCAAATTCCTGTTTCTTCACCGCTAATTGTTTTTCGCGTTCGGTCTCTTGGAGTCTGTTTTCTATTTTCTTAAGCTGGCCTGAGGAACCACTCCGCATTCTTACCCTTGCCGCAGCTTCATCTATTACGTCAATAGCCTTATCGGGAAGGAATCTTCCCTGAATGTAGCGATGAGAGTGATTAGCCGCTGCCACCAGAGCCTCATCGCTTATCTTTACCCGGTGAAATTCCTCATATTTAGGCCCCAGGCCTTTAAGAATCTCAATGGTTTGTTTAACTGTAGGCTCACCCACTAGCACCGTCTGGAATCTCCTCTCCAGTGCCTCATCTTTTTCCACGTATTTGCGATACTCATTAAGCGTGGTTGCCCCAATACACTGAAATTCTCCTCTGGCCAGAGAAGGTTTGAGCATATTTGAGGCATCTATGGCTCCCTCTGCTGCTCCTGCTCCTACCAGAGTATGTACCTCATCCACAAAGAGGATAATGTTCTTGGCCTTCCTTATTTCGTTTAACACCACTTCCAGCCGTTTCTCGAACTCTCCTCGATATTTTGTCCCGGCTATCATTCCTCCCAGTTCAATATTCACTACCCGTTTGTCTAAAAGAACCTCAGGAACGGAACCTTCCGCTATTTTTTGTGCCAGACCCTCAACTACGGCAGTCTTACCTACCCCCGCTTCGCCAATGAGGACCGGATTGTTTTTGGTGCGCCGGCAGAGGATCTGGGTTATCCGCTCAATCTCTTTTTCTCTTCCAATGACTGGATCCAACTTTCCTTCCTTAGCTAGCCGGGTAAGATCACGACCGAATCGATCCAGAGCTGGAGTTTTGCCAGATCCTGCTACCTTGGCTGCCGAAGAGGGGAACTCTCCTATGAGATTAATTACCTCCTGTCTTAGCTGGTCCAGATCCGCCCCTAAACTGATAAGAATTTGGACAGCAAGACTCTCCTTGTCTTTGGTCAATCCTAAGAGAAGATGTTCAGTCCCTAGATAGTCGTGTCCCAATTGTCTTGCCTGTTCCGCGGCTAACTGTAAGGCTCTATTGGCCCGGAAAGTAAGAGGAACCTGTCCCAGGAATGAAGCTCCTTGACCTCTACCCACTACTTTTTCCACTTCCTGGCGAATCCGGGCTAAATCTATTCCTGAATTCTTTAAGGCATTAGCAGCTATTCCTTCATTTCCCCGAATCAACCCTAGAAGGATGTGTTCGGTTCCGAGATAACCATGATTTAATCTATTGGCTTCTTCTTGAGCCAATAAGATAGCTCGTTTTGCTTGTTCAGTAAATCTATTGAACATAATTAATCTCCTGTTAATTCTTTATATGTTTTTCTCTCTCGCTTGCCCATCTGTAATCTGGTAGTCGCAAGGCTCAGAGCCTGCGCCAACAGGCGCAACCTAAAGGTTGCGGCTACCTTGCCCCATTTTCTCGCTCTATTTATTAGCTCCTATCCTCAGGGAACATTTTCTCCAATGGGAATTTTACTTTGGTGATTTTTCTGAATCTTTCCCATCTGTCACCAGTTTTTAATTTATTGATTAAATAATCATCAAAGTGTTCGGTTCCACAGTGTAAACATATCTTGTCAATGATTGCTTCATCTGAGAGGGCAGCCTCAAGGAACCTTTCTAATCCCCGAGTTAGAAACCTTTGCTCCTCCTCCTCTAGTCTCAAGAAGATCTGAGCTATCTCTCTTTGTCTTTTCTCTTCTATAGTTTCCAGCACCCTTTCTCCTTTAATGGTAACTCTTAGTCGAGTGTTTCTTCGGTCAGTTTCATCGTCCCTTCGCTGACTGAGTCCTCTATTAATAAGCCTGTCCATCAGTTTACTGGCCGCCGGGTAACTTACCGCCAGGCCATTGGCTAAATCTCCTACCAGACAATCCTCATGTTGTTTAAGAAATCTCAAACCCCTCAACTGAGATACAGTGAGATGATACTCCCTTAAATATCTCAATGTCTCCAAGGTAGTCATATTAATCAATCGGCTGAAAAGATCCATCAGTCTTTCTAACTCTAGCAGATAACGTTCCATCTTTTCTTCTAAAATTATTTAACTTGGTTAAATAATAGCACAAAAAAATAAATTGTCAAGGGGGGTGCGGGGCGCGTTGACCCCTCTTAAAAATCTGGTAGACTTTGGGATCTCCACAGTTTCGGTTCAGGCAGGGGAATACATTGATGAGGTTATCAGGGCGGTGGTGACACCCATTTTTCAGAGTTCAACATTCTTACTTTCAGACGACCATTATCAGAAGGTCCTGCAAGGCAAGCAAAGGGAGATTAACATCTATACTTTTTTCTCATAGAAATCTTTTGGAAACAGGAAATGGCGACTCATAGAAGATTAAAAGCTGATCTACACCTACATACTAGCGAGGACCCCAAAGATAAAATCAAATATTCAGCCAGACAATTGATTGATTACGCATCTCAGAAGGGCTTTGATGTGCTTGCCATTACCAACCACAATTTTTATATCTATAATGACTATTTGAAAGACTACGCTGCCAGCAAAGGGATTCTTTTGATTCCCGGGATTGAGCTTTCTGTACAAAGAAAGCACATCATACTGCTGAATACCAGCGATAATGTTCTCCAAAAGATTCAAAGCCTACAAGACCTGAGGGATTATAAAAACGAGGATAGTTTAGTGATAGCTCCCCATCCTTACTTTCCCATGTATCAGGCACTAAAGTCAAAGTTGGAAGAATATATCGATATTTTTGATGCTATAGAATACACTCATTTCTACTTCCGCAGAATTAATTACAACAAAAAAGCTGAAAGAAAAGCAAGAGAGTTTGACCTTCCTCTGATAGGGGTTTCCGATGCCCATCTTCTTCGTCAAGTAGGCTGGACCTACTCTCTCATTGATGCAGAAAAGACGGTCGGGGCTGTCATTGGCGCAATTAGAAAAAAAAGAGTCAGGGTAGTTACCCAGCCCTTGAGACTTACCTTTTCTAATGTCTTTTTGAGTTTAAAGCATTTCCTCACTCAGGGGGTAAATCATTGCGGTGGACTTGTCTGATGGCTTTAGTTTTTAGCTTGCAGCTCTTTTATTTCATCCCGGAGTCGGGCTGCCTTTTCAAAATTTTCCCTTCTAACAGCCTCTTCTAATTCTACGTTCAATTCTTCCAGGTGCGTAAGCGGTTTCTTCTTTCTGATTTCTCCTGCTAGTTCCCTCAGTGATTCTATTTCCTCACTTTCTTTGGATAATTCTGACTGATCCAAACTTTGGAAAAAGTCATCAATTCTTTCCATTCCCAGCTTTGTTTGCTTTAAGGCTTTCTCGTAATCTTTTTTTTCTAAACTGATTAATGCTTTTGCTTTGGTATTCATCATTATTATGTAGGGTATGTGGCGGGTAAAAGCTGTTCTATATCGCTCATCGGCGGCGTATCTTAAAACCAAATTGTGTACTCTGAGGTTGCGGTCGGTATCCCTTACGACTCCTCGATAATCTTTTAACGAAAATAGGCTGAGGTAGCGGTGATAATATTGGACAGCTTCCTCGTACAGCTTTTCACAATCACTCTTATTCAACTCAAATCCCCGGGTGGTGCCATGGCTGGTTTTATATTGTTCTAATCGTGATAGATGATAATCTAGTAAAGATTCTTTACTATAAGGCCTTTTTCCATCGGGTCTACCCTCTGCTTCCATTTGGAGAAGACCGAGTTCTATCCTCATTTGAATTTTGTCCTTTCCGTCCCTTCCCTTTATTTTTCTTGCGGTGACCTTATCTAGCCGGTATTCCCATCCTTCCATAGCCGCACTAATATCCTCACTCATATCTTTCTCCTCTAGAATCGGTTCCCATCACTCTGATTTGTAGGCGCTACTGCGGGAAACAAGGATTTTGAAACTTCAGCCTCTTTTTTGGTCGGGTGAGCGCTGTATATAGCTAGTTTATTGGCATCTTTAAATACTAAGATCGTCTCCTGAGAATCATTTCTAATCCATTGGTCAATGATTTTCTGTGGATTTTTTGTAGGATTTAAATGAACTGCCCGAACTGTTCTTTCATCAAGCTTGGAATATAGCCAGACTCTATTTACTCGCCCAATGATTCTTGCCATTTTATAAGCCTTCTGCTTGAACAATCTGTAGTTCTTTTTGATCTCAGGGGCAAGCGCATTTTTCGGTTTGTCCAGAGTTAGGGAATCATAAAAAAATTTTTTGGCCTTTTTACTAGGAGCCAGACCTTCGTATCCACCATCGCAAGCGGCTAACCAAAGAATCTCTCCTTTATCGAGAATGGCATTATTTACTAGATCAAGTCCCCTCTGAGAGGTATAGAGAGTTTCATCGTCAGGATAACCACCGGGGGAGACGATAGAATATTTGCTGGGTTTTAGATAGAAACTAGTTGTTTGGTCTACCACTCTAATGCCTTCCCTGGTTACAGTTTCAACGTCACCCGCTGCAGCCCAGATGAGTCTTTTGCTACCAATGGTAGCCAGGGTGTACACTCTCCTACCTTGGCTGATAAGATCCATAGCCTCCAACATATCTTCAGCAACCGGATTGGAACGTCGTCCAGGATCATAATGCCAGGGATGTTTGCCAAAAGATGCCTCCCTTTCTAAGGCAAGTCTGTGATTAGCTTCTATTGTTTCAAAAGAGCAACATCCGGGAAGAAAGTTTTTAATAGCATTACAATAGCCAGCAAAATAGTGATTCTTCATGTTAGCTGTAACAAAAAAGACTTCCACTTTTAAGAGTTCCGGGTCGACTTCAACTTTTGTCCCTCGGGTGGTTGTACCTACCGTTACAGTAGGTCTTTCACAATCATGAATCAAAATGGTATGGTTAAGACGGTATCTTTTGGCAATCTCTTTGATAATTCCCACAACCTCAAGGTTTCCCTTAGTTTCTGGATCGTGAGAACCGGTCGTAATTATGTATTGAATATGCTTTGCTCCTTTTAGCCGTTTTGCACTGGCCTCGATTTGGTGCCAATGAGGCTGGTTTCTGGTACTATCCTCTACCAGAGCACACACTTTTTGGTTCCTCACCATGTCCTTCAATTTTGAACCAGCCAAAGGTTTTTCTAATGCATTTTCCAGAGTTTCCGAGGTGGCTGAGGTTTCTTCCAATTCTTTTGGTTCTATAATCTGTACCTGGTCATCTGGTAGATCCAGAATCAAACTTTCTTTTCCATAGGGCAGTTTCACTTTCATTTTGAGTAACTACACTCCTCACCAATGTCCATGTTTCTTGAGATAATCCAGAAGTCTTTCTATATCATGAGGGGCTGATCTGATGGCTAAAGTTCCCACGTACATCAAAACCGAAAATTGCCAGCTATCTTCCGGACCAGTAATCAGTCCTGAATGGACGTCCTCTTTTCTCTCTAACTGTCTGGAAAAGTAACCGATCGCTTTTTCCAATGGACCTTCAAATAGATTGACAGTATAGGTTTGATTGCTGTATTTTAACATAGGAAAGGAAACTCCGCGCATGAGCAGGAATTTTCCAATTTCATCTTCATCTACCTCGTCAAAGTCCCTTTCAAACTCAAAACCTTCGAATTGAGGAAGGTCCCGGGGTAGAACTATCATTGGTTTGTGAACTACCACCTTACCTTTTCGCACCACGGTATCTCCTACATTAACTACTGATTTGGTTAAACATGTATAAGGTAATTCGGTATTTTCAAAAGCTAGAAGGCCCCGTAAGCGAGGTCTCAAAATCTTTGTTTCCCGGATAGCTCTTTCCCATTTTTCCTGTAGACTCATTCTCTTATATCCTCTTTATAGTTTCTCCTTTTCCAGCGGAGTCTCTTCACGCATTAACACAATATTTATCCGCCCTTAGCCTAATGCAAAGTCAAAGACTTGTCAAGAGATTAATTTGGCAAGTTCCAAAACAGAATTGATCACTAGATCGGCATTTTTTGAGGAGCGTTGATTGGGGGTACGCAAGAGAATTGTGGTGACTCCTGCCCTCTTTCCTGCCAGCATGTCAAATTCATAATCTCCAATCAATATTGCTTCTTCTGGCTGGACTCCCATTTTTTCACAGGCCAGGAGAACTGGCTCTTTGGCTGGTTTGGGTGGGGCTTCTTTTCTGGTAACTATGGCGTCGAAATCCAGTTTGAACCTGTCAAGAATAATCCTAACCGACTTCCTACTATTGCGAGTAACGATAGCGCGTTTTATTTTTTTTTGGGAAAGTAATCTGAGCAGCGCCATAATGCCAAAATTCAGCTCTGATGTGAGGGCGGCTTTGATTTCGTGATTTTCTAGGATCCTTATAGCTCTTTTTTTCTCCTCTGGATCCTTGAGCTGCTCAATCTGCTCAAGTACCGGTTCATCTAGCTCTGAGCCGAAAATCTCCCTTCTTATCAGCTTGAAGTCAAGCCCGGATTTTACTATTACCCCATCCAGATCAAATATAATGGCTTTAAAATTGCCCATTTTCTTCATCGATGATAGATGTCTTTAGAATTTTCTTTAGGGCAAGAGAATAACACTTTTCCCTGGAAGTGTCAATCTCACTCAAGAATTTTTTGTGGTGAGTAACCCCCTTGACAAAATTTTTTTTTACTTTATAATGGGTGTTGGTGGTAAAAAGTGGAGTGAAGTGGAGAAAAACTCAGGAGAGTTAAATGTTCATGGGGGAATACCACCATACCATAGACAAAAAGAACCGACTCATCATTCCCTCTCCTCTGCGTCAACTTACCAAGCAGGGTGAGGATAGGTTTATCATTACCCGGGGATTGGATAGGAGTCTATTTCTCTACCCTCTATCGGAATGGCAAAATCTGGGAGATCGATTGACCTACTTATCTACCACTAAATCCAATGCCCGGGCCTTTCTAAGACTTCTCTTCTCTGGAGCTCATCCAGTTCAGCCAGATGGTCAGGGAAGAATTATCTTGCCGCAAACTTTGAAGGATTTTGCCCAGATCAAGGAGAAGGTTGCTGTAATTGGTGCTTTCAATAAGATAGAGATATGGAGCGAGGAAAGCTGGGATAAGTACTACCAGGAGCAGAGATCCATCTTCGAGGAGTTATCGGAGAAGATTATGGATGTGGAGATTTGAAATTCCTTCATCGGCCGGTAATGGTCAGACAGGTTCTCCACTGGCTCGCTCCAAAAGAGGGAGATGTTTATGTTGACTGCACTATGGGTACAGGTGGTCACAGTGAGGCCATCCTGGAAAAAGCAAGGGGTAGAATTAGCTTAATAGGGATAGATCGAGACGAAGAAACTCTCAAAGTAGCTAAAGAAGCACTAAAGAAGTATCAATCACACATTAGTTTTGTCAAAGCAAACTTTAAACATCTCCCTCAAATTCTAAAAGAGAAAAAGATAAGAGAGGTAGACGGTATACTTTACGATCTGGGATTGTCTTCTTTTCAGTTAAAAAGTCGAGAGAGGGGCTTTAGTTTTCGGGGTTCCGCTCCTTTAGATATGAGAGTGGACCAATCACAGAAAATAATGGCCGCTCATCTGGTGAACAAGCTCTCGGCAGCCGAACTAGAAGATATCTTTTTGAAGTTGGGGGAGGAGAGATGGGCCCGGCGGGTGGCAGAATTTATAGTCCGAGAGAGGGGGAAAAGTTCTCTCAAGACCACCTGGGATCTGGTAGAAGTGGCAAGAAAAGCTATTCCGGCTGAGGTTCGGAAAAAAAGAAAGATACATTTTGCTACCAAGATTTTTCAAGCTTTACGCATCAAAGTAAATCAAGAGCTTGAAAATATAAAGATAGCTCTTCCCCTCAGTTTTGAGCTCTTGCGACCTGGGGGAAGAGTCTGTGTGATTAGCTATCATTCTCTGGAAGACAGAATAGTTAAAAGGGAATTTAGCGAAGGAGAAAAGAATAGGCTGAGGATCCTGACCAAAAAGGTAGTCAAGCCCTCATCAAATGAGATTCTAGCCAACCCGAGTGCTCGTTCGGCTCGGCTAAGAGCAGCGGAAAGGCTATAAAATTGAGGTGGTTTTTACTAATCCTCGTTTTTATTTTGGGATTGGCAGGGATAGAGGTTTACAAGCACATGGAATTGGTCAGGAATGGCTACACCATCCAGAGACTTCAAAGTAAGATAAGAAATGTGGAGAAAAAAAATGGGGTTTTAAAAAGAAAAATTTCGACCTCCTTATCCTTGAGAAGACTGGAGGTTTATGCTCGAGAGAGGCTAAATTTAGGAGAACCCGAGGAAGTGAGATTTATCAGGCAAGAATTGCCCCAGGATTGAAAAGTCCCTTTTAGAGGAGAGTTTCTTGGCTAGAGAAAGAAATTGGAAAGCTCGCATCTATTTACCCTTTTTTCTTCTCTTTATGGCTCTAATTATTCTGGAAGGCCGTTTATATGACCTGCAGATTCTAAACCACCAGAAGTTTTTCCGGCAAGCGAGCAAGGAACAGGTGAGATTGGTTGAGATTTCTCCAAAAAGGGGATCAATTTATGATCGAAACCTGGAAAAGCTAGCCGTTAATATCCCTTCCTATTCTCTTTATGCTCGCCCGGGAAAGATTTCCCATTCTAAGAAAGTAGCCCGGAAACTTTCTCCTATCCTAAGAATGAAGGTTTCCAACTTGACAAAGAAACTGAGACAGAAGAAGGTCTTTATCTGGCTAAAAAGAAAGCTCTCCCTGGCCCAGAAAAAAAGAATTGAAGCACTCGGTCTCAAAGGGGTGGGATTTGTGGAGGAAAGTAAAAGATTTTACCCTCAGGGGGAACTGGCCTCTTCTCTTTTAGGATTTGCTGGAGTGGACAATCAGGGATTGGCCGGGGTAGAGCTTTCTTGTAACAGTGAACTACAAGGAGAAGCGGGTCATTTCTGGATAAAAGAAGATGCTTTGGGTTACGAAATTCCCTTTGCTAAAGATACTCTTCAGGCTCTGGTTCCCGGTAAGAACTTGGTCTTGACCTTAGACAATGTCATCCAATCCATGGTAGAACAAGAATTATCTCTTACTCTAAAGAAAACCAAGGCCAAATCCGTGGAGGCCTTTTTTATGGATCCTCAAACGGGTGAAATTCTTGCTCTGGCCAACAAACCCGATTATGATCCTAATTGTTATTCCAATTATTCACCCTTCACTAGAAAGAATAGGGTAGTTCAATCCCTTTATGAGCCTGGTTCATCTTTTAAACCCTTTACTGTGAGTGCTTTATTGCAAGAGGGACTGACAGATCTAAATGAGAAGATTTATTGTGGGGAATCAATCAGGGTAGCTAATCACCTATTTCATGACTGGAAGAATTTCGATCAAAACTTGAGTTTTGTTCAGATTGTTCAAAATTCTTCGAATGTTGGAGTAATCAAGTTAACAAGCAGGATGAAAAAGGAGAAATTCTATGAGTACATTCGTCTTTTCGGCTTCGGAAGCCGGACCGGAGTAGATCTTCCCGGAGAAGGCAAAGGAATTGTTAGATCTCCTTCGGATTGGTCGCTTACCGATCTACCTGCTATCTCTATCGGCCAGGGAATTGCAGTCACTTCTGTTCAGATGGTTAACGCTTTGAGTGCTCTCATAAATGGAGGAAAACTTCTAAGACCTTACGTGGTTAAATACGTGTCTAGCTCGGATGGTAAAATAATTAAGGAGAACCGACCTCTGGTAATAAGAAGAGTGAGCTCTGAGTCTTTATCTCAAACAATAAAATCACTTTTGGAAGGGGTAGTAGAAGAGGGAACAGGAAAAAAGGCAGGAGTCACCGGATATTCTCTTGGAGGAAAGACAGGGACGGCACAGATCCCTGCATCTAATGGAAGGGGATACCTTCCCCACAAGTACATTGCCTCCTTTATGGGTTTTGCCCCCGTAGACTCACCTAGAATCGCTGGAATTGTGATAATTAAGGAGCCTACGGGGGCATATTATGGAGGAGAGTTGGCGGCACCTCTTTTTAGAAGAATAATGAAAAGAGTCCTACCTTACTTAAATATCTTACCTCAAAAGGAAGGGTTGGTCCAGGCAAAAGAGAAGTTACCCTCTCCTAAAAGGAACCTGAAGCGGGATCTGACCTCGCTTTTTTCCTCAGCCGCGGCTAATCTAAATGGATCGTGGCTGAGTTTCTTGACAAAATATTGACCAAAATTACTATATGGGACAAAGAGTAATCCGTGAATTTAAGAGAACTTATCACCGAGATAGATGTAGAGAAAATAGCTGGCAATCCCGATTTGGAAATAGAGGGAGTAGCCTACGATTCGAGAAAGATCCAGTCGAATTTCTTATTTGTCGCTATTTCTGGCTTCAAAGAGGATGGCCACCACTTTATTCGTGAGGCTATAGAAAGAGGAGCCAAGGCATTAATAGTAGAGAAAGAGATCCAAATCCCCTTCCCAAAAATCGTTTCAGTCAGAGTTCCTTCCTCAAGGTTGGCATTAGCTCAGATCTCTAATCGTTTTTATGGGTTTCCTTCGGGACAGATACGCGTGATTGGAATTACTGGGACCAACGGTAAAACTACTACCGCCTACTTGATCGAGTCTATTCTCAAACGATGTGGTTTCAGGGTGGGGAAGATATCAACCATCGATTACACTCTGGGAAGGGGATTTTCTTCTTTCTCTTCCATCACTACCCCCGAGTCAGAGGATGCGCAGCGAATGATCAGGGCAATGGTGGATGACCATCTTGACTATGTGGTGATGGAAGTCTCCTCCCATGCCCTCGTTCTTCACAGAGTTGAGGGAGTAGAATTTGATTGGGCTGTATTCACCAATTTTTCTCCGGAGCACCTCGATTTTCATAAAAACCTTGATGGGTATTTGGAAGCCAAAGTCTCCTTATTTAAATCACTGGGCAAACTCCCAAAAAAGAAGCCACCTAAAGGAGCCATAGTCAATATAGATGACCCTGTGGCAAGTTATATCAAAGCTGAGACTCCTTGCCAGGTAATTACCTATGGGATTAAGAAAGAGGCTGATGTCCGGGGAAAGGTTTTAGAAGTCAGCTCTAACGGTGTCCATTTTATCTTGGAAGCTGACAGCAGCGACAAGATAAATCTATCTCTTCTGGGTATTCATAACGTTTACAATGCTCTGGCCGCTGCCTCAGTGGCGAGGGGAGAAGAAATTCCTTTTGCTCTGATCAAAGAGGGGCTTGAGTCTTTAAGGAGGGTCCCCGGCAGACTTGAACTCATTGAAAATTCGCAGGGCTTCAGAGTTTTTGTGGATTACGCTCATACCGCAGATGGTCTGGAGAAAGTATTACAAGCTCTACGGGGAGTTATGAAGGGGAGGTTGTTGGTGGTATTTGGCTGCGGCGGCGATAGAGATAGGCAAAAACGTCCGCTTATGGGCAAAGTAGCCCTTAAATTGGCTGACTATTCAATTATTACTTCCGATAACCCCAGGAGCGAGAACCCCGAAGAGATTATTGTCCAGATTGAAAAGGGAATAAAGGAGGCTGGAGGAAAAAGAGAAAGAGATTATCTGGTCATAGTCGACCGCAGAGAAGCTATAAAGGAAGCTCTAGAAAGGATGAGAAAGGAAGACACCCTTCTTATTGCAGGCAAAGGGCATGAAAGAGTTCAAATTTTCAAAGACAGGGTGATAGAGTTTGAGGATAGGAAAGTAGTACGAGATTTGCTTGGGAGAGAATAATATGATATGATGAAACTATGATTTTGGATGGTCGAAAGAGTAGAGAAAGCCAATGGAGGATAACTTTTCCATCCGGGAGATAGTGAAAGCTACCCAGGGTAGACTGATAGGAAAAATTCCTGACATCTCCTCCATCTCACCTCATCAAATCTGCACCGATACCCGAAATCTTCAAAAGGGGGATCTCTTCGTTGCTCTTGTGGGTAAGAAGTTGGATGGCCACCAATTTGTCGAGGAATCCCGTAAAAAAGGAGCCTGTGGAGCCATTGTCTCTGAGCCAGTTTATCCTCCCCGCAAAGATTTTTTTCTGGTAGAGGTGAAAGACACCCTCCAATCTTTACAGGAACTGGCCAGATACCATCAGAGGAGACTCTCCTTGCCTCTCATAGCAGTAACAGGTAGTAATGGCAAAACTACAGTCAAGGAAATGATCTGGCAGATTCTGTCCCAGCAATATCCGGTTTTGAAATCCGAAGGAAATTTTAATAATCAAATTGGAGTTCCCCTCTCTTTACTTAAGCTTTTCTCCTCCCATAGATTAGGAGTTTTTGAAATGGGGATGAATTCCAGAGGAGAGATCCAGCGCCTGGCTGAGATTGTTGAACCTCACATTGGGGTGATTACCAACATCCATCACTCTCATGTGGGATTTCTGGGAAGTCTGGAGGAAATTAAAGAAGCCAAGGCAGAACTTATTCCTCTGCTAAATAGAGATCCCACCAATTGGCTAGTTTTAAACAGTGATAGTGAATGGACTCCCGAACTGACCTCAAGAGCTAGATGCAAGGTAATCACCTTTGGGATTGGCCAAGGATCTGACGTGGGAGCAGATGGCGTCCAGAACCACCAGGAGGCCATGGATTTTACCCTGACCTCCAGGAAAGGAAAGATTCCTATTCATCTGGTGGTTCCTGGAGAATATAATGTGTCCAATGCCCTGGCTGCCTGCGCAGTTGCTCTCATTCTGGGAGTTCCTCTACCTACTATGGCCCGGGCTCTATCAAACTTTCAACTTCCTCCCATGCATTCACAGATGTATCTATTGGGGAAATATAAAGTAATTGATGATTCTTATAACGCAAATCCGGAATCTATGGAACAGGCTTTGAAACTGCTGAAGGAAATTAGAGGGAGTCGGAAAATAGTCGTCCTGGGAGATATGTTGGAGTTAGGAGGCGCGGCAGAATTTTTTCACTATAAAATAGGAAGCCTGATGGGGCAGTTAAACATCCAGGCTTTGTTTGCTCTGGGGAAATACTCTCATAAGACAGTTGCCGGGGCAAAAAAAGCTGGGATAGAAGCAGCTTTCTTCTTCCGAGATAAGAAAAGCCTGATTGAGAAATTACTCACTTTCCTCAAGGAAAATGATTGTCTTTTGGTTAAGGGCTCGAGAGAGATGAGGATGGAGGAAATCATCGATAGATTAAGGATGAAATTATGCCCTTCTACTTGATTTCTTCTCTATGGGTGCGTATCGGAGGAGCAGCTTTACTTTCCCTCGCTTTGAGCCTGTTGGGAGGTAAGATATGCATAAAGAAATTCAAAGAGGCAGGATGGGTTGATTATGTTCGCAGGTTCACTCCTTCCACTCACCACGAAAAAAGGGGTATTCCGGTAGGGGGAGGGATTTTCATCATAGTTGCCCTTCTTTTAAGCCTTCTTGTCTTTGGCAATTTCACCAATAAGCTAATTCTTCTTACTCTCTTTGTTTCACTTTCTCTGGGATTGATAGGATTCTGGGATGATGAGATTAAAATATTAAAAAAGGGCTCCCGGGGTCTTAGGATTAGAACCAAATTGGTCATTCAACTGATTCCGGCTCTGGCGGTTGCTCTTTTTCTTTATTATCAGCCTTTTTTTGATACTCATCTTTACATTCCATTTACCGGAGCCAGTCTAGCCCTGGGGTGGAGCTACATTCCTTTGATTGTGCTCATCCTGATGTGTGTTCCCATTAGCGTTAACATTACCGATGGGCTGGATGGATTAGTCGCTGGCTGTATGCTGTTTGCCGGGATAGCTTATGGTGTTCTAGCCTACGTGGCGGGAGCTACCTATTTTCATGGCTATCTAAACACTCACCCTGTCCCCGGAGCGCAGGAGTTGGTGGTCTTCTGGGCAGCACTTCTGGGGGCAACTCTGGGATTTCTATGGTACAACCGCTACCCGGCTAAAGTATTTATGGGAGAAACAGGAGCCCAACTTCTGGGAGGAGCTCTGGCTATGACCGCAATCTTGATAAAAAGAGAAATATTGCTCCTTCTCATTGGAGGAGTCTTTGTGCTGGAGGCTTTATCTGTAATATCGCAGGTTATTTCCTTCCGACTAACTGGGAGGCGTATCCTGAGAATGAGTCCCATCCATCATCATTATGAGCTTAAAGGAGTAGAGGAGCCTAAGATTGTCGCCCGTTTCTGGATTTTAGCTTTTCTTCTGGCCCTGGCAGGATTAAGCAGCCTGAGGTGGTGGGGCCCATGATGCTCAAAGGTAAAAAAGTACTGGTGCTGGGCATGGGAATCAGTGGCATAGGAGCCACCCGTCTATTAAAGGAAAAGGGAGCAAAGGTAACCATTAATGAATTAGAAGATAGCCAAGAGATGAGAGCTAGAGCCAGAGAGTTCGAGAGAAACGGGATTAAGGTAGTCCTCGGCTCACATCCGTTTGAAATCCTTGCTGGACACCAGTTAATTGTTCTTTCTCCTGGAATTCCTCTTTATATTCCCCTGCTTCGTCAGGCAGAAAAGCTACATATTCCTATAATGGGAGAGTTAGAGCTAGCCTCCCGCTTTTTACCAGATAGATCTCTCATTGCTATTACTGGTACCAATGGAAAGACCACCACCACCGTCCTCGCAGAGAAGATACTGAGAAAAGCTTATAAAGATGTTAAGATAGCCGGTAACATCGGGACACCTCTTTCGGAGGTTGCTAGAAAACCGGGAAAGATAATTGTAACAGAGGTAAGTAGTTTCCAATTGGAAACTATTAAGAATTTTTCGCCCTTTATATCCTGTATTCTCAATATCTCCCCCGATCATCTGGATAGACATCCAGATCTTAGACAATATATTTGGCTTAAAAGTCGCATTCTCACCAATCAGAAATCAGATGGCTTTACCATATTAAATAGAGACGATCCTTATGTCTACCCTTTAAGGAGAAAAACCAGAGCCGAGGTTATCTTTTTCAGTCAAAAGGAGAAGTTGGAAAGAGGAGTTTTCCTCAGAGGACCTCACATAATGAGAAAGTTTGAGGGAGAGGAAGTAGTTGTTTCCACGGACGAGATCAGTTTTACCGGGTCTCATAATCTGGAAAATATTCTCTCTGCCATAGCTATCGCCTCTCTTTATCGGTTAGAGAAAGAGGCGGTGAGAGAGGCTTTGCTGGAGTTTAAAGGACTGCCCCATCGCTGTGAGCCGGTGGCCAGGATAAGAGGAGTCGATTTCATAAATGATTCTAAGGCCACTAACGAGGGAGCAGTGAAGAGCTGCCTTGAGTCCATCGCGCAGCCGATTATTCTCATTATGGGAGGAAAGAACAAGGGAACCAATTTCCTTTATCTTAGAAATGTCATAAAGGAAAAGGTCAAGAGAGTAATCTTACTGGGGGAGGCTAAAAGGGTAATTAAAGCTCAGTTAGATACCATCTGCCCCCTCTCCGAAGTAGAAAATATGAGAGATGCAGTAAGAGAGGCTTTTAATAAAGCTCAAAAAGGTGATTGTGTTCTACTTTCGCCTGCTTGTGCCAGTTTTGATCAGTTTAAGAATTATGAGGAGAGAGGGGAAGTTTTTAAAGAGGAGGTGAGAAAGTTAGACTCATAAATTGAAAGCTGGGGAAGATTTTGATTATCCTTTACTGGTTGCTACTTTGATACTCGTAGGTATAGGGCTGATGGAACTTTTTAGTGCTAGTGCAGCCTATGCCTATGTTTATCATAAAGGTGATCTTTATTATTTTCTCAAGCGTCAACTGCTGTGGCTGGGACCGGGTTTTACCTTCCTCTGGCTGGCTAGCAGGTTTAATTATCAGAAATATCAGGTTATATCGAGATTCCTTCCTCTTTTTATTATAATTTTACTTTGTGCTGTCTTCCTACCTGGTATAGGTAAACCCACCCGTGGTGTACACCGCTTGATCGGCCTTGGCCCTGTCACTTTCACTCCCAGTGAGTTTACCAAACTGGGTCTCATCATCTATCTTGCCTTTTCTCTGGTAAGAAAGAAAGAAAAGATGCAAAGTTACATTAGTGGCTCTCTACCCTATTTTATTACCCTGGGAGTCATTTCTGTTCTGGTGATGGTAGAGCCGGATCTCGGATCGGCTCTAATTATAGCCATCCTAGCCTTCATTCTTCTCTACGCCGGAGGTGCCAGAATTTCTCACCTTGCCTACACTGTGATTCTAGCTTTGATACCTCTCTCTTTCTCCGTATTCAAGATAGGCTATCAAAAAAGCAGGATAATCGGATTTCTTCGTCCAGAACAGGATCCTCAGGGAATAGGATTTCAACCTCTGCATTTGAAGATCTCTATAGGCTCAGGGGGCCTGTGGGGTCTGGGACCGGGTCAGGGAAAAGAAAAACTCTTCTATCTTCCTGCTCCCCACACCGATTCTATCTTCGCCGTAATCGGAGAGGAACTCGGTTTTATTGGAACAAGCATCATTATAGCTTTATTTTTTGTGGTAGCCCTGCGTGGCTTTAAGATTGCTAGAAAAGCAACGGATGGTCTGGGTAAGCTTCTGGCTCTCGGACTAACCTGTCTTATTCTCGTTCAGGCCATTGTCAATATGGGTGTAGCCACAGTAATTCTTCCCACAACTGGAGCTACTCTGCCTTTTATTAGTTATGGAGGATCTTCCTTAATAGTGTGTCTGACAGCGGTGGGGATATTGTTGAATATTTCTAAAAATAAAGATTTAAAGAATACCGACTAATCTTTCTTTTAAGTAATGGCCTTAAAGGATCTTAAGATGCTAGAGGTGGAGATCAAGGCAAAGATAGAGATTGAGCCAATGGAAAAGAGGCTAGGTGAGTTAGGGGCAGAATTTATCAACCGGAGCTATCAAAAGGATGTCTATTTCAGACATCCCTGTCATGATTTTAAAAAATCTGATGAAGCTTTGAGAGTGCGGAAAGTTGAAGATAACTATTTTTTGACTTACAAAGGGGCAAAGCTTGATCCGGAGACGAAAACCAGAAAAGAGATTCAGATAAGGGCAGAGAAGGGGGTATTTAACCTTTTAAAAAGTTTAGGGTTTTCCCCCATAAGAGAAGTGGAGAAATGGAGGAGTTTTTATCAGTGGAAAGATCTGAGAATTTATCTGGATAAAGTAAAAGGATTAGGAAATTTTCTGGAGCTGGAAGGAACCTCCTGGAAGCATAAAGAAAAGATGTTCGAGCTTTTGCAAAAGTTAGGTATAGAAAAAAGAAAACTCACCAGGAAGTCTTATCTTGAACTTCTTGATTCTTCGGGAAATATTGGTATTTAGAAGATTTATACGCGTATCGAGGGACTTTCCCCGAGATATTTCTTGAAAGTCAGATTGAAAAATTAATCCATTAAGATAGTTCAAAAGTCAAGGAGTGCGAGAATGCGAATGGGTGTGGTAAGTGACAGTCATAAAAATCTGGATAATCTGAAGTCAGCGGCTGGCAAGCTTATTGAAGAAAAGGTACAAGCCATTATACATCTGGGGGACGATTATGACGATGCCAAGGTTCTGGAAGAGTTTCCGGTTGAAGTAGTCAAAGTTCCCGGGGTTTTCAGCACCTATTATCAGGATCCTCAGATAGCCAATCGTCTGGTCAGGGAATTTGGCGGAATAAAAACTCTTATTACTCATGCTCCTACCCCTCACAAAAATGACCCAACGGGTGAGCTTTCACCGCAGGCGATAATAGAGACCGAGAGAATAAAGGTAGTTCTCTATGGACATACTCATATCCCTGAGATAAAGGAAAATACCGGAGTCTTGTGGGTAAATCCTGGCCACCTGCAAAAAGAAGACAAAAGAGGCTTTCCTCCAAGTTTCGCCGTAGTCGACTTTGATAAAGGGAAAGTGACGGCGAGAATCGTTGATCTGCGGCAGGAAAAGGATCTGGCAAAATGCCAATTCTCTCCTTTATGAAAAACCAGTCACCGGTGATGATTTAATCGATCGAGAGGAGATTGTTGAGGAGAAAATGACCTGCAGGTTTTTTGAAGGGTCAACTCTGGAGGAGATCAGGCAATGAGAAATGAATTGGCTGGAGGATGGCGAGAAAAAAATTGGAGAAAGACAGGGGGTAATTAAGATGGTCAAGAAGGCTATAGGGAAGATAGAAAAACTTCCTGTGGAGCATTTCAAAAAGCCTGGGAGAAAGCTCTATCTTGTCCCTCTTTTACCTATAGCAGAATCCCACGAAAAAGGGTTACCCAAAGATTATCCGGCGAAGCTTGAAGCTTACTGGAAGGAAGTGAGCCTCCGTCTGGACGATCTGGGAAGCAAGGTTGGAAAGATCCACAAGATATATCACGAGTTGATCAATGAGAAAGGAGAAAAGGGCCTTAAGAGAATTAAGAAGTTAAATGGTAAGAGTTATAGGATTGTCAACAGATATGTGGACAAAGGTGCTGAGCTCCAAGCCACAGAAGATATGAATCTAGTCAGGGAGAGTATGGACTGGATCAGATGTCTGACCGCAAATCTTCAGAGTGAGAAGGCTCTCAGCAAAGTCTCCCAATTTTATGTAGAAGCCATGGAAAAGAGAGATGAGTTTGTTGCCAAAAGAATAAATGAAACCCTCAAAGAAAACGAAAGCGGGATTATCTTTATCAGGGAGAACAATAGCATTGAATTTCCCTCTGATATAGAAATTTTTCGGGTGCATCCTCCCGTCCTTGATGATATTCGCCGATATCTTCGGGACTTTTACTCAAAATCTTAAGTGATTTTCTACTCTACCCGGGTGAATAGATAAACTCCTCCCGCTAAAAAGATCAAGTTAGGAGCCCAGGCGGCTAAGAAAGGAGAGACGATCCCGTTTTCTCCCAGGGTTTTAAGCAAAGCCATTGCCTCATAATAAGCAAAGCTTATGAGAAGACCGAGGGCAAAGCTGGCTCCTCTTCCCCCCTTTCTCAAGACCAATCCCACTGGAATACCCAAAAAAAGAAGAATAAAATTGGTAAAAGGATAAGAAATCTTAAAGTTTAGCT
>Ga0307429_1000535_pt1 | contig 22350 bp, 19 predicted proteins | sample SalMarWE160230MG_FD_202151 | JGI IMG/M metagenome (GOLD analysis project Ga0307429, IMG submission 202151) | Salt marsh sediment microbial communities from the Plum Island Ecosystem LTER, Massachusetts, United States - WE1603-230 | ecosystem: Environmental > Aquatic > Marine > Intertidal zone >... | reverse complement strand
TTACGAAGTTTATCTCCAGCCAGATACAACGGAATCTTGTCGTTCACGCCGATTATCGGGGCTCCGCAACAGTCTGTTTCATACATGTAATCCAAGCATTCTGCCCCAGTTGCCTCAATAAGCCTCTTCAACATAACAGGGTTCTCCGGATCATCAAAGCCTATGTATTTCGCGGGACGCAAAACGTGGCAGCCATTATGTTCAGTCACCTTTAATCCGGAGAGAGGCTTCACAACAGAGTCTTTTATTTTCTCTAAGCCAACGTCTTCGACAAGAGCTTGAATGAGGTGCCTAACAGCTATTTTTCCTCCCTTGAATTCCATGCCAATCTCCTTCAGGAAACCGTTAACCCGCGCCTTCAACTTCTTATCCTCCTGCAGACTCCTGTTCACCTTCCGGAGGGCCCCAGCGCATCCCGGACACAAAGTCAGTATGTTCAAGTTCTGCTGTTCCGCCAAACAAAGATTCCTCGCCGCCAACACCAACATCGCATCATGGTCTACACCATCTATGGGCAGCCCACAGCAGTTGAACTCGGGCATCTCAACCAACTCCACGCCTAACTTTTTCAGCACCTTCCGAGAAGAGGTTTCGTAGCTGACGATTCTGTAAGGGATGACGCAACCCAGAAACAGCAGATACTTCAATCCAGCCATCCTATTTCTTCTCCATCTTCGACGCCTTAGAAACACCTATAACATCAAACAGCTTACACACATCCTCAAGATTGGCTTCAGGCAAAGGCGGCAACCCCTTCTCCACCCGCTTTTTGAGGCGCAACTCAGGAATCCTGTACGCATATCCAGTCTTCAAGATATTATTGGTTAACTCCCTGAAGACATCGGGTATAATGCCCTCCTTCACAGCCATGTTTCGAAGAGCCGTCACAACACTGGCGATGTCTACGCCCTGAGGACAATGATCAACGCATGTGAAGCAGGCGGCGCAGAGCCAGAGCGATTCACTTGAAAGAAGCCTATCCTTCATTCCTAACTGGGTCATCCGCATAATTTTTCTGGGGCTGTAGATTTCGCTGAACCTTGCTATGGGACAGTCAGCCGTGCAGGTGCCACATTGAAAGCACAATTTGATGTTTTCGATGCCTGGAACCTTGCTGATCTCATATTTAAATTTGGGATCCAAGTCCCTCATTTTAATCTCCCTTCTCAATTTGGTTTCGGTAGCCTGTTTCTTTTCAGACATCAACTCAGCCTCATCCGCCAGAGGATAGAAATTATGCTTTTATCAGAGAGTAAAACAAAAGAAAAACGTCTTTAATAAACGATGCGAATCTAGGATACCCTAGATATCCAGACAATAAAGAAAAATAGAGAAAATGAAGTTTTACCGGTTACTCGCTCTGTTAGGCACCATTCTTGCTCATCAGATACTTGTGAATGCTTCGAGCAGCTTTTTTTCCGGCTCCCATGGCACTGATAACTGTGGCTGCGCCGCTGACAACGTCTCCTCCCGCGTAGACTCCCTTCTTTGTGGTCTCCCCAGTTTCTTCCTGCACAACTATGGTGCCCCACTTGGTGGTCTCAAGACCTTCAGTGGTTCTTTGAATAAGAGGATTCGGAGTCTGCCCTATGGCTATAACCGCCGTGTCCACATCCATCATGAACTCGGAGCCTTCTATAGGAACAGGTCTTCTTCGACCCGACGCATCCGGTTCTCCGAGCCGCATCCTGATGCATTCGATTGCTTTAACCCAGCCGCTTTTGTCACCCAAAAACTTGACTGGATTCGTGAGAAGCCGAAATATGATGCCTTCTTCTTCTGCGTTTTCCGCCTCTTCTGCTCTTGCGGGAAGTTCCTGCTTAGACCTGCGGTAAACGATGTACACTTCCTCTGCTCCTAGCCTCAAGGCTGATCTGGCAGAATCCATTGCCACGTTGCCTCCGCCAATCACAGCGACTTTCTTTCCAATCCGTATAGGCGTGTCATATTCTGGGAACAGGTAAGCTTTCATCAGGTTCACCCGGATCAAAAACTCGTTGGCAGAGTAGACTCCACCCAAGTTTTCTCCAGGAATTCTCATGAAACGGGGAAGACCTGCCCCACTTCCAACAAAAATTGCGTCAAATCCGCTCGCAAACAGCTCGTCTATCGTGAATATCTTTCCAATCGTGTAATTGGTTTTAACTTCGACTCCGAGTTTTTTGATGTAATCAACTTCAGTCTGCACAATCTTCTTTGGCATACGGAACTCGGGAATTCCATACATGAGGACGCCGCCAGTAGAGTGAAGTGACTCAAACATCACAACATCGTAACCTAACTTGGCTAAATCCGCTGCTGCTGTGAGTCCTGCAGGTCCGGAACCCACGATCGCCACTCTTCCATTTACAGAGGACTCTTGCTTGGGAGGAACAGTGACTCCTTTCAGCCGTTCGTAATCAGAAGCGAATCTCTCTAATCGACCGATGGATATGGGATCACCCATCTTACCCAATACACAGAACTTTTGACACTGGTTTTCTTGAGGACAGACTCGTCCACAGATGGCAGGCAAACTGTTCTTCTCTTTCAATTTTGCACTGGCAGCAAGGAAGTTTCCGTCTTTGATCTCTTTGATGAATGCTGGGATGTCAATTTCCACGGGGCAACCCTTTACACATTGGGGTTTGGGGCATTGCAGGCATCTTTCAGCCTCTGCCACGGCTTGTTCTTCAGTGTAGCCCAAAGCTACTTCATAGAAGTTGTGGATTCGCTCCAAAATGTCCTGCTTTGCCATAGGAACTTCATGTTTTCTTTGTTCTTTATCCACGCTTCACGCCTCCTCCCAGTTTTTCGTGAATCATAGAAGCCATTCGCTCCTCGGGCAGGTAGATGCGTTGCCTTTTGATTAACTCTTCAAAATCAACCTGATGTCCATCAAATTCTGGACCGTCCATACACGCAAACTTTGTTTCGCCGCCCACGGTCACTCGGCAGGACCCGCACATTCCCGTGCCATCAACCATAATTGACGCCAAGGTAACCATAGTCTTCAAACCATAGGGGCGAGTGATCTCAGTCACCGTCTGCAGCATCACAACCGGTCCCATAGCGATCGAATGATCGAACTTCTGAGTTTTAAGCAGATCCTTCAAAAAGCTGAGACCTTGGTATCCTTTGGAGCCGTCGTCGGTAGCAACATAGAATTCGTTGCTGACTTCCTTCAATTCCTTCTCATAAACCATATCGTTCTTGGTTCTGCCCGCCGCAACAATAACAAGTTCATTTCCTTTTTCGCGCAGAGCCTGAGCCACATAGTAGAGAGGGGCACACCAGACTCCCGCGCCGACAAGGAGAACCCGTCCAAACTTGTCTAGTTCAGCAGGGTTTCCCAGTGGACCAGAAACATCCGTTATGGAGTCGCCCGCCTTCATCTTCGCCAGCTTTTTTGTGGTTCTGCCAACCGAGTGAAAAGCGGTTGCCACAGTTCCCTTTTTCAGGTCAACGCCGGCTATGGTGAGAGGAATCCTTTCTCCCTTCTCGTCGAGGCGCAAAATCACGAATTGCCCGGGCTTAGCCTTGTTGGCTACATCCTCCGCGGCAAGCTCTATCAGGTACATGTTGGGTGCAAGTTCTTGTTTAGTAACAATCTCATACGTTTCAGATCACGTCCTAGTTTAGGTGGTTTTGACCTCCGGTTTAGGAATAGAAGAAATCTTTTGCTTAAACTCCTCCAGCTTCGCGTTGAATTCTCCCGGATACTTGGGACTAACCCGGAAGGCATCGAAACGATCCTCCAAGTTATACTGCTTAAGAACCACTCTCAGAGCAGAGAAGTTTCGTTCAGCCAATTCTGTTCCTTCCTCCAGCTTACACAGTTCTTCTGGACAGACGACTGCCATAACGCCGTCAAAGCCTAAGCTTAACGCTTCCAGAACAAGAACAGGATCGAAGCCCTTGGCGCATGGAAGCTCTATGATTGTTATGTCGTCTGTAAGGCAGCCTTTCTGCACATCGTCTAAGGCTGAGAACTCGGACCATTGGCAAACAAACAGCAGGATAGCGGGTTTGCCCTGAGCTTTGGCTTTGGCGGTTTTGCGGCTGCAGTTCTTGATAATCTCGGATATGGGTTCAAACTCGTAGCCTCTAAGCTCTATGGCTTGGTGCGGACAAACTAGGGCGCAGGCTCCGCAGCCCATGCAATCTTCGGTTTTTATCTCCGGCGTGCCAACGTCTTTCCACACTATGGCGTCGTAGGGGCAGACGAAGGCGCATTTACCGCAGCCAACACATTTTTCGGTGTCATAAACAGCCTTCAAAGAATCCTTTTTTATGACTAAGTTGTCTGGGTTATAGCCGAGTTCTTTTACGGTGTCCTTCAGCAACGCAAGTCTGTTGATGCCGATTTGGCTGCCTTTCTTGAATCTGCAAAAGTCTTCTTCGCACTGTAGAACCAGCATCTTTTCTACGCCTGAAGCCAAATTCTTTAGATAGAATTCTGGAGGAACTCGTCCAACGCAGGGTAAACGGAGGGAAACATACTTTTCCACGTTTTCGTCTTTAAGCTTCTCTTCTATGTCATAGTTAACGGGGTTGCTGCCTCTGCAAGTTAGAACAAGAGTTTTCGCTCCTGTCTCAGACATCTGTTTCTGGACTTTTTTGGTCAACGAGTCAACATCATAATATACAAGGTCGATTGCTGACAGGGGGCAAGCGCTTACACATAAGCCGCAGACCCGGCATTCCTCAATGTCCAAGATGATTTTGTTCTGTTTCTCGTCCTTTGATATGGCTTCGAAGGGGCAAACAGCAACACATATCCCGCAGCGGCTGCAATAGTCGTCTGCGATTTCTATTCCAGCGGTTCGTGATGTTTCTATCACCATCTTGTTATCCACTCAGAAATCATTTTTTTCTGAAACATAGAGAATATTTCACTTCTTGACATTAGACTTAAAGTTTTCTCTTAATGCGGCTGTAAATCACTGAAACTCGGCGACACAAAACGGTTATAGACCCCCTCACAATTTTGAGAAACAAATCATATTTTCAACAGCCAAAAATTCTCAACAGGGAACTAGGGCAGTTTCTTCCAAAAAGTATCTCTTTATTAGTGGCGTCAGGAAAGATGTTTTTCTGGTTTATAGGGAGTTCAGCTAGCCTTTGCGTGCCGAAATCAAAGTCAGCGGCATAGTTCAGGGCGTGGGTTTCCGCCCGTTCATCTATCGAACAGCAGTGAAGAATGGGCTGGTAGGCTACGTGAGAAACAGGGGAGACGCTGTCGTCGAAATAGTTGTCGAAGGCAAAAAAGACAATGTTGCCCAGTTCCTAGAGGACTTGAAAGAAGAGAAGCCTCTGTTGGCGCAAATCTACAACATCACAGCAGACTATAAGGCAGACCAAGGCGGTTTCGGGGAGTTTACGATCATAGAAAGCTCTGGCGAAGCTAAACTATCAGGGTCTGTCATTCCACCGGATGTCTCGATCTGTGATGAATGTTTAAAGGAACTGCGGGACCCAAAAAACAGGCGCTTCAACTATTTCTTTATAACCTGCACAGACTGCGGTCCCAGATACACCATAACCAGAGAGCTTCCCTACGACAGACCAAACACTACCATGCAAGAGTTTCAGATGTGCGACTATTGCGCCAGAGAATATGGAGACCCGTCAAACCGCAGATTTCACGCCCAAACAGTTGCTTGCCCCAAGTGCGGACCAAAAGCCTACCTTACGTCTAACAGTGGGGAGTTGGTGGAGTGTGAAGATTCCATCAGGGAGGCAGGGAGGCTACTGGAGGAGGGATATGTTGTCTCAATCAAGGGGAACGGCGGCTTCCATGTTGCAGCAGCCACCACCAAGGCAGACCCCCTTGCTAGACTCAGGAAAGTTAAGCATAGAAAACAGAAACCCTTCGCCATAATGGCTCCTGACCTAGAGACTGTACGGTCTTTCGCTGAGGTGAATCCTTGGGAAGCTGAACTGTTGACATCCTACCGTAAACCCATTGTCCTCTTAAAAAAAAGAGGTGACTATTATCTTTCGGAGCTGGTTTCTCCAGAATTGCACAGCGTAGGCGTGATGCTTCCATACACTGGACTGCATGCCATGCTCTTCGACAATGTTGAGGAGCCCGCGTTTGTTATGACCAGCGCAAACCCGCCCAGCGAACCCATTGTAACAAGAAACGCTGAGGCGATAAAGAAGCTGGGTTCCACAGTGGACTATTTTCTGCTCCATAACCGAACCATAGCCCAGAGGTGCGACGACTCGGTTGTCCGCTTCCACAAAGAAAGCCCATGCCTGATTCGCCGTTCAAGGGGATACGCTCCAGAACCAATCCGGATGAAGTTTGTTTCTGACCGTTGCGTCTTGGCGGTTGGCGGAGAACTCAACGTCACCTCCTGCATTCTAACAGAGAATCGAGCATTCATTTCCCAGCACATAGGAGACGTAGAGAACTTGGAGACTCTCCGTTTCATGAAAAACTCGATAGAGCACCTGACAAAATTGACTAACAGCAGGGTCGAAGTTGTAGCCTGCGATCTTCACCCAAAATTCACCACCACAAAACTGGCTCAAGAACTTGGAAAAAAGCTTGATTGTCCGGTTGTTCAGGTTCAGCACCATCACGCTCACGCTGCAGCGCTCATGGCTGAATGGAACGTCGAAGAGATTGTGGGAGTAGCCTGTGACGGCTTCGGCTACGGTCAGGACGGCACGGCTTGGGGCGGAGAAGTCCTCTACTGCAACAGGGAAGGCTTCAGGCGGCTGGGTCATCTTGAGAGTCAACCCATGGTTGGAGGCGACTTGGCAACATATTACCCATTAAGGATGGCTGCGGGGATACTTCATAGAAAGATGGATGTTACAGAATGGCTGATGTCACAGAGCACAAAGTTTCCTCACGGCAAAAGCGAAGCCGAACTAATCATCAAACAGTTGGATAAGGGGTCAACACCAGAGACTACAAGCTGCGGAAGAGTGCTAGATGCCGTCTCAGCCCTACTCGGCATATGCTATGAACGCACCTACGAGGGGGAACCAGCCATGAAACTGGAATCCGCCGCCCTTGAAGGCAAAGACAGGTTAAACTTGGCTCCCCGCTTCAATGGGAAAGTTTTGGACACAACGTTTCTTCTTCACGAAATCTTCACCAAAAAAGACAAAATTTCTGCTGCGGATTTGGCGTGCTCAGCCCAATCCTATCTTGCTAGGGGCTTAGCTCAATTGGCTATAGAAGAGGCGGAAAGGCTGCAAGTCAAGCATGTTGGTTTCTCTGGGGGAGTCGCCTACAACGAACAGGTTACAGCAACCATCAGAAAAGCGGTTGAGAAGGAAGGCTTCAGGTTTCTTGTTCACCATAAAATTCCGGCTGGAGACGGAGGAACCTCCTTCGGTCAAGCCATCGTCGCAGGCTTCCAGAAAAAGTAATTAGTGCAAAAAAATTATCATAGCAAACTATAGAATAGAACTGTAGATGTGGGGCAGATGGGTTTCTTAGGCGATACTGCGAAAGGCATCCTCATTTTGACAGTTGTTGTTGGAGTTTTCCTCATATTCGAGTTCATAGCAATGAATCAAATCGCAATTGCAATCCTAATTCTTGTTGGTCTCATAATCCCTCTTTCCCTCGTAGCCCTAGGCTATCGAAAGAACTTCAGGGAATTCCAATGCAGCAAATGCAAGCACAACTTCAAGGTTTCATATCTAAGATTGCTATTCACCCTAAAGTTCCGAGGAAAAGACCCTATCCCAACAGGAACTGCAGCTTACCATCTGGAATGCCCAAAATGCGGTGACAAATCTTGGCTTATTCCTCTGTGACAAGAAATATAACGTGTCCACCCTTGTTGTTTGCAGAAAACCAATAGGACTCCTACTGTTTGACCGTAGAGAAATTTTTGGGTTAAGTTACGGTCACACCGAAAACTTTAGATTTACAAAAAGCAGATAGAAGATGAATTTTTCTTTTTGGGGACATAGACGAATAAACGATAAAGGGGGGATAAAAGGGAAAATGAGAAGTGAACAAGAAATCAATGGACGGATAATCGAATATCAGAAAGTTCTAGACTCCATCAAAAAAGAATGGTTAAGGATATTGAACGAGAAGAGAGAGACTACTGAAGACAGAGAAAACTTTCACAATAGAGTCGGGCAATTAGCAAGAAACCTAGCACATTATCAAACATGTATTAATCAGTTAAAATGGGTCTTAGCGGAGTGAAAGGGGCGGCGGAGAATTAACTTGAATACCCATGTGTAAAGTAGCAAAAACTTATCACACTCGGGGGAATACGTATAATGATAACTTTGGGCTTCATTATTTGGGTTTTCTCAGAATTCCAAATAAAAACCAGTGAGGGCTTAATGACTAAAATCATATAGAAACCAGATTAGAAGTTGAGAAACATGTTGCCTGACTATCCACGTATAAAAAAGGGATTAGAACAAAAATTTTTAGAAGCAATTGAAAACGAAATCAAGAAAGACCCATTAATATCTCGAATAAAATTTCATCAAGTCCACGAAGGAAATGAGCTTACAGTTTCGACCATCGATGGATATTCTGAAACAGTAGATTACAAGTTATTGACTTCAAATTTCGGGATAACAAATGATGAAATAATTGAAAAAGGTCCTGAAGTTATTTTTTCCAAAGTTCCTGAAATCGCCAAAGACATAATTCAACAACAATCTAAACTAATTATTGAAACGATGGATAAAGCAACCCAAAAAACTGGAAATATCGTAAACGCAAAATCAAAACCACTATCTCCCGAACTGATTCTAGAAGGATTAAAAAAAATAGCAATCGATTTTGATGAATTTGGCAACCCAATCTATCCTGTATTATGGCTGTCTCAAAAACAATTTGAAAAAATTAAAGATAAAATTCCCGAATGGGAAAAGAACCCAGAATATAAGAAAAAACAAAAAGAACTAATTGAAGAAAAGAGGCAGGAATGGCTTGATAGACAGAATAGTAGAAAATTGGTTGACTAATACTAATGAAATTGGTTATCAGATTCCTTTTTGTCAATATCTAATGACAAGCAATTTCACAATACTACACATATCAACTCACGGTCAAATGGAACAAGGTAAAGACATAATCACTCTGGATGAAAATGAAAAACCTTGTGCATTCCAATTAAAGTCTGGAACTATTAATGTAACTATTTGGAGAAAAATTAAAGGTGAAATTGACGAATTAGTAGAAATTCCCATCAATTATCCATCAATTAATAAAGACATTCCGCATAGAGCGGTTCTTGTTACAAATGGAAGAATAACTGATCCAGTCAGAAGAGGAATCGATGACTTAAATCTAAGCTACAAAAATAGAGGTTTTTCAGAGCTTGAGTTAATTACAGGTTCAGATTTGCTGAAGCGATTTATTGGTGTTCACGGTTCGTTTTTGCCAACAGACCTCTCGGATTTCAAAATTTTCTTAGAGTTAATTCTTTCTGATGGTCATGAGTTACTAGATAAAAAGCAAATGAGTGTTTTTTTAGAATCAATTTTGTTCACACCTTCAAGGAATAAATCAGAATTTAAACGTAAAATTGCTAGTAGCGTGTTGCTAACTCAATATGTGTTGCAACCATATGAATCGACAAATAATCACATCTCAATAATCGAAGGGTGGTCAATGCTTTGTGGCTATATACTTAGTCTTGTAGAAAAGACGGAAATGAAAGAAAAGTATTGGCGTAAATCGTTTGATTTAATCCTTGAAAAAATAAATTCTCAACTAGAACGCTTGAAAGATGAATTCCTCTCAAGAACCGAACTTACAGAGGGTGCATGGGATGGGGGACTAATCTACAAATCGAGAATATTGATGGTTCTTGGATGGCTTTCTGCTCTTGAATTGTACAAAAAACAAATAGACACTAATTACAACATAGATGAGCGTGTTTATGGTTCTATCAAGAAACATTATGGAAAAAGATTTTGGTTCTGGGGCGAATCAGCTACTCCACTTTTCGTTATGATGAGCCTCTTGACTTGGGAATTGGGGGACACTATTCTTTCGGATAAAATAATTTGGGATGTAATTAATGTCATTACGTTTGGAAATGACTTAAGGCGTGTAGAGGGAATACCTGACCCCTATTTCTCTCCTAAGGAAATTCTTGGTGATTTGTATCAAATATCAAATACCAAAATTGATAAGGATACGTTTGTAGGTTCATCATACCATTTGGGGTTACTTGTTGATATTCTGGTAAGAAGAAAAAAGAGGCAGATACTTGATAATTTATGGAAACTAATTTTCCCCATCCAAAAATGCGAATTTAAACCTAAGCCTTCTTGGAAAATGTTAATATGGGATTGCCATGAAGGTCAACAAATCGAAAATTTCTACAAAACCCCTCAAAGTTGGAAAGAGCTTAGGGACGAGGCAATAAACTTCGATAATTCAGACATGCCAAAGGTACTTTGTGACAATCCATTTTCATACTATTTTTTGATCTGTTATCCACATCGGTTAACTCGAAGTACAATCAAATTGATTAATAGAGTTTATACTCCGTAGGAGAAATGATATTTCGAAACATTGAAACGGAATGAGAAATAAGAAAGGAATGACTTTGCAGACAGAAGAGAAACGAATTAAAACTGAAAAGTTGGACACTGCTTTTCTTTTTGGTCTTGCTTCAATAGGATTGATTATTGCATTTTTAGAAACAAACAAAGATTTGGCTAGTGCAGTAGAGGCAATTCCTTTTCTTTTTCTAGGTGTTCTATTACCTTTTTTAGTAGGCTATATGAGGGGTGCAATTGAATTAGATTCTGTCGAAGAAAGACTGAGAGGTTGGATTTATTTCCTGATTGGTACAACTTCATATTCTTCTTATTTACTAATCAATTGGCTTCATGCCGCGTATATTTTTGAAGAAGCCGTGTTTATTTCCATCATTATTTTTGGTTTAGTCATAACCTATGTCCTTCTTAGATGGTCTAAGAAGGTTTTTGGTGTTAGTGGAGTATCTTGTCAATACGCCTTTTCTGGGACAATGCTTTCTGCTATTACAATTGCTTTCATAAACAGGTTTGTAGTTGCTTTGTTTTTTGACTATCACGATAAAATGCACTTGTTATTTTCTGAGAATTCTGAATCATTCTTTTGGTTTTCAATAGTTATGTTTGCCCTCTCAATTTTTGTTATTCTTGAGAAGGCATCTACAAATGCAGTGAATGCAGAATTGGAACTGCCAAAATTTGAAGGAAAACTCCGAAAGATTATGTTATCTACTCCGATTAAAGGTCTAATCTTTGGGTTTGTGCTACTGGAATATGCTTTTGATTATAATTTGGAAACTTTCTTTATTTGGTCACAGGCTTTTGCGTTATGGACACTGGGTTGTTTTCTATGGGTTGCAGGAATTCCATTATTTCCGCAAACATTTTTCATGATTGCAAGTTTCTTTACCGTGATAGCAATAATTGCCTTTTGTAAGCTGGAAGCAATTCGTTATAACCGAATTGAAAATACAGGTACGAACAAAACAAGTTATATGCTTCTAATTTTTGTTAGTATGTTCTCAATGGCTCTTTCTCGTTCACTCATATCTGGACTAGTTTTATTTGTTCTAATTACCCTCCATGAGTTATTACCAAAATCAAAAAAGAAAAAGAGAACTTAACCACACTTTCGATATCCTTCCTTGAAATTTGCGCTTATTGCAGAAAACCAATAGGTTAAATAAAAGGGGAGTTGAGACACTTTTTAGTGTCACAAAACAGCAAAGTTTCGGATAAAGTTCCGAACTAGCAGGGTGATAATAAGATGTGTCTTGCGATTCCGGCGAAGGTTCTAGAAATTCAGGGAGACGTTGCTAAAGTGGATTTTGGGCAGGGGGTTGCCCGAGAAGTTAACGTTATGCTGGTGGACGCTCACGTGGGCGAGTATGTATTGGTTCATGCGGGATACGCAATCGAAAAGCTAGACCAAAAGGCTGCGGAAGAGAGCCTGAATACGTGGCGAGAAATTTTGGAACAAAACCAAATTTAAGGTGTGAACTGTTTTGGCGAACCTGAAGGAAGTAGTGAAGGGTGAAGAGGTGACCCTTGAGATAGAGCCTGGAGTGGACATTCTGGAGGTCAACAAGCAGCTTGCTCAGAAGAACATGGAGCTTCTGCGGGAACACAATGTGAAGGCAATCGACATTATGGGGTCTATAGGCGCCGGAAAAACCAGTCTGATCGAAAAACTTGTTCAATCACTAAAACAGAAGTACAGAATCGCAGTTTTCAAGGGTGACTTAACTACAACCATAGATGCTGAACGCATCGGGCGTCACGGCGTTCAGGTTCTTACCATCAACACTGGCAGAGAATGCCACTTGGACGCTAACGTTGTTGCGAGGGCTGTAGAGCGAATCAGCTTGGAAGACATTGATCTGCTGTTCATCGAGAACGTGGGCAACCTAATCTGCCCTGCTGAGTTTCCGTTGGGCACAGAGAAGCGGGTGGTTGTCGTAAGCGTCACTGAGGGACCCTACATGGTTGTTAAGCATCCGTTCACTTTCATGAATGCTGATGTGATGGTTATAAACAAGAAGGACCTAGCTGAAATAATGAAGATAGACACAGAACAGTTGAAGAAACAGGTTAAAGAGATAAAGCCAGACGTGAAGGTTGCGGTTACCAACGCCCTAAGCGGGGAAGGCGTTGAAGAATTAATCAAGGCACTAGAACTGTAAATTTGGCGGAGCATACCAGACAGTGCACGAGCTTTCCATGACCACACAAATCATTGACAGCGTCCTCGAAGAGGCAAAAAAACAGGACGCAAAAAAAGTCATAGAAGTTCACTTGATTATAGGCAAAATGACGTTTCTAGGCATCGAACAGGTTCGCTTTTCCTACAACATACTAGTGGAGGACACCATCATGAAGGGCTCAAAGCTGATCATCGAAGAACAAGACGGCACCATAGAATGCCCAAGCTGCGGCTACAAAGGATCACTACAATTTGCGGATGACCCCGCTTATCATGTGCCAATTCCAACCCTCAGATGCCCCAAATGCGGAAAAGCAGCAAAAATCGTCGAAGGAAACGAGTGCACAATAAGAAGCATAAGAATGCTCAAGTAGGAAAAAGGGACATGCAAGCATCAAATAAAGAAATGGAACAGTTCAGGGACCCAGCCTTAGCAAAGAAGGTTGCGGAGCATATCAGAAAGCTTGCCCCATCCTATGAAACAAAGTTTTGTCACGTCTGCGGAACCCACGAGTGGACAATCACCCACTACGGACTACGATCTCTTCTTCCCGACAACGTGGATGTGATCGCAGGACCAGGATGCCCAGTCTGTATTCTCCCCGCAGCCGACATCGATGAAGCCATAGCGTTGGCTCAGAAAGGCGTAACCGTCACCACCTTCGGGGACCTCATTCGTGTTCCCGGCTCAGAAACGTCTCTTCAGGAAACTAAGGCTTCAGGGGGAGACGTGAGAATAGTTTACAGTTTAAGAGACGCTATACAGATGGCAGAAAAAAATCCGGAAAAAGAATTCGTGTTTTTAGCCGTCGGCTTCGAGACCACATCGCCCTCTACCGCCATCGAAGCCCTGAATAATCCTCCTGAAAACTTCAGCTTCCTTGTTTCTCACAGATTGATTCCTCCAGCCATGGAACTGCTCTTGGGCATAGGAGACCTGCATATTGACGGCTTTATTGCGGCTGGTCACGTTTCCACGATTATAGGAATGAAGCCGTACGAGATATTTCCGGAGGCTTATGGGATGCCCACTGTGGCTGCCGGATTTGAGCCCTTGGATGTTCTCTTCGCCATCGACATGCTTCTGCAGCAGCTAAAGGATGGCGTGGCTAGGCTGGAGAATGAGTATAAGCGTGTTGTCGCTTGGGAAGGCAACGTTAAGGCTCAGAAACTGTTGGCTCAGGTGTTTGATGTGGTGGATGGACGGTGGAGAGGACTGGGAAAACTTCCAAAGTCAGCGTTGGCGTTAAAGAAGGAGTTTGAAGCATATGATGCGCGGAAAAAGTATGACCTGCATATCGAAAGCTCAAGGGATATTTTGAAGGGGTGCCTCTGCCATCTGGTTATGGTTGGGAAAATTAAGCCTCCTGAATGCCCCAGCTACATGACGAGTTGTGTTCCAGAGGCTCCGAAAGGACCATGCATGGTCTCGAATGAGGGAACATGCAGAATCTGGGCGAAACATCGGGTCACCAAGCTTGGGTAAACTAAGGCTTATATTCTATTAAAGTGCCTTTAATTTTGGGTTTGTTGACTGTTCTAGGGAAGTGGATTGTTATGAATGTTAATGCGGTTCTTGAACAGTTCAGAAAGGCGGAGTATCATTACCCCGACGTTATTTGGCATGATATCCGATCCTTCAAGTTGAAGCCGAAATTAACCATGGAGTTGGTTAACATGACCGCTGAGGAGTTCAAAGCGTTGCTGTTAAGCAATTTGTTTCTGCCCAAAACCGTTTCCGAACAAACTGCTAACAGTATTGTGGCAGAAAACGATTTTAACGAAGTTAAATTGAAGCTTTTTGACTTGTTTCTTGGAGTGCGGTCATTCAAAGAAAGATTTCAGACCGTGCTTGACCTTGAGGGTTTTGAGCCGTGTGTTGCTTCGCAACTGATTTCTGCAGTGAAAAACGATGAATATACTATCTACCACGAAAACGTTGTGCATGGAATAGAAGATTTTCTGACTCATATCGTTGACTGGCAACTTGTCGAACTGAATGTGAAGACCGCTGAGCATTACATCGACTTTAACGAGGTTTGCAAATCGATTAAAAACAATTTTGGCTTCAGAAGCCTCGGAGAACTACACGAATTCTTCTGGCACGGACACAACTCAGGCTGGAGCTTCATAATATAGTTTAAGAACTAAATTTTAGCCCCAAACCCAAACTTGACTGAAATCAACGTCGTTATAAGATTGAAAGAATAAGGTTTGCTGAGGCTCTCCTACAGGCATTTGGGGAATGAAAAATGAAACTTGTAAAGCAACCATCACTTTTGGTTAAGTTTCTTTTCCTGTATCGGAGCCTCAGCTACTATTCCTCCTACTCAAAGAAAAGGATTTTTGTCAAGAAAGTTTGACCAAATGTATCATTTAGCCAGTCAAGAAACCTTGACTAAGACGTAACCACTCATTTTCAATAGGCCAAGAAACCTTTGCAAGAAAAAAATGTTCAAGCGCACAGCAAACTGTGGACAAGATTCTCTTCATTTCATAAAATATAATCAGGTCAGATGACCGAACAGTGTAGAAACATTCATCTGTAATTGGATTAACATGCCATTTGGGTTTAGGCCCAAATTTTAGCCACAACCCATGCCGAATCAACGATTGAAGTTTCAAGAACTGGTTTTGCAGGTAAAGAGGGGCACATTACTCAGTCTTGAAGATGTGGGTTTGCAGAAAATAGAAATCCCCGAGTTGAGCCTAAGCCCTTGGCGCATGTTAGGCCCGGTTAGACACCGTTTTTGTCGTGCGCTTCTCTTTCAGCCTTTTTGATGGCGCACTCGATGCCTATACGCATTGCACTTTAGGTATTGTCCAGCCCTTTGAAGCGGAGTCTTTGTCGCATAAGGGTCTTCAGCTGTTTTGACCGGTATGCTCATTGCTTCAATGCAATACCCGAGCGTGCTCCCCAACTCGGGGAATATACTATTTAGAGATAGTGGAAGATATAGTTTGTCGAAAGCAAGAACATCACGTGAACTAGGGAGCACACGGTTTTTTTAACATTTTTTTGTCAAAAAACCAGGCATTCTCCCAACTCAACCAGCAACCAAGCACATGAAACACAAAAAACAGTGCTTATAAAAAGATGTGTGTTACGTGGGAACCAAAGTTTAGCCCCCAAATCATCGTAAGAACTTACGAAAAAGTTAATCTTGTTGAATCAGAGTTTGAATTTTGCAAGCGGGTGTTTTTGGCGAATCTGCCATCATCCCTACTCGAGTGAAGTTTGTCAACTTTCTTCGTTAACCACCCGATTCTTTCTGCTTTTCTTTGATCAAAATCTGGAACAAACGGCTTGATGTCCAAAAGTGGGGTTCCATCAATTATATCCACATCCTGTATATGCAGTATGTTTTTTTCCATTTTGACGAGACGCACAACCGATACTCCAACAGGATTTGGTCTTGAAGGCGCACGAGTAGAAAACACTCCATGAAGCCTATCATCCAGAAAGGGTTTAACCAGCAGAGAATATTCTTGCGCCAAATGACAATGATAAATCAAAATCAGATGCGAAAAACCCTCAACATCCCTTAAACCTTCCACGTATTCTCTGGCTACCTCAACAGTCCCCATAACCCCTCTAGCAGCCACAGACTGTATCGGAACATCCTGAGGCACCTTAAAAGGAGAATGAACAACACCAATCGGCTTGTAAACAACTTCACTCATCCAATTCAACCCAAAACACTATTTGGTAAGAAATTAATGCACCAACTCTTTTGAGTTTTGGTAGGCAAGAATTAAACTTTAGCTGCATAATTTGCAGATTTTTGTTAGCAGATTCTTGGAATTGGGTCTCCGATGGGGGGCGCCATGATTCTTTTTCCGCCCACCACCGTTTCAAGAACAACCTCGCTGAAGTCGCTGGTTGCTTCGCCTATTATTTGGGCGTCTCTGCCTTCCTTGGTTTCTCTTAGCGTGGACAAGATTTCTTCAGCTTTCTGGGGCACGACTCCTATGAGCACTTTGCCTTCGTTTCCAATCTCCATGGGGTCTATTCCAAGCATTTCGCAGGCAGCTTTCACGTCTCCCCGTATAGGCACCTTCGACTCCTGCACCATTATGCCGACCTTGGATTTTATGCTCCACTCGTTCAGTGAGTTGGATAAGCCTCCCCTAGTGGGATCCTTCATGGCGACGATTCCGCCAACCTTCAGCAACTTCAGTGTTAACTTGTTCAGCGGAGTCACGTCAGATTTTATGTTGCTTCCAAAATTGTAGCCTTCCTGAGCTGACAGGATTGTTACTCCATGGTCTCCCACTGTGCCCGAAACTATGAGCTTATCACCCGCACGGAGGTTAGAGTCTAGAACCCAACGCGAATCAAAAGAACGGTGCTTCTTAACTTCAGCTATGTTGTTTTCCAGAGCCTCGCTTCGTTTGCCTATCCCAGAAGTGTTGATGATGCAGCCTCCGAAACCGCTCTTCTCAACAACTTTGGTATCCCCAGTAACAACATACACGCCAGCTTCTTTGCAGGTTTGTTCCATGCTCTCCAAGATCCGGTCCAAATCTGCTAACGGAAGCCCTTCCTCCAGCACCATACCACAGGTAAGAGCCACGGGCTCGGCGCCGATCATCGCAATATCATTGACTGTGCCAGCGACAGCCAACCGTCCTATGTCTCCGCCTGGAAAGAAGAGGGGTTTCACAGCATGCGAATCCGACTTTAGCACTATGTTATCGATTACCGCAGAATCGTCTAAGGCTTCCAGCGGAACCTCAGCGTTGCTTCCGCCAAGATGTTTCAAAACATAGTTTTTGATCAGATCAGCCATAATGGTTCCGCCGGCTCCATGAGCCAATGTTATACGTTTCATTGAAGATTCTCCTCAGGAAAGATTTGAGAACCGACATTCTTAAACACTACCAAAAAAGGCAGGGTTTGATTTCCCAAAAGATGGGGATATTGCCGTTTGTCTTTTGAGTGTCCAGAGTAGCAATCAATAAGGTTTATAATAGTTTATGTAGCCTAATTCACAACCAAACCGCAATATCTCCAAAAAGAGCCTAAAAGAAAACATTGTTTGGGTAGGGGAACTGAAAACGCCAGTAAAACTGCTCAAAAACGAAAACGGAAACGAACTTGTCATAGAGATGGTTTTGCATAGCAAACGCTATTCACTCACATTAAACAAGAACAAGTGCACTGGCTGCGGATTATGCATGAAAATCTGCCCCCGAGAAGCTATTGAAGTTACAAGGACTCCGAAAGCAGAGGGAGAAGAAGCGAAGCCGCCCACAGTAGCAATCAGCAAAGAAAAATGTAACTACTGTGGCATGTGCGAAGCCATTTGTCCCTTCGGAGCCTTAACCATAAGGATTAACGAAGAACATGTGATTCCCGTAGTCAACAGCGAAAGCTTCCCCCAGCTTATACGGGAGATTACGGTTGACGAAACCAAGTGCGGTTTGGAGTGTCTAGAAATTGAGGAAGCTTGCCCCTTAGACCTCATTAAGGTAAGCGTGCACACCAAAGACGGAAAAGAAGTTAAAGACGCAACCTCCCGAACAAACAAAAAAAATCTGAAAGTCACCGTTGAGATAGACAAGGAATCCTGTCCGTGCTGTCGCCTGTGCGAAACAAAATTTCCCGACGGCGCGATTCAGGTAAAAAAAATCTTTAATGGAAGCCTCAGAGTTAACCGCGAAAAATGCCCAGAAGGCTGTCATGACTGTCTTGATGTCTGTCCTATCTCAGGTGTCTTGTATCTGTCGGAAGACGGAAAAGTGCATGTTAACGAGTTGAATTGCGTCTACTGTGGCGTTTGCAGAATCGTTTGCCCAGCGGAGGGAGCTATTGAGCTAACTAGAATGAGTGTACGTCACACTCAGGTTCACTCCGGGGCGTGGAACAAAGCCCTCGAAAAACTTGCTTCTACAAAAGCTATAGCTAAGGAACTGAAAACCAAGAGCGGAAAGAAACTTCAAGAATCCGTTAAAAATAGATTTCCTCCAGAAGAGGTGGAATACGATGTCTGAGGAACCGCGAGTAGGAGTTTTTGTCTGCCACTGCGGCCTTAACATTGCTGGCGTGATTGATGTAAAAGAGTTAACCGAGTACGCTCGGACGCTGCCCAATGTGGTGGTAGCCATGGATAATCGTTACACCTGTGCTGATCCGGGGCAAGAGGAGATCAGGAAAGCCATAAAAGAACACAATCTTAACAGAGTTGTTGTTGCGGCGTGTTCGCCCCGAATGCATGAGCCGACCTTCCGAAGATGTGTTGCCGACGCTGGGTTGAACCCGTATCTTTTCGAGATGGCAAATATACGAGAGTTTGCTTCGTGGTGCCATCCCAGCATGCCCAAGGAGGCGACTGAAAAGGCTAAAGACATCGTGAAGATGGCTGTTGCGAAGGCAAAGTTGCTTCGAAGTCTCGAGACGATGGAGGTTCCTGTGACAAACAAGGCGCTTATAATAGGCGGGGGAATCGCTGGAATAAGCTCTGCCCTAGACTTGGCTGGAATGGGCTTCAAAGTGTATCTCCTTGAGAAAGGCGAGAGTATAGGCGGTCACATGGCTCAGCTGGACAAGACATTTCCAACCTTGGATTGCTCCATTTGTATCGAAGGACCAAAGATGGTGGACGTTTCCCGTCACCCTAATATCGAAATAATATCGTACTCCGACCTTGTCAGCGTTGAAGGTTTTGTGGGAAACTTCAAAGTGAAGATCAGAAAGAACCCCAGATACGTTATTGCCGAGAACTGTACAGGCTGCGGCGAATGCAGGGATGCCTGCCCCATAGAGTTTCCTAACGAGTGGGACGAGAACTTAGGTGTCAGGAAGGCAATTTCGGTTCCCTTCGATCAAGCTGTTCCCCTTGTTTACACTATCAACAGGGACTACTGTATCGAATGCTTCAAGTGTGTGGACGCTTGTGGTGCACGTCAAGCAATCAATTTTGATCAACAGCCGGAAGAGATCAAGCTTGAGGTGGGAACAATCATTGTTTCAACTGGGTTTGACGTTTACAAGCCCTACGATGATAGTCGATACGGCTACAGCAGATTCGATAACGTTATCACAGCCATGGAATTCGAGAGGCTGATATTGGCTGCGGGACCAACTGGAGGCAAGGTTGTGCGCGCCTCTGATGGAGAGAAGCCTCATTCTGTGGCTTTCATTCAGTGTGTCGGCTCAAGGGATGTGAACAAATATGAATACTGTTCAGGATTCTGTTGTATGTATGCGTTGAAGAACGCTGTTTTGCTCAAAGAGAAATACCGTGATGATGTTGAGGTCTACATCTTTTACATTGACATGCGCACCAACTTCAAGGGCTACGAAGAATTCTACAGAAGAGCCCGTGAACTGGGAGTAAACTTTATTCGAGGAAGAATATCCCAAGTCAACGAAGACCCCAAGACGAAGAATCTGCTCATCCGCTCAGAGGACATGATGCTAGGAGAACCCATTGAACTAGAGGCGGAGCTCGTGGTTTTGAGCACCGCAGCGATTCCAAGCAAAGGAGCAGATGAAGTTTCCAGAATCTTGAGCATAACCAGAGGATCTGACGGCTTCTTCATGGAGAGCCACCCGAAACTTAAACCATTAGACACAGCCGTTGACGGAATCTTCTTAGCTGGAGCCTGCCAAGGACCAAAAGACATTCCATACAGCGTGTCTCAGGGAAGCGGAGCCGCGGCACGAGCCGCTACAATCCTCTCTCAGCCCACATGGAAGATAGAACCCATCATAGCCGATATTGACCCAAGCAAATGCAAAAACGTGACAGCAAAGTGTGGCATCTGTGTGGAAAAGTGTCCCTATGGCGCCATAAAAGCAGATGAAAACCAAGCTGCCACGGTCACAGCTGCCATGTGTCACGGATGTGGAACCTGCATAGCCGAGTGTCCGTCTGATGCCATAACTCAGATGCACTTCACGGACGCTCAAATTTTAGCTCAGGTTCGAGCTGCTTTGGAGGAGAATGCTGAGGGTAAGATACTGGGGTTCCTCTGCAACTGGTGCTGTTACGCGGGTGCTGATCTTGCTGGGACAAGCCGCTTTGAGTATCCTCCTACCATGCTGGCGATACGGGTTATGTGCTCTGGCAGGGTGGATCGGGATTTTGTTTTGGATGCTTTCCGGCAAGGCGCAGGTATGGTTTTGGTTGGTGCGTGTCACCTGCCTTACGATTGTCACTACATTTCAGGGAACCGGAAGATGAAGAATAGGATGGAAGTCCTAGGAAGGATTTTGGAGAAGTTGGGGCTCAGCAAAGAACGTTTCAGGGTTGACTATGTGTCAGCGGCGGAAGGGGTCAAGTTTGCGGCTATCATGAAGGAAATGACTGAGCAGCTGGAAGCTCTGGGACCAGAGAAGATCAAAGCAGAAAACGAGAAACTACGACCCAAGCTAGATAGGATGCTTTCAAGAAAGAAGAAGTAGTTTTGTTGCTTGGTTTTTCAGAAAAAAGGATGTTTTCAACAATCTTCTGTTATTAGTCTCCTAATATGATGCTTCTGTCAAGTTTTTTTGATGCTCTCCGCTTTGCTCCCAGTCCATATGTGCACAAAAATAGAACTATCTTCTAGAGTAGAATTTCTTTGCTCTTTATTAGTAAGTTTCTCGTTGTTCAACAAAGCTTATGTGGAGTTGTATTTTGGTTGATTTGTTCCTCTCTCGCAGTTGTTGTTGCCGCTTATAATGAAGAAGAGGGGATAGTGCCGACCCTTTGTGAGTTGAAAGAAGTGTTGAATCAACCAAGCCTGTTTGTTGTTGATGGAAATAGTTCAGATAAAACACTTAAACTAGCTAAAGACCTCGGGGCAGAAATAGTGATTCAGAGAGGAAAAGGTAAAGGAAGTGCAATTTCTCAGGGGTTAGATCGGCTTAATGGGGATACGTTATATGTTGTATTTACTGATGCTGACTTCACTTATCCGGCTAAGCACATTAAGGAGATGATATGCGTTCTTGATTCGAATCCTGAGGTTGGAATGGTTTTAGGTGATCGGTTCAGCAAGACTTATGAAAAGGAATCTGACAGAAACCAGTTTTACGTCGGAAATCGGATTTTAGGTTTTGCTCAAAGAGTGTTTAATGGCGTAAAATTGAATGATCCTTACACTGGGCTTAGGCTCATTAGATTTGAATTATTGAAGGGCTGGAAACCAAGATCTTCTGGATTTGATATTGAAGCGGAGTTAAATCACCGTATTGATCGATTGGGTTACAAGATTGTGGAATTACCAATCAAATACAGAAAAAGATTGGGAAAAAAGAAACTGAGTTTCAGGCACGGTCTAAAAATACTTAGAAGAATAGTCATCGCAAGGCTCACCTAACAAAGACACACATAGAAAACCTGCATACACGTGTAATCTGCATTCTGATGTGTTGCGTGTTTCTTCTACAACCATCCTAATTTGTTCGCGTCAACATCAAAATTAAGGGCTTGCAGTTCCTTAATCAGCTCGAAATACCAGCCAGTTTTATATTCAATCCAAAGAACTCCGTTGTAATCGTTTGGGATTTCGAAGTCTTTCTTTTTGCGGTAAATTGCAATCACGTTTTGTTTTCCAAGTCTTCCTAGAAAATAGCCTAATTCAAAAATGACGTTTTGTCCTGCTCTATGTTTGGCTTCGTCTGGAGTTTTTTCTTCCGGGTAAGCCAGATCATCTGGGGATACAAGGACTACCGCAAA
>Ga0307429_1000534_pt1 | contig 22429 bp, 17 predicted proteins | sample SalMarWE160230MG_FD_202151 | JGI IMG/M metagenome (GOLD analysis project Ga0307429, IMG submission 202151) | Salt marsh sediment microbial communities from the Plum Island Ecosystem LTER, Massachusetts, United States - WE1603-230 | ecosystem: Environmental > Aquatic > Marine > Intertidal zone >... | reverse complement strand
AGCGCTAGTAGGATAGATGGCAATTAATGCTATTCAAAATGGGTAAGTACACAAGACTGTTTAGTAGTCGACTACTGTGGCGGACTCGCGATGATTCTCTAACCGGAACTTGCTAACCTACCAGCATGTACTTCACTCGTCAATTCCAGAGACAAGATTCTTTTCTTCTTTATGTTAGATAATCTCTTCTAATATGCCATTTATGCCGTATCTATTCTCCCCGATTAGATATCTTGATGCCTGTACTGTCTAAAGCAATGATGATGTCATTTCCTAATTTTTCATTGATTTTGATCTCTAGCCTGTTTATGCGTCTACTAATGGTACTACAATGTGGTATGCCTGGTACTTTCTTACTTGTATGAGCATCAACAACCTGCGTTTGTCTATATGGCAGATGAAAATATGCTCTCATGTAACCTAGTAGTATTCCACCCATCAAACACATCGGTAAGGAATAATTCATTATTCCACAGCCCTGGCAGCATTACAAAGATAGGGAGTAGTGCGTTCTTCTTCTATGTATACATTGTAATATTCTAGGATTAGTACTACGCGGCTAGGGTCAGCTTTGTTGCTCGCTCTTTCTCTTGCACTTTTTTGAAATACATAAGATCGTCTTGCAACTCTTTGGGCGGGTCAGAGATGAAGTTTTCGGAGCGATTCTTATCATATTCTTCCATCATTCTGTCTACAAACAGTTATCAAACTTTTTCAAAGCCGCATTTATTTCTTCAGCAATATCCTCGTAAACATCTAATCCTCAGCCGTCTTCTTCCGACGCTCTACCACAAGCCCGACTACCTTCTCCTCAGCAGCCAGAGTTCGGCGAGGAATCAGTAAGACGTAGTGGAGGTGTGATACGGCTAGATCAATTTCCTAATCCTCAGCCGTCTTCATCCGACGCTCTACCACAAGCCCGACTACCTTCTCCCAGAAGCTCAGCAGACTTTATGCGAGATATGGAGATAACAACATAAAATATTCAGAATCAAACGGGGACGTCGTGGTAAATTGACTATTGACTTAACAAGATAAATTATTGTTGCGCATGAGCCAACTTCATGGTCGCCCCGAAGATATTGACTAGAAAATGTACGGAGTGCCGCGATGGATTGATGGAGGGCAAACTTCAAGCCATTCCAAATGAAATACCGTTATCATCATTTCAAAAAATAATTCCGGTTAAATATATGCCAGAAATCATGAAGAAGCATCATTTCTACGTAATGTAACAACTGTGGTTATCTGAAGATATTTTTTAGTTAGGTGGAGTAGGTAGTAGTTAGTTAGCTGGAAATAGCTGGAAATAACTGGATTACGTTCAGAAAGTACCTCTCTGCTCAGGTAAGAAAATCAAACCCGAATCAGCGGAGAATTAGTCTACTCTTGAACTATTCCAAGCACAGTCTTACATTGCTTACAAGAAACTAAATAGCAGGTAGCGTTGGGAAGTTTTAATTCTTCTGTATCATAGCCTCCAGATTTAATATCTACTCCACATTTTGTACATTTTGCCATTCTATGTATATGAATCAAGAATCGCAATATCAATCTTTTTGTGTGACTTGAGGTATTCTCTAGCATGTTAATTCATTCTTCAGTGCAGTTCCGAGCTGTCAGAATTCCTCCTGACTATTCATCAGATCTCAGCGTTTTATTCGGTTATATTTTTCCGCTAACTTTTCAATCGTAGTTAACACATCAGCGGATGATTTGGAGACATCTTCTCCTAACTTCCGATAACTCCCGTTATGATAAATCTCTCTATATGATGCCCTTACTTCAGAAAACGCAACATCTATCAATTTGCCTAGTGAGTTTGCACAGTCTGTTTTGGTGATATATGCAGAGCAAGAATATACCACGGTTGCCTAGTTGCGAGTGTACATAATATCAGCAGCCTTAAGTATTAACACTTTTACTACTTTCTATATCCTTCGTGTTCTCTGGTTTCAATTGTTCGAAAAGTTCTTTAGTTTGTTGCTCCCCAAGAGTCCAACCACCACTCCTTAATAAACTACTAAAGATGTCTTCCGCTCTCAGTCTGGTAGCAGTCTCAGTCTGATGCATATCAAAGAAATGATGAAATATTTCGGAATTCCTATCCCCATGTGATGTTGAACTATCCGCAATAAAATTGTCACATAATTTGCAGTAATATTCAGTCATTGGTTTATATTAATCTGGTTGGATGTGACTTAAATACTCTCTCGCGCAGGGGTTATAATCTAATGGATAGTGAGACGCGTAACTCCCCACCCGCCCGCGAGAAACACCTAGCCTATATATTATATTCCAGGGATGCTACCAAATACATTCCAGGGATGCAAACTTAATGCATTTGGAACCAAGAAGGTACTATAACATATCTACTATAGTATCCGGTCTACTGAACTTCAGAGTGATGCAGTCTAACAGGGCTTAAATCTAGCAAGAATACAGTCAAAATAGGCAACATTGAAAGATCATAACTGCTAATTACTTAAGAGATCCTCTATGTCCAGCTGTAGCTGTGATCTGTTAGAATTACACTAACAAATCCTGTGATATTTGATTCATCTTGATTATTTCACAAGTCTTAAAAAAATAAGATAAGTTGGAATAATATTGGCAATAGACAGCGGCGATACATCATGGATGCTCATTTCAACCGGATTAGTATTATTGATGATTCCGGCGCTGGGTTTCTTTCAGGCAGGTTTACTCAGGCGCAAGAACTCACTTTCGGTCCTAATGCAGACATTTTCTGGACTAGCAATTCTATCAACCCTCTGGTTCGTTATCGGATTTACTCTAGTCTACGCCTCTTCCCAGGGAGGGATCATCGGAGGCCTTGAATGGGTCTTTTTCTTGGGGGTGCCTTTCAATGAGTCACTTGACTATGCACCCACTGTTCCAGGTGTAACCTTTGCTGCATACCAAATGATGTTTGCGGTCATAACTCCGCTCTTGATTACAGGCGCCTTTGCAGAGAGATTGACGTGGAACGCGTTTTTCGTATTCATTATAGCATGGAGCATATTCATATACTACCCACTAGCTCACTGGGTTTGGGGCAACGGTTGGCTTGCACAGCTCGGTGTTGCTGATTTTGCAGGAGGAATAGTTATTCATACCAGTGCGGGTATGGGTGCCATTGCGGCCGCTCTGGTGTTGGGGCGGAGAAGAAATTTTGGAAAGTCTATAATGGTCTCTCACAATGTACCGCTTGCTGTAATCGGCGCAGCCATGCTATGGTTTGGCTGGTTTGGATTCAATGCTGGAAGTGCCCTGTCGGCGGGAGCACTCGCTGGTAACACCTTATTAGCATCGCAAATCGCTTCCGCAACCTCTGCAATGGTCTGGATCATGCTTTCGTGGAGGAGCAAAACTGAAAAGCCGTCTATAACTGCAGCTATCACTGGCGCAATAGCGGGGTTGGCCGGTGTCACACCTGCCTCGGGTTTTATTAGCGTACAAGGTGCATTCTTTCTCGGGATCGCAGTAGGTCTTGTATCGTACTTTGGAGTGCTGCTTCTTAAATGGCGCCTTAAAGTGGATGATGCGCTGGATGTGGGATCTGTCCACGGTCTTACAGGCATAGTGGGTTCCTTAGCTGTAGGATTTATCGCCAGTAGTCTAATCAATCCTGCAGGTCCAAATGGACTATTGTTTGGAAATCCTGCACAGTTAGGCATTCAAGCCTTGGGTGTTATTGTAGCTGCAGCCCTTGGATTCGGTGGAACAGTGATCATTATGAAGATAATTAATAAAGTGATGGGCTTGCGAGTGCCTGCCGTAGAAGAGGAAGTTGGTCTAGATATTACTGAACAGGGCGAGACAGCATATGATGAAGCGTGGGGGGAATGATTAGTAGAATGAAAAAGATGGAAGCTGTCATTAGGGTGGAGCGGTTGAGATTAGTACAGAAACGCATTAAGGAGTTAAAGATCGGTGGCATAATTCTCCACGCCTCCGGCTGGAGTAAAAGCAGAGAGCTACATGCTCGCTACAGAGGACTCCCAGTATCTTATGATTTGATTCCTGTGGCTAAGGTTGAGGTGATCGTTCCAGATGACAAGATAGATTTGGTCGTCAATACGATCAAGGAAAGTGCTAGAACAGGTGAGGTCGGAGACGGAGTTATAGTTGTGTCAAACTTGGAAAGCTTCATCAACATCGCAACCATGGACGATTCTGAAAAGCAGTTTGAGTGATGCCGACATGACCCCAACCAGGTGGCCGGAAAAACATCTTGAAGGGTAGATTTGCTCCATTGTTGTTGTGAATTGAAGTTACTGTCTTGGGGATTACCATATGCTTCCAATGAACCAGGGGTAAGCAGACAAACTTCAATATATAGCTCATGCTTTTTCGGCTTTAGGCTGGAATTTAGGATACGAAAATGATATCGCTTCCGTCCCGCTCAGAATTTAGGATTCTGCGGCTAAAGAGGGAAGGATAGAGAACCAGCTACTGGGTTAGGACACTTTCAAATATATCGATCTGATTATTATAGCCCCTATGAGTAACTGTGGACTTTTTTTATGCCCAACGCTGAGTCAAGTAGGAGGCGCTTCAAGGGCGAATGTTCTGGGGTCTAGCAGGCTAAATTCTTTAAGAAACGTATCCAGATCTTTATCTGGTATATGCTGTAAATCTGCTTCTCCCTTTCTTATCTTATCTAGATTATTGATCGCTTTTTTAAACCGCTCACTATCCATTACCAACCCATAGTAATCCCTTACTCTTTCTAATGTAGTTTCATAATGTCTTTTATCTCCAGATGCTGTTGCATCAGATATTATCATTACATCATATCCTATGTTAAATCCGTCTCTTAATGAAGTCTCAACACAAATTGAGGTATCGATTCCAGTAAACACGAGCATATTAATGCCTTCACTTTGAAGCCAGACCCGCAGTTCAGTATCCTGGAATGCAGAATCTCTACGTTTAATAACCACAGGATCATGCTCTTTGGGTTTAAGCTCGTCTATCGTAACTCCATCCCATGTACCTCTAATACAAATGGGTACCTTCAACCGTTCCTGTCTTGATTTTGGCAAAAAGTTATGGATTTTTGTCAGCATATCAATTCCGCTAGCCTCCTTAACTGCCTCAGTGTAAAAGACAGAAATATCCATACTCCTGCAGAATTCAATTAGATCCTTGAGCTTTGGAATTATTTCCCTGTAATTAGGAGTATTCATCCCTATCCTATCGTATGAACCACCTTTGCTAACAAATCCATTCTGCATATCTACGACGACTAAAGCAGGCACAATTTTGCGTCCTGAAGGAAAAGAAACCTGGAACAATTTTAATTATTGTCTTTCTCGATAATATTTAAGTCTATATTTCTTCATAGCTAAATAGGAATTGATATACTAATGGTTGCGGATAAGTGCAAAATACACTCTTAGTCCTATTTTGATGCAAACGTCCCAATCAAAATATTAAGCCTCTGGATGGGCTGTCAATCGGACCCATCTGAGATTCTACTGGTATTACCTTGGCGATAAAGCTAACCATAACTATGAACGTGAGAGAACATGCGGAGAGACTATACTGAGCTGTGTATACATTGTGGAGAAAGCCCTTACTGGCCGAGGTTAAATCTGCGCCTTTGTAAGATATGTCAAAAATAATGCTTGAGTTGTGTTTGACCCTGGACAGCTGGTCATGATAGCAACAAGATTATCATTACAAGTTTATCATTGATATCAATAGACCCCCAAAAAAAATATGTCTGAATATATTTGCTAATATGGCCCCATTGTTTGTTATATAATCAATTATCACCTGATTTGTTTACGTCGTCAGTGCATTTCCTCCTCCTCCAATGGGCGAGCAATAATTATTCAAGAGTGACTGCAGTCCCGCCAGCTGCAACCATCAGAATACTTTGTCCCATTCCTACTGTTTCATAATGAAGATCGACGCCGATAATTGCATTTGCTCCTAACGAAGATGCAGATTCAGCCATTTCATCTAACGCAATCTGCTTTGCATCTCTGAATTTATCTTCATAGACACCAGATCTGCCGCCTATAACATCTGTAATTCCTGCCAGGATATCTCGAAAAATATTGGCTCCCATTATTGCTTCACCAGTAACTATTCCATGGTACTGGATTATTCTCTTACCTTCCACACTAGGCGTAGTAGTTACGATCATTTCGTACTGACTTGTTAAGCACATTCTTATTAACTCTAATCACCGCCAATAAATTCAGAAATTGTCATAGGATTAGATTCTCCTAGTCAGTCATCTTTCTGTTTAGACTTCATTAAAGACTTCCAGCTGTCCAAGTGTTCGATGAGTTTGTGCTGTGTCAACAATAAAGCCAGAATTAAAGATTCTGTTGGAAATGGATGTACTTGTGCTTGGTTATTTAATGCAACAGAGTATTTGTGGCAAGATTTTAGACCTATGGTAGAACCGCCACTGGAGCCCTAGCGCTTTTTACAATATAGTAATGACTTCCGTCAATCCTGTTACAATTCCTCATAGATATGAAGTAAAAGGGGATCCAGAAAGGGGTATTAATTTAATTTACAACCTTACCACTCCTGAAGAATTATCAGGTATTTTTAATATTCTAATGGACTCATTAGGACGATTACTTCGGCTTACTCTGGCCCCTTACTAACATTTTCATTTGTGACTGAAACAAGAGGCACTATGAAACCACATTAGAAAGAGTGAGAGACTACTACGGATTAGTGATGGATATTGAACGCTTCAAACATGCAATTGAAAATATGGATAAGATGAGAAAGGGCAAGATAGATTTACAAAAAGAAGGATCAAGATTCAATGCTTTTGTGGAGGAATTCAATGTGTTGGACCCAAGAACCTTTGGTACCGATGACTCTAAATCCACTGCTTGACTGACTATGCCATGAGTATAGGTACTGGAAGCTAGATATTCGCGGTCGGTAACACTTCATATCCTCTATGATCACTCACCCTACTGACTGTAGTATTTTACAGTGGTACCTTCAACAATCATTAAGGTCATCCAGCATTATATTGAAATCGGAATCTAATGGACTCAGAGCTGGATCATACATGGTTAGCAAGGTATCAAGGGATATATCAAAACACGCGCTTGTTCTGAATTGTAGTCCAGAATTGTAACCAAATCTCTGCCTCATTAGGATCAGGATGGGTTAAGTTTCACCCAGAGGCCCAAGTTTTGTTTGCTAGTGTTTCAGCTAACAATCTAAGGCAGCAGGTTGCCATTAGTATGGCTTGGGAGTCAACCAACTCTAGAAGGAATGGTTAGCTAAATTTCTTGACGTAGGAGTACTGTGTAAAGGATTAAAACAAGAGAAACCGTATATCGAAGTGTGGCCAAACGGAAGACTCGTCTGGGCCACGAAACAAAACAGACGATTATGAGCAAGATAGACGCATTGGAGGACCTAAGCAGCACAGACTTGAAAAGTCTTCTATCAATGATAAATATGATAAATACACCTCATGAGAACCTGCAAGGCTCAAAACAAAGTGCTTAAGTATGGATGATCCTTTGAACAGGCGATTATGACCTAGCTTGAATAGTTGCTAAAGCTAGATCCGAACTAAATCTACCCTTCAGAGATCTTTTCTTTTCCTTCTATAATCGAATTGTGTCGAATAAGTACCCTTCTATTTATTCCTATTAACAAGCCGAAACAAATCATTAATATCAAATCAAACACGATGGTTGCAAGTACTGCTGCAGAATTATCAACATGTATTATCCCTTCTCGACTATGTGCAAACAAACCGCCAATAAACAAGACTGATATTATAAGACGTGATGCTGTTCCTATAATGTATGCATAATGGATGTGTGTTCCGCCCTTGACATAAATAGAACCAGAGCTCGGATCCTTCCAGAACGATATTAGCCGATTTGAATGCATATATGAAATATGTTCCAAGGCTACGAATAGAGTTAAATAAGGAATAAGGTATAAAATTTGAACACCAATATTATAAAATGAATCAAAGATAAAGATAGAAGCTAACGCAGAAAAGAAAATAGAGTCAGCCATGATTATTCGCTTCGTTACCTTTCTTCCATGTTTGGTCCATTTGATTCTGGTAACAATTACAATACCTATAATTACTATATACAGTATTATCCTAGCGACGTCGGATATACTATCGACTTTTGTGTTGGTGCTATATAGAGCTTTGCAGGAGCAGGCCTGGTGCTGTTAACTCGACAACAAGTCAAGCTTACAAATTATGCATCCATTTCTGTGATAAAATTTAGAGTTGGTTTACTATCTAATACTGAGAGTATTGAATCGTATCACATTTACACCGAATATGTAGTTCAGTTTTTGTTTATACTTCTGCTACCCTATGTGTAGAAAGTGTTTCTGAGAAAGCGTTTCTATAGCTGTAAACGTAGCTGGGTTATTAGATACACTTATTCAGTTGTAAGATAATGCCCCTAAACAAATCATGGCATGATTACAATGAATCGTCAATTGAACGTGGACGTATACTATTGGATTTGGGTTTCCTGAAATCGCGAGGAAAATAGATTAAGAAGATGAATGATGGAAAGGTGGGAGCTCCATTTGAATGTTCACATACCTATATCCAGTTTCCCAGATTTGAGGGTTCTCCTGCTCCCACATTAGCAGCTGAAGAAGCACACTTAGGCTTAGAGTATCGTCATTGAAAGGCATGCTCAATACTTCCTTCTAAATCCTCCAGTGCTTTATTTGGTTGTATATACATTGTGGAGAAAGCCCTTACTGGCCGAGGTTGTTCTGCATACCCCAGATACCTCATTACTATCTGTATCCCAGGTGGATTTATCAGTGAATAATGTAATACCGGTCTTATCCGTTAAGAGAATTATCTACTGCCATTAGTTTACCATCTAATCAACGTCCTCGATCCTACACATAGTAGTAGTATACCGTATCTATACATAGTAGTAGTAGTGGTTTGTTCTCCCACGCTCGTTTACAGTCGTTAGGATAGCGTAGCAAACGCTATAGGAGGTTCAGTTTAGTTTCAGGATAGAGTAGCTAGCCATCTAGATCCTGCACCGAGGCTAGTTGTCACTGGGCACAAACGAATAGGGGAGTGGGGGAGAGACCGATATGCATACATCTGGTTGGGGCCTGTGTGCACGGATGAGTATCTTTATTGCGACATCAACTTTATCAGGTCCATGTATACTTCCCTCGTTATTTCTCCTTTTGCCATCCGTATTTTCAGGATTGTTACTGGATCCTCTCGAATTTCAGTATTGTTCTTTGATCTCGATTTCGTTAATCCTATTGCAAGAGAAGAGATAAATGTTCCGGTAATTGCGATGCCTACGAGCATGATAATGGTTCCTACAATTCTACCGTCAGTGGTAACAGCGTTTGGCCCAAATGTAGAAGTAGTTACAGTTTGAACCGTCCACCACAACGCATCGCCCATAGTGGTTATTTGAGAGTCCGTATTGGAATGTTCCGAAATATAGAAAAAGAATGACGATATTGTGATCACCAGATAGAAGATAATGAATATCTGCAGTGTCTTGTGCCCTCCTAGAATACTTGCCTTATTCCCAATGAAATGAAATTGCTTGATAAGGTAGACTAACCCTAATAACCGCAGCATAATTCCTACCGCAACAAACCCATCGTAATAACTAGAGCCCTGTCCCACAAAGACAAATACCATGACCGGTATCATGCCTAAGATTGCATACCAATTGCTTATGATGTACCGTCTCCTATTGACAGATTCTTTCACTCTTCTGCCGAAAGTATACGCGATTAATCCAATAACAACGATGTCGAACAGATAAGTGACAATATTTTCTATACCTGTCGGAGAAGACGATGCCGTAATCGTAAGTGAGGTCAGATCAACGATGGCAAGAATAACAGCTAATATTTCGTATTTCTTCATGTCGCTTGAAAGGAATATGGGCAAAGTATTAAGTCTTCCACTTACCATGCAGTGGAGAATTACAAGGTTTCCACTAGCATTGGCAGTGGGTTCCGAAAATCTATAAGTTTCTATTCATAGTATTGTTATTCACAGCTAATAATCTTGATGGAAGAGTTCTTTTCCAATAGATATAGAAGTGCAACCTCTCACACTTCCTGCAGATAATAACGCTATCAGAGCATTAATGTTGGAAACTATTATGACTTTTACTGCTGTATATGTTGTATTACAAACATTACACCACATTAAAAATAAAATAGTGTATGCTGTCTGACTTATGGCGATGGGATTTGCCATAAGCTAATATAAGTGGCGCATCCATGAACTCAGCACGTTCTTTTGGTCCTTCGCTAATTGTTTGGAGCTGGGTAGCTCCCATTCTTGGAGGACTAATTGCATCCGGGGTGTACTGTATGTAACGATAGCAGACGATGATGGCAAATGCGGAGCTACCGGAATTCCGCTGTGGATTGAGGCAGACAACATGTCAATTTGCACTGTTGACGATTCATTTGCTATGTGTGTGTTGCTGTGACATCATTTGTTGTCACTACTGCTTTGTTGCACTCACTACAACTGCAGTAGAATTTCTATTCATTCAAAACGCTCAGTCTCCTTCTCCTTCCATTGATAACCTAGGATATTCTATTTGCGTTGATTAGTGTTTTCCAACAAAAAAGCGTCTTCACCTTACTCCTATGCGGGAACAAATATTTTGCGTATATTCCAACGAAAAACCTGCCCGAAGTCGCTGAGGAGTGACAGCTAGGTCATTGCACCATCTTCTACATTAAACGCATACGGCTACGCTTCCAATGCCAGACCTCCTTAACGAAGAGTAATTCTTCATGATGGGATGGACGATTTTCCTAAGCAGTGCGGCGGAATTGTTCAGGTTACAGACGACTCATAGATTACTCTGAGTAATCTATTGCAAACCATTATACTACATTTCATCCCACGAAGGACAGATTGCACCATCTGTTTTTAGACCAGGATGGGAGGGCGCCCGTTGGCAGCAGCTACTTTGTTTCCCCACTTGAGCAGTTGCGGAGTACAATCATCGTGAGCAATATGACATTCAATCAAGACAGGTCCACCTCTGTGTTCTCGCGCCTTTTCTATGGCGATAGCAAGCTCTCCAGCAGTTGTAGCCTTCAGACCAAGTCCCTTTCCATCTTCTGCGTTGAATATGGGAACTAAGCCTGCGTAGTCCCAGTTCTTGAAGTAGTTGTACGGACCTTCATGAATCTCCGACTCGATTACATAACCGTGGTTGTTGACTAAGAATATGACATTGTTTGTCTTGTATCGAATCATGTTGGCAACTTCTTGGGCAGTAAGCTGGAACGAACCATCTCCGATGATTGAAACGATTCTTCGATCATCTTCCATCCCCATTGCGTATCCGAAGCTTGCAGGAACGGACCAACCAATTGCTCCCCATTGCATTTCTATCTCAAAGCAAGCACCTTTTGGTAGTCGCATAAACATACCATTGAACCAAGCATCACCCGTTTCAACGAGCAATGTTGTTTTCCCGTCTAGATCTTTTTCTATCTGACTGACCATTTCAGCTCGGGAGAGAGGAGTATCAGAATCCGCCTTAGTTGTTGTTTGTTCAGTTGCCCTCTCCCCTCCTCCTATTTGACGATACTCCATCAGTGTCCTATCATTAGCGTGGACTTTCTTGGCTAAAGCTGAAAGGAAATCAGCGAGTTCAATTTCAGTATATGCTAAATCCGAGAAACGCACGGACCGAGGTTGAGCTATTATCGACTTTTCACGGGTTGGTAAGGCTGTCCAGCCATCTGTAGTATAATCTGTAAACTGGGGTCCGGCGGCAAGAATCATGTCTGCCCAATCTACGATTGGCTCGCAGCCAGGACTGCTCTCGCCTCCCAAGTAGATTCCGATATACTGAATATGATCTTCAGGGAAGGAGCCTTTGGCATCTGGCATTACCGCAACGGCGCAACCAAGAGATTCTGCAAGCTCACGGAACGCATCCATTGCTTTAAATGAACGGAGATGCGAGCCTGCCAGCAAGAGTGGCTTCTTTGCATTGTTCAGTATGGCAGCTGCGCTCTTCACCGCTGCATTCAATGAATGTCGGTTGGTAACCTTCTCGATCAACACAGACTCGAAAGGAGCAGGTTTATTGCAAGGTGCTGCTGCCAGATTGCACGCGATCTCTATGTATGCTGGCTTTCGTTCTCGGAGTGCTGTTACAATCGCGTGATCAAGTAGTAATGGAGCGTTCTCGGCATTTAGAATTCTGACAGCTGCGCATGTGACCTGTCTAAAAATTTCATACTGATACGAAAAGTCGTGAGTTCCAATGGTATGATGTAAAAGGTGATTTGCCGCTTCATCATTGGTGTTGTAACCTCCGGAGACAATTATTACGGGCAGGTTTTCGGCATATGCTCCCGCTACTCCGTTGAGTGCGGAGAAAGCTCCCACGTTGAAGGTTGTAATTACTACTCCGCATCCATTGGCTCGAGCATATCCCTCTGCTGCGTAAGCTGCATTTAATTCGTTGCAACACCCGATCTGTAGAATATTCTTGTTCTGTATGAGCTGATCAAGTAGGACTAGATTGTAGTCTCCCGGGACCATGAAGCAATGTTTGAGGCCGATTTGCTCAAATCGAGTCCCTAGGTAGTTCCCGATCGTGAATTTCTGACTAGATCTAGTATCTAACATTGTGCCGCTTGAAGACATTTATCGTCATTATAGTTCTCTTCTATATAAGAAGATCCCATCATTATAACGCAGTACCATCCGTAGCATGCTAAGTACTACATAATACCATCATATCATTCGGAATTCATATCATTGGGAATTTTTGATGTTATGCAACCTACCCATGTTGCAACCATGCAGTTTGGTTCATACTGTCGTTAACTCACCGTATTGCAGTAGTAGTAGATGATGGAACTCACAGTGGAAATATGGATAATATATTACTACTTGAAGAAAGGATTTAATATACAAGATCGATACTTTAATATTCGTTGGAACTAGAAGAACTCTTTGAAGGTGCAAAGAAAGTACTCGAAGGGAATTGGAACGGCAAATTCACGATTCCTTCTGCGACTCTTTATCCTCATTTGTGGAGTTGGGACTCTTGCTTTATAGCAATTGGAAACTCCTATTTCAATTCTGATCATGCCATGAAAGAACTCAAGTACTTGTTTGACGCTCAATGGAAGAACGGCATGATCCCTCATATTGTTTTTAATGAGAAAGAGAAGACTTATTTTCCCTCCGCTGACTTTTACGATGTTATGCGTTCCCCCAATGCACCAAAACATATTGGGACCTCCGGAGTGACTCAACCTCCTATGCATGCGGTAGCATGCGCCTATATTTACAACAATAGTAATGACAAGGAGAAATCTAGGGAATTCCTAAGAGGGGTTTATCCTAATTTATTGGGGTTTCATAGGTTTCTTATGTGTGAGCGTGATCCTGAAAAATCTGGACTAGTAACATTGTTTCACCCCTGGGAATCAGGCCGTGATGATTCCCCGGTCTGGGATGATGCATTGGCGAGAATCACAGTTAAGGATCTCCCAAAATTTGAAAGGCTCGACGTTAAGGCTGTGGATGAAGCCGAAAGGCCGACAAATGAGGAATACGACAAATTCATTTATCTGATTGAACTAATGAAGCATTATAACTACGATCAGAAAGCATTGTATGAAAAACTTCCCTTCAAAATTAAAGATGTTGCGTTTAGTGGCATATTATATGTAGCCAACCAGATTTTGTCCCATATAGCAGATCTCATAGGAGAGGATGCAGGAGAGATATTAGAGTGGATATCTAGAACTGAGCATGGTTTTGACAAATTCTTTTCAGGCGCTGATGGTTTATTCTATGATTATGATCTTGTTATAAATGAGAAGATCATCAAAAGAACCATTTCATCCCTCACACCACTATATTCTGGATTGGTATCAGGTCGAGAGGCAAAGGCTCTTGTAAAATGGATGAGCGGCGCTGATTTTGATGCAGATTATGATACTGTAGCTAGCACAGATGAGAGGGCATCATATTTCAAACCAGTAACATACTGGAGAGGGCCAATCTGGATAAATACCAATTGGAGATTATGGTTAGGTCTGTTGCGCTATGGATATACTGAAAGAGCAGAACAAATACGTCAAGGAGTATTTAAGCTGGTACAGAATCAGGGGTTTAGAGAATACTTTCATCCAACTACAGGGCGAGGCCTTGGAGGGAAGGATTTCTCCTGGACAGCGGCTTTGGTAATAGATATGTTAAAACTGAAGCATCAATTACCATTGATATTCGTTGGAACTAGAAGAACTTGAAGGTGCAAAGAAAGTACTCGAATGGAATTGAGGGAGTCTTTCAAGGCTATAGGTGTTAGTCGGAGTTGGCCATCCCGGACGCTGCATTTTTTCGATATCAATTATATTATATAGGACTAGTTACAGCTCCATCGGCTGAGGAACTTACACTGTTGGCAAATTTGGCAAGTACTCCTTTTGTATAGTGGGGCTTGATTCCTTTCCACTTTTTCCTCCTTGCTTCCAACTCTGACTTTGATACTAAGAGATCTAGTTTTCCCTTTGCAACATCTATATCTATTTGGTCGTTATCTTCAACTAGAGCTATGGGACCACAAACCATTGCCTCTGGTGCAACATGGCCTATCATTAATCCTCTTGTGATACCGGAAAATCTTCCATCAGTAATCAATGCTACTTTATCGTCTATTCCTTGACCTACTAGAACCGCCGTGACAGATAGCATTTCTCTCATACCTGGTCCTCCTTTTGGACCTTCATATCGGATTACTAAAACAGTCCCTTCGTCTACACCCTCTTTTGCCGCATCATATGCTTCTTCCTCGGAATCATAAGTTCTCGCTTTACCATAAAATCTTGTTGACTTTATACTGGCCATTTTTACAACAGCCCCATCAGGAGCCAAAGAACCTTTTAAAATTACAAGAGCTCCTTCCTTATCAATGGGATTGTCTATAGGTCTTAAGATTTTAGTTGTCTCATTTGGGTGGACAATATCTAGCTTCACTAATTCAAGACTTTTCTTCATTGATTTTCCTGTGACTGTCATAACATCACCATCAATCAAGCCCTTTTTTAGCAGGTTATTTAGAATCACAGGGATTCCACCTATATCGTCTAGATCAGACATTGCATATGGACCACCTGGTAGTAAATTACCTATGTGTGGTGTTCGCTTTTGTACTCTTTCAAAATCCGTATAATCTAGTTTAACATCGATTTCTCTAGCAATTGCCAAGAGATGAAGAACTGAATTTGTGGAACCACCTGCCGCATTTACAAATGCGATTGCATTTTCAAATGCTTCAAATGTAAGAATGTCTTTTGGACTAATATTGTTTTCAATCAAGCTCATAAATGCCTTTCCAGATTCAAAACACACTTGTTTCTTTCTTTCACTCTCCGCAGGAGGAGAAGCACTTCCAAGCAATGACATTCCAAGTACCTCCCCTAATGATCCCATAGTGCAAGCTGTATAGAATCCCGCACAAGTGCCTACAGACGGGCATGCAACATGATCCAAGCTGATTAGTTGTTCCAAACTTAGTTTTCCTGCTTCGTATGTTCCTACTCCTTCAAAAACGTCTTGAATTGTTACTTTCTTTCCATTCCAGTTTCCAGGCATCATCGCTCCCCCGAATACAAATATAGATGGTAGGTTAAGGCGCGCCATCGCCATTAATGTCCCTGGATTACTTTTATCACATCCAGTAATACCTACTATTCCATCATATTGATGAGCTCTCATCATTAGTTCTATTGAATCGGCAATTACCTCTCGGCTTACCAGAGATGACTTCATTCCTTCATGACCCATTGAAATAACATCAGATACAGAGATGGTTGTAAACTCTCTTGGTGTACATCCAACATTTCTTAATCCTTCTTTAGCATGATTTGCAAGCTCTCCAAGGTGAATATTGCAAGGTGTGGCCTCATTATGTACAGAGGATACTCCTATCAATGGTCTGCCTAGGTCTTCGTCAGTAAGTCCCATCGCATGGTAATGTGCCCTATTGGGTGCCCTATATGGTCCTTCTATAGTTTTTCTACTTTGAAGTTTCATATCGTGTAATTATATAACTTCATGCTAATATTGTTTGAGGTTTATACTTGAACTTTCTCCAAAGCATACAAGCTATTTTCGCTTGGAGACGTAATACATCTTTCAGCAATACAATCATCCATCTTAGTATGTAACAGATCGGCGTGATGAAAATTTATCGCCAAATTATTGCTAATGCTCAGTGTGCTCAGGGTACGATGAATCACGTGCAGCGCATTGCAGATCATGGCATGGATTGGAGTGGTACCTACAATGATAAGTACTATCAATTGCAGTGCAATTGCAGGCCCCAAAATTATCAATTGTAGATGCAAAGAATTACAACGATACCACCTAAGAGAAATATACACAAGATCTATTGCTTAATTAGAAGCTTACGGCTTCGTATAATGCACTTATTTGAAATAGCCTTTGATATCATATCATAGATTATCTAATAAGCTGCCTTGTTGCGCGATTACTATGTTTTAAGTGATATTTGTTTGACCAATCTGCATTTAGCTACGCATAGTAATTATTCTACATAGTATATGATTGACTGGCCTTCCTACAATGAATCACTGGTCATGTCATTGCATATTCCTTCAATGGCTAACCCATAGCGCCATATTCTTCCCTAAATTAGATCATACTCGGTCTAATTTGAGGAGCGGGTTGTCGCCGTTCCGACCATTTGTGGATGCAAAGTACAGTAATAACTACTTTCCGAGGCAACGATAATGATTATGATGATTTAGAGAATGACAGTGGGTCACACTGTTATCTGTATTACAAGAACAAATGTAGTCAAAAGGGAGGGAAGAATGAATAAATAATGAATCAATTCTGGAACTCACTAGTCTTATTCTCATCATCAGTATCGTTATTAAAAAATGGAATATCATGCTGCAATTTGTCTTTTTTCGCATAGTATTTTATTCTAATAAGTGACAGAACAATTGCTGCTGCAAGGATTCCGAATATAATAGCTACAGAAGTTGGTACTGTCACCTCATAAAAGTCAGAAATCAACATTTTGATTCCTATGAAAAGGAGAATCGCAGCGAGTCCTGGTTTTAAATAGTAGAATTTGTCCATCATGCCTGCAAGTAGAAAATATAGACTTCGTAGGCCTAATATTGCAAATACGTTCGATGTTATAACCAGAAATGAGTCGGTTGTAATCGCTAGAATAGCTGGTATAGAATCTAAAGCAAATATTAAATCTGTCATCTCCACGAGTACTAGTGCAATGAGCATTGGAGTCGCGTACACTAGTCCATCCGCTGTCCGGTGGAGAAACTTGTCATCCCCTAGTTTTGACTCTATAAATATGAACTTCTTCAAAATTCTTACCGCGATGTTCTTTTCTATCTCTATCTTTTTCTCCTTTTTTTGTACTAACATTCGTACCGCTGTGAATAGCAATAGACCTCCAAAAACGTAGATCATCCAGTGGAATGTCTCCAGTAACGAGATACCCGCAAGTATTAAGAGTATCCTCAAAAATATAGCGCTTAGTACCCCAAGCATCAGCACCTTGTGCTGATAGATATAAGGAATGCCAAGAGAAGAAAATATTAGTACAAACACAAACATGTTATCTACACTTAATAATTTTTCTATAGCATATCCAGTCAGAAATAGTAGGGATTTGTCATATCCCATACTTACAAAAATTAAACCAGCGAAGACGACCGCAAGGGATATCCATATTACAGTCCACCGTATCGCATGTTCAAATGTTTTTTTGCTTCTATGTTGATAACTAAGACTCTTAGCCTTAACATCGTCTAAATTTGAATTTCTTGATGGTACACGCCTTCTGATGTTCTCGATTACTCCTAAATCTATCGCTAAGGCTATCGCAACGAATAGGCCAAAGACAACCCATAATAGAATTTGATAACTACCAGATAATAATATGAAAGACTCCAACACTTTCCTATTGAAAAACCTCTGAATATCACTATATATAGTTGTATGAATCTACCAGTATAGTCTTATTGCTTAAGTATTCCAGCTGTTGATCATTCCGCTGAATGATAAATGGTATGATTAAAACGAGTTGCTAATTGAATGCGGATTAGTTCGCATTGATATATTAGTTTTCTAGGATCATCTAAGAGCCTATTCTCTGATTTGATGTAGCAAACTCCTTTAGGGTACTAGCAGGGTCGTCTGTCTCTATACTGACTACTTCAAGATCAGGGGACCAGGTCGCCGGTAGACTGTGTTGAATCCAAATATGCTCACGAGAAATGCCCGCAATTCGGTAGAACTCGTCGTGTTCTCCTGTGTTGGTATTTTCCTGTGCGAACTTTCTTGCCACTTCTACTCCACCTGGAAGAAAGGGTAAGGCTAAATAATAATTTACCATTTTAGATACATATACAATAACTTATCATATTTGTGTGTCCTAATCACAATCAAGTGCCTGGTGTGTCGAAGACGAAATCAAAAGTAGCACCGGGTGACAACACTCCAGAAGTGAAACACCCCGTCTGGGCCTTATTATTAGTTATGAATAACTAGGCTAAGAATAGATCCTTACAGAATTTCGGAACTCACTACTAATGCTATATCAACAACAGTAGGTCAGAGGGAAAATATTGCAGCCTTTTCGTGATTTTTATTCAATCCGGCGGCAGTCTCTATTGATCACACAGTATCTAAATTTTCATGTGGCGTGGCCTGCCATTAATTCTATTAGCAGTGCTTCTACTACTACTAATAACAATAACAGTAACAATAATAATGGTAATAATAATAATAATAATGGTAATGGACGTTCTTCTTTAGTCCATTCTTGTTTGAAACGTATGAGCTTCTTCGTACGCAACGACTCATCCCACCACCAACCAACTGTACCATTACATATATTACACTCCATCTCTATTATGGAACCGTTTATTTCGAATCTGACAGATTTAAAACTGGTAATCCTGCGAGGACAAGTGCACTCTTTACTATTCTGTCTCGTCTTCTATTTATTGAAAAGCATAAGATATTACCATGTGGTTTCATCGGGCTATATAAAAAATAGGGAGTTATCAACCCTACACATTTAATAATATATCAACTCAGAAAACTCTGCTAATTACATGATACTGAGAGACAGAACAACTGCTATATCGGGTTAGATACTACCAGTGTACCTACCACATCAGTGGCGCCGCGATAGATGTAGCTATCTGATTGAGATCTGGCTATCGACATGATGCATTGATGCTCATCTGCACACACATACTCAAACCATCTTCGATTTTACTAGCTATAAATGTTAATGATCTGTTCTATCTTGACAAAATAAGATTTGTTTGACAGTCTTTTTTCACCCAATCCAGATAAACTATTTAACAGTTACCTCTTATTATGAAAACTCGTAACATCGCGATTTTTGCAGTGGCAGCAATGTTGCTCGCAACGACTGTAATGTCATCATCAACGGGCTATACTGCATTCGCCTACAAGAAGAATCAAGCAACATGTCACCATTGTTGGTGCTAGCATGGCCTGGTGATGTACTCGTACTTAGGAGTAGCAAACTTGCAATGCTTGCCAACAGGAAGGAAGATAACGCGACCTCGCAAGATGGGTAGACTACCTAAAAAGTGTTATTGTATATAGGATCGTATTGTAATGGTTTTTCCGGTAATTTCTTTTACAGGATTACTATATTGTAGTCCGACACGAGGGGTTTTTCAAATCGTCGCTGTGATTTAGTTCTTATGAGATTGCGAGGCTCAAATATGGAAGAGACATAACTGCAACTAAACCATACAACAAACTAGAAAGCGGCACAACTCTTATCACTCCACATAACAATGAATCAATATATTAATGCATCAACTAAAGATTTGGCTGGTATTAGTTTCCGTATGGATCATTCTTGCCTCTACATATCCAACAATAAAAATCGCAGTTGAAACAATTCCCCCTATCTTGTTAGTAGGAATTAAAGGCACTTTTGGTGGCCTAATGTTGTTACTAATTTTCAAAATTTATACGTTCAAGATTGAAAAGAGGGAAAACAAGCAAAACATTAGACACCTACTTACGAGAGACCATTGGAAATTATTAACAATAATTGCCATTTTCTTTGTTCCTGGATCACAGGTGCTGCTAGCATATGGGGAACAATATCTCACGTCAGACTTTTCCGTGCTTGTATATTCAACTATTCCTATATGGACAATTCTACTTGGGATTATTTTCTATGGACTAAGAATAAATAAGTTTACTATGCTTGGGATTATGATAGGAACAATAGGTCTTGTCATCCTCATATATCCATCGTTGGAAGAGCTAATTTCTGGAAATCAAAACACATCTGTAAGATTTGATCTGTTTGGGATATTGGCCATCTTAATAGCCGCTATTAGCTGGTCCTCCGGTTCATTATTTTCCAAAAAAGCAGAATTGCCAAAGAGCATATTACTATCATCAGGTATGTGGCTGCTTATTGGTGGATTAATTTCGTTAGTGATCAGTATAATTATTGGCGAACTTGATAACTTTGAATTGTCACAAGTCTCGTTGAATTCTTTTGCTTCACTACTGTATCTTGCTACAGTAGCAAAGGTTGGACTGGCAACATACTTTTGGATATTGAGAAAAACTACAGCTACGTTAGCTAATACATTTGCCTATGCTGCGCCGGCGATCTCAGTCATTTTAAGTTGGGCAATATTTAGTGAAGCTATCGATCTTAGAATGCTTATAGCGACGATAATAATCCTTAGTGGGGTGATAATAATCGTGAACAAAGATAGAATCCATACTAGAAGAGCAGCAAACAAGTAGATACATACGGCAATGAACGTTCTTATTGATAATTGTCCATATTAATTATTTTCGTCTTGATATTAAGGTTCGGAAGGTTATCTTTTCTTGATAGTCTGATTGCTATCTACATCGAGTATCTTACGTAGTGTGATATTGTCAGATAGGTCCAACAGATAGATCGGATTGAATACCTGCGACGATTTTAAAATAACAGTTCAATATCGGCTGGCCGTCAGCGGATGCACTCATACCGTCGAAGTTGCTGTCACCAGGGGGAGTTTGAACCAGGAGGTAAAGATGCTACTTTCTCAACTTCTCCTGTAGTTGCGCTCACTTTGTACAGGTACTGAGCTTGTGAGACAGCGATTGCGCCGTCGGCCGGAAAGTTCATAGCACCTGAAATAAGCCAGTCGCCAGTGACGTTATTATTGGAAAGAGGGGTGTACCATTTCTCCCTCAGTGAACCGGCCTCCATCGAGACAAATGGTCCTGGTAATGCTAGACTTGCACCTCCTCCTGAGACATACAACTTGTTAGGCTTTCTTGTATGTATCCAGGATGGAATAGCACCGAGTGAATCTGGTGATTGATATGCGCTGATTGGGTTCGGTGAATGATCCTCCGAAGTGTGCGCATTCAAAAATCCCGTTTATCAGAAAGCAGGACGTTCTTAGCTATATCTCTTACCGTTAACTGAACAGAGCCGTTTAATAACATAAAAAGTATTAACTGGTCGAATTAATTGCGCCAGTCATATTTCCACTAGTAGTCTGATTGGTCATCATTGTTGTGTTACCTGCTTCTTCTGCTTCAACTACGTCTAAATCTGCATCATCCGACCCAGCCAAGAGACTACTGCATTGAGCCAATACATTTTGATAAAATATTGTTGTGGCCAAGATACACGATGTCATCAGCAATAGTATACCGAATACTTTTAGTCCACAGATAAATTGCAGCCTTAACTGTTTCTATGTTGTGATCTACAATTCGTGTGTATCTGGGGTCTGCTAAAACCGTGTTAATCATCTGGTGTTAAAACAGTTTTCTAAGGCCAGTAGGTTTAAAATTATCGAGCATCTTGTTGAATCTTCCGGATTCAAATTCTGCAGTGATCTAGAAAATTTTTCAGATATAAGTGAAAGCCTATTTCTACACAATGCAGATAAAAACTATCATCGTTTTTGCAGCTAAATGAAAAGCAGGTATCTGTTCATAGTAGCAGCAGCGATGACAGCAATGCTCGTGGGTACAACAGTACTTGAAAGCTCTAGCAGCGCCAGTGCAATCTCCCTTAGTTGCCCCTTCGAGGAGTATTATTATTCATGTATCATGCCAGACATCTCCCTGGGTCTAGTACAGATCCCTTGTTACTTGGGTCCAGTACAGGTCCAGTGCCACTTGGGTCCAGTGCAACCGCCGTTCCAACCAACCGATCTTGATCAAATTCTGCCAAGCGAGGTCGGACAGTCTACGTTGCTGATAAATTCTGCTGAAGAGAGGGTTCAAGAGGTGTCAATTAATGAACATTTACAAATTTGAGTATCTAAAAGTGCATACTTTGTCTAAATAGATTAT
>Ga0307429_1000526_pt1 | contig 22732 bp, 19 predicted proteins | sample SalMarWE160230MG_FD_202151 | JGI IMG/M metagenome (GOLD analysis project Ga0307429, IMG submission 202151) | Salt marsh sediment microbial communities from the Plum Island Ecosystem LTER, Massachusetts, United States - WE1603-230 | ecosystem: Environmental > Aquatic > Marine > Intertidal zone >... | reverse complement strand
CAGGCGCGCGATCAAATTGGCGCGCGCCTCGCGGAACGTCACAAAGACATGGGCGCCGAGCATGACGACCAGCCCGATGACGAGGATCAGCAAGCCCATGGCTTAACTCCCGGCAGGGACGGCGCAGTAGAGGGGATGCTCGGCCGCGAGGCAAGAGGCCGGCTTGCCGCTATGCCGCCACCGCATCCCTGTTCTTCACGTCCTTGATATCCGTGAACACAATGCCGGGCGCGCGCTCAGCCGTGTAATCGAGGATGAACTGGTTGCGCGCCATGAACACGCGGTCGCCGTCGAGATCCTCGGCAACGCTGGAATAATTGGCCTGCACGAAGTCGTCGAGCTTTTTCGCGTCGTCGCTCGCAATCCAGCGCGCCAGTTGGAATTCTGGGGTCTCAAAGCCGATGTCCAGACCGTATTCGTCGGCGAGCCGCATCTTCAGCACGTCGAGCTGCAAGGCGCCTACCACGCCAACCAGCGCGGGCGCGCCGTCGAGCGGGCGGAACACTTGCACCACGCCCTCCTCCGCCATCTGCTGCAACGCCTCTTTCAGCTTCTTCGCCTTCATCGGATCGCCGAGCTTGACGCGGCGCAGGATTTCCGGCGCGAAATTGGGCACACCGAGGAACGCGATGTCTTCGCCTTCGGTGAGCGTGTCGCCGATGCGCAGCGTGCCGTGATTGGGAATGCCGACCACGTCGCCGGCATAGGCCTCGTCGGCGAGCGCGCGGTCCTGGGCGAAAAAGAATTGCGGCGCAGAAAGCGTGATCGGTTTGCCGGTGCGTGCGAGCTTGGCCTTCATACCGCGCGTGAGCTTGCCGGAGCACAGCCGCGCAAAGGCGATACGATCGCGGTGATTGGGATCCATATTGGCCTGGATCTTGAAGACGAAGGCCGTCATGGCATTTTCGTGGGCATCGACCTTGCGCGTGTTGGCGCTTTGCGCGCGCGGCGCCGGCGCGAAGCCAGCGAGCGCGTCGAGCAAATCCTTGACGCCGAAATTCTTCAGCGCCGAGCCAAAGAACACCGGGGTGAGATGGCCCTCGCGGAAGGATTTGAAATCAAAATGCCGACAGGCGTCCTTCACCAGCGCCAGCTCTTCCGCGACGGCATGAGCGTCGAGCATCGCGTTTTTCGCCGCCAGCGCGGCGAGATCGAGCGGCTGGCGCGCGACGGTTTTGTCGTCTTCGCCGACCTGCCGCATCTCGTCGGTGGTAAGATCATAGGCGCCGGCGAAGTCGCGGCCGCGGCCGATCGGCCATGTCATCGGCGCGGTGTCGAGCGCCAGCGTCTTCTCGATCTCGTCGAGCAGTTCGAACGGATCGCGGCTCTCGCGGTCCATCTTGTTGATGAAGGTGACGATCGGGATGTCGCGCAGCCGGCACACTTCGAACAGCTTGCGGGTGCGCGCCTCGATGCCCTTGGCGGCGTCGATCACCATGACGGCGCTGTCGACCGCGGTGAGCGTGCGGTAGGTGTCCTCCGAGAAGTCCTCGTGGCCCGGCGTGTCGAGCAGGTTGAACACGCAGCCGTCGCAATCGAAGGTCATCACCGAGGTGACGACCGAAATGCCGCGCTCGCGCTCGATCGCCATCCAGTCGGAGCGGGTGGCGCGGCGGTCGCGTTTGGCCTTGACTTGGCCGGCGAGATTAATGGCGCCGCCGAACAGCAGGAGCTTCTCGGTCAGCGTGGTCTTGCCGGCGTCCGGGTGGGAGATGATGGCAAAGGTGCGCCGGCGCTCGACCTCACGCGCGAGTGGCGTTTGCGGGATCGAATCGGCGGGGCTGAGCGGCCTGTTCATGGGCGGCATGTGGCAGGGAAAGCGCGCAGGATCAAGGGGCACACCGATAGTCACAATCCTGCGAGCGCGGCCGCCGCGCCGCCGGCACGGTGTTAGCCTTGCCGCCGATCGACCCGACCGGTGGTGACTTCAATGGGCTTTCGCGCGGCCGCGCTCGTTCTGTTCGCCGTTTTCTGTGCCGCGCCGGCGGCGGCCGACGCCGGCCGCTTTGCCGCGGAGCCGGTCGTCACCGTCGCGCCGGCCGCGGCCGACGATACTGTCGAGATCAAGGCGAGCATCGACATCGCAGCACCGCGCGCCAAGGTATGGGCCGTCATGAACGATTGCGCGCGCGCCATGCGCTTCATCCCCGGCCTAAAGCGCTGCCGGGTTCTCGATCGCGATCCCGCCGGCCGCTGGGACATTCGCGAGCATCGTATTTCCTGGATGTGGTTCCTGCCCGATGTGCGCAGCGTATTCCGCTCGGACTATGACCCACCCAAGCGCCTGCGCTTCCGCCGCATCGGCGGCACCTTGAAGCATTCGGCCGGCGAGTGGCGGCTGGAGAATATCGACGGCGGCAGCGCCACCCACGTGACCTATGACGCGACCGTCTCCGCCGACATCCCCGCGCCCCAATTCATGGTGGAGGCGGCACTCAAGCGCGACATCGCGAAGGTGCTGCGGGGATTGCGGCGCGAATGCACCGCCGCCGCGCAAAAATAAGCCGCGCGGCCGGCGCCGGCTCAGCCGCCGCCGAAGGCCTCAGCAAGCTTTTCCGGCAAATCCCGCGCCTTGACCCGTCCCAGCGCCGGGTCAAGCGCCGTGCAGACCCGCGTTTCCGCACATTCGACGGCAAGGGTGCCGGCATTGAAGACGCGATGATGCAGGTCGAACGCGCAGCGATGCAGCTTGGCGACGCCGGTTTCGATCAGCAGTTGGTCGCCCCATCGCGCGGGCGCCAGGAATCGACTCTTGTATTCAACGACGGGAATACCGTCGATGCCGTATTCGTCGATCAGTGCTTTCAAGCTCAGGCCACCGCGCGCCAGCAGAGCATGCACCGCCTGATCGAACCAGATGAAGAAATTCGGGTTATAGACGATCCCAGACGGATCGCATTGACCGAATTGGACCGTGAAGCTGTGCTGGTTGGAGAGCATAATGGCGACGGCGCGCTATTGCAGGGCTTTACGGTATTGCTCCGGCTTGAAACCGACCAGCAATTTGCCGCCGCCGAGCTCGAGCACCGGGCGCTTGATCATGGACGGCTGCCTGAGCATCAGCGCGATGGCTTTCCTTTCGGTGAGACTTGATTTGTCCTTGTCTGGGAGCTTCTTGAAGGTCAGGCCGGCGCGGTTAAGCAAAGTCTCCCAGCCGGCCTTGTTGGCCCAGCCTTCCAGCTTGGCACGCTCGACGCCGGCGGACTTGTAGTCATGAAAGGCATAGTCGACGCCGCGCCGGTCGAGCCAGGCGCGCGCCTTCTTCATGGTGTCGCAATTTTTGATGCCGTAGATGGTGATGGGCATGGGAAACCTTTAGGTGCCAAAATCCGACGCTTCCTTAATCATCTTCTGTACCTGACTGATCGTACGTGGTGGCTCTGTCATGTGAATTATGGCGTGGCAATTGGGACATACCGGCCGCAGATCACGAATCGGATCGGTCTTAATGCGGGATCGAGTCCTACTTAGTGGATTTAGGTGGTGAACGTGAATATAGCCGGCAACCTCCGATCCATAAATACTTGTCAATGAGTCTCCGCAAACGACACAAGCAAATCCATAATAATCAATACAGGCACGTCGCGCATTCGGATCGCGCTCATACCGATTGACGAGCACTTGGACCGCAGCGCCTTCGCAATATTTTTTCCCGACGATAACCCTTCCGAAATGTGAAAATTCTGACAGTACCACGGTTGAGTTAGGTTAATTCCCGTGGCGCGCGAAATGTAATCCACAAATTCAGGTGAATGATTGCCTTTAGTCGTCGTGTGCCGCGGTCCACGCGCCGCAATTTCAATTGCTGATTTATGAAATTTGTACAGTTCGCGATAAAGATATTCTGCGTCCGATAAATTAGCATCACCCCCATCGCAATCCGGAGCGTTCTTGTACGGTGTTTTGCTTAGAGATAGACGCTTCTCTTTGGACAGCTTTGGTGGCAATGTCTTGAGCAGAAAATGAAACCAACCCGAACCAACTTGCAGAACTTCTACGAATCTAACCTTCAGCATCAGGTTTTCTCGGTTTATCCTAATACCCCATTTGTCTGGCGCGATCCTGTTTGCAATATCAATTGAACGGCCTACTAACCGTAAAATGTTTGGAATTTCCTTTTTTGGAATCAGCCTACTCACTGCGGCTGAAATTTTCGGTATGCGTTCGTAAGGCGGCATAAGAAATTACTCCCACTCGATCGTCCCCGGCGGCTTCGAGGTCACGTCATAGACCACGCGGTTGACGCCCTTGACCTCGTTGATGATGCGCGTCGCCACCATCGCCAAGAATTTCATATCGAACTGATAAAAGTCGGCGGTCATGCCGTCGGTCGAGGTCACCGCGCGCAGGCCCACCACGTATTCATAGGTGCGGTGGTCGCCCATGACCCCGACGGTCTTCACCGGCAGCAGCACGGCAAACGCCTGCCAGATGCCGTCGTATTGCCCGGTGCGGCGGATCTCCTCGATGAAGATTTCGTCGGCGTAGCGCAGGATGTCGAGCTTGTCGCGCGTGACTGCGCCCGGGCAGCGGATGGCAAGCCCCGGCCCGGGGAACGGATGGCGGCCGACGAAACCTTCCGGCAGGCCGAGCTCGCGGCCGAGCGCGCGCACCTCGTCCTTGAACAATTCGCGCAACGGCTCGACCAGCTTCATGTGCATGCGCTCGGGCAGGCCGCCGACATTGTGATGCGACTTGATGGTGACCGACGGCCCGCCCGTGAACGACACGCTTTCGATCACGTCCGGGTAAAGCGTACCCTGTGCGAGGAATTCCGCGCCGCCGACGTTCTTCGCCTCCATGTCGAACACGTCGATGAACAATCGGCCGATGATCTTGCGCTTCATCTCGGGCTCGTCGATGCCGTCGAGCGCCTTGAGAAAAGTGTCGGCGGCGTCCACGCGTCTCAGCGGGATGTTGTAAGAGTCGCGAAACAGCGTCACCACTTTCTGCGCCTCGCCCAGCCGCAGCAGGCCGTGATCGACAAACACGCAGGTGAGCTGATCGCCGATCGCCTCGTGGATCAAGACCGCTGCGACCGCGCTATCGACGCCGCCGGACAAGCCGCAGATCACGCGCGCGCGGCCGATCTGGTCGCGGATCTTCTCGATCGCTTCTTCCTTGAAGGCGCGCATGGTCCAGTCGCCCTTGCAGCCGGCGATATTGCGCACGAAATTGCGCAACAGCGCCGCGCCATGCGGGGTGTGCATCACTTCGAGATGGAACTGGGTGGCGTAGAACTTGCGCGCGTCGTCGCCGATCATGGCGATCGGCGCGTTGGCCGACGTGCCGAGCACCTTGAAGCCTTCGGGCAGCGCGGTGACGCGGTCGCCGTGGCTCATCCAGACCGGGTATTTTTCGCCCTTACGCCAGACGCCGTCGAGCAGCGGGCTGTCGGCGGCGACTTCGACTTCCGCGCGGCCGAACTCGCGATGGTGGCCGCCCTCGACCTGGCCGCCGAGTTGCTTCGCCATCGCCTGCTCGCCGTAGCAGATGCCGAGCACCGGTACGCCGGCTTCGTAGATTGCCTTGGGAGCGAGCGGTGCGTCCTTGTCGAGCACGGAAGCGGGGCCGCCGGAGAGGATCACCGCTTTCGGCCGCATATCCCTAAAGGCGGCTTCCGCCTTCTGGTACGGCACGATCTCGCAATAGACCTTCTCCTCCCGCACCCGGCGCGCGATCAGCTGGGTGACCTGGGAGCCGAAGTCGACAATGAGGACCTTGTCGTGCATGGACGGCGCTGTCGCCCGAACTGGTTCGGAATCGGGCTCGTAAGGCCGTCCGGGGCGGCTTTTTGCGGGCATTCCGGTTCCGGGTCAAGCCAGTTGAGCGATGTCCAGTAACGCAATGTTAGCCTCGAACGTGCTTAGAAAATGGCTCGAAACCGGCTTGTGCACAGCCGGACTTGCCGGAGTCGCGATGGTCTTCGAAACCCAGCGCCTGCGCATGGCGCTCCCCGCCTCAGGGCGCGAGGCGACGCGCGCCATGCTGTTCCGCGAGAGCCTGCCATAGATGGCCGAGCGCTGGGCGCTGGCGCTGGCCTGGGCGCTTTCGCCTACGCGCATCACCGGGCTGCCAAACCTGGCGCGGCTGTACTTCAACGAGCTGCTGGCACCCGATTACGCCCTGCCCGATCCCGAGCGCGCGCTTGCCAACCCGCCCGGCCTGGCCGGCATCGTGCACGACCTCACGCTGCCGACGCTGCTCGCCGCTTACCGGCGCGGGCTTTACCCACTCGCCCACGTCGCGCCGCTGAAATGGTGGTTGCCGCCGCGGCGCTCGCTGCTGCTGTTCGACGCTTTCCACATGTCGAACAACCTGCGCCGGCTGATGCGACAGCAGCGCTACACGGTGACCTTCGACCAGGATTTCGAGAGCGTGATTCTCAATTGCGCCGGGCGGCGCGCCGGGCGCTGGCACCTGACCTGGATCACGCCGCGGATGATGCGCGTCTATGCAGAGGCATACGATGCCGGCCATGCCCATTCATTCGAAGTGTGGAACGCGGACGGCGAGCTGGTGGCCGGCGGCTATGGCGTGGCGATCGGCAAAGCGTTCACTTTCGATTCGCAATTCACCCACGAGGACAACGCCACCAAGGTCGGCATGGCGGTGCTGAATTGGCACCTGGCGCGTTGGGGCTTTCACTTCAATGACGGCAAGCTGATCGGCCCGTTGTGGCGCAGCGTCGGCTTCCGCGAAATGCCGCAGCGCAAATTTCTCAAGCGCCTGTCGGACGCGATCCGCGAGCCGGCTCGCAACGGTCGCTGGCAGGTGGAGGCCGATGTGGCGACGGTATCGAATTGGCAGCCGGGCGCCTAGCGATTCCGGTTCAGCGTCTCGTCAATACGCTCACAAAAAACCCGTCGGTCTCCGTCGTGTGCGGCGTCATGGTGATGCCGTCGTCCGACAGCCGCGCCGCCTTGGCAAACATGAAGGCGCGCTCGCCCAGCGCCTGCGCGACCTCAGCCGGCGCCTGCACCGAGAAACCCGTGTGGCGGCCGAGGAAGGCGCGCACCTGCGCGGCGTTCTCCTCCTCCAGCACCGAGCAGGTGACATAGGCGATGCGGCCGCCGTCTTTCAAAAGCGGTACCCCGCGGTCGAGCACTTCGACCTGCTCCTTGATGCGCTGCTCGAGTGCGCCGGGCCGCATGCGCCATTTGGCGTCCGGATTGCGGCGCCAGGCGCCGGTGCCGGTACAGGGCGCGTCGATCAGCACCAGATCGATGCGGGCGCCAAGATCGTCGAGCTCGGTGCCGACCGATTTGGGCGTGCGCACCTGCACATTGCGCGCGCCCGAGCGCTTGAGCCGCGCGTGGATCGGCGCCAGTCGTCGCTTGTCGTCGTCGGTAGCATAAAGTTGACCCTTGTTTTGCATCATCGCGGCCAGCGCCAAAGTCTTGCCGCCGGCGCCGGCGCAGAGGTCGACTACCTGCTCGCCCGGCTGCGCGCCTGCGAACAGCGCGGCAAGCTGCGAGCCTTCGTCCTGCACTTCGATCATGCCCTTCAGAAAGGCTGGTTCGGCATGGATCGCCGGGCTCTTGGCGTCGGCGGCAAGACGAAGGCGCAGACCCCAGGGTGACCAGCGCGTGGGTTCGGGGTTGAATTCCGACAGCATAACGGCGGCCTTGTCACGCTCGCCCTTTAACGTGTTGACGCGCAGATCGAGTGGCGCGCGCGCGCTAAGCTCCGCGCCTTCCTGCGCGCGCGCATCACCGAATGCGCGCTTGAAATGCGGTTCGAGCCATTCCGGATAATCGCCGACCACATGCGGCGGCGCGCCAGCAAGACCGGCCGCGTCGAGCTCGTGTCGCTCGTCCTCGCTCAACGCCGCGGGCGCATAGCGCGAACCGTCGGCGAGCTTGGCGATCGCTACCGTGTCAAGGTTGCGCTCGTGCTTGAGCATGCCGAGCAGGATGGCGCGCGGCTTCTCGGCGCCCATAATCCAGGCGCTCGACGAACGCCTGCGCAGCGCGTCGTAGACCAGACCGGCGATGGCGGCACGGTCGCCGGAACCGGCAAAGCGATGCGCCAAGCCCCAAGCTTTCAGCGCGTCGGCGGCCGGCCGGCGCTCGCCCTCGATCATACCGAAAACTTCAATTGCCGCGGCAAGCCGCGCGCCGGGCGTCATGACAGACCGAACAGGATGTCGACCGCGAAGATCATCCACATGACGACCAGTACCAGCGCGCCGATGCCATAGAAGGCGCCGCGAAGTTGCACGTTGTTGCTGGTGACATGCACGCCGGCTTGCAGGATGCGAAAGGTCACGAAGATCCAAGCCAGCGCAACGAATGCAAGATCGGCGTGCCGGGTAATAATTACTAGGATGGTCAAGACATAGAATAGAACCGGCAGCTCGAACTGGTTGCCGAAGGAATAGGCAAATTGCGTGGCGCGCTGTGGCCATTTCGGCTCGCGCATCGCGATGTCGGGATAGCGCGTCTCGCCGCGTTGGAGCGCGCTGCCGCGGAAATACATCATGCCGAGCATCAGCGTGAAAGTAAGAAGAACCTGGGCGAACAGCGGCAGCAGGACGGTTGTAATCGTCATGACGGCTTCCAACTCAAAAACAAACGCGCCGCCGCCGGGTTCAAGTACGACCCGGGTAATTCGGGCTCTCGCGCGTGATGGTCACGTCGTGCACATGGCTTTCACGAATGCCCGCGCCGGAGATGCGCACGAATTCCGCTTTGCTGTGGAATTCGTCCAGCGTCTTGGCGCCGACATAGCCCATCGCGGCGCGCAACCCGCCCGACAACTGGTGTAGCACATTGGCGACCGGACCCTTGTAGCCGACCTGGCCCTCGACGCCTTCCGGCACCAGCTTGAGCGCGTCCTTGATGTCCTGCTGGAAATAACGGTCGGCCGAGCCGCGCGCCATGGCGGCGACCGAGCCCATGCCGCGATAGCTCTTGTAGGAGCGCCCCTGATAAAGGAACACCTCGCCCGGCGTCTCGTCGGTGCCGGCGAGCAGCGAGCCGACCATGGCGCAATCGGCGCCGGCAGCCAGCGCCTTGGCAAGATCGCCGGAATATTTGATACCGCCATCGGCAATGACCGGCGTACCGCTTGCTTTGGCGGCCTCCACGCTGTCCATGATGGCGGTGAGCTGCGGCACGCCGACGCCCGCCACCACCCGCGTGGTGCAGATCGAGCCGGGACCGATGCCGACCTTGATGGCGTCGGCGCCGCAATCGATCAGCGCCTTGGCGCCCTCGACCGTGGCGACATTGCCGGCCACCACCTGCACCGCATTCGACAGCCGTTTGATACGCACGACGGCGTCGAGCACGTAGCGCGAATGGCCGTGCGCGGTGTCGACAACAACAAGGTCGACGCCGGCGGCAATCAACGCTTCGGTACGCGCAAAGCCGTTGTCGCCGACGGTGGTGGCGGCGGCAACGCGTAAGCGCCCCTGCTCGTCCTTGCAGGCATTCGGGTTGGCGACAGCCTTCTCGATGTCCTTCACAGTGATCAGACCGACGCAGCGATACTGATCGTCCACCACCAGGAGCTTCTCGATGCGGTGCTGGTGCAGCAGGCGCTTGGCCTCGTCCTGGCTGACGCCCTCGCGCACGGTGACGAGCTTGCCTTTCGTCATCAACTCGGCCACCGGCTGGCGCGGATCGTTGGCAAAGCGCACGTCGCGATTGGTCAGAATGCCGACCAGCTTGCCGGCCTTGCCGTTGCCGCCGCCTTCCACCACCGGCACGCCGGAGATGTGGTTCTCTTTCATCAGGTCGAGCGCCTGCTGCAGCGTAGCGCGCGGCTCGATGGTGAGCGGGTTTACCACCATGCCGGATTCGAATTTCTTCACCTGACGCACTTGGGCGGCCTGCGCGTCCGGCTCCAGATTGCGGTGGACGACTCCCATACCGCCGGCCTGCGCCATAGCGATGGCCATCTGCGCCTCGGTCACGGTGTCCATGGCGGAAGCGAGAATGGGGATATTCAGCGGGATCGAGCGAGTGACGCGGGAGCGGATATCGACATCGGCGGGCAGCACCTCGGACAGGCCGGGCTTGATCAGCACGTCGTCGAAAGTGAGCGCTTTGCGCGGGTTTTTGTTGTTTTTCGGTGCCATCGCCAACTCCGTCTCACCCAAAAAGGGAGGCGAGACCGGCTGCCGAAGGCTGAAAAGACGCCTGTGCGAGGGGTCCCTCGCCCGACTTCAGGGCCCGCTTTTGGGTTGGCGTGGGTCAGTAGCATGAGTGGGCTGTGATTCCTACCCCATTCGCAGATGGTTGTTATGAACCGGTAAAAGCGGCCTTTCCTCCGCCACAGCTTTCCGGTTCAAGTCGGCTGCTTTGAGCCGGAATCAGCCTTTATCCCATGCGCCCTGACCGCATCGTGCCGCTGATCATCGCGGTCGCCTTGTTCATGGAACACATGGACGCCACGGTGATCGCCACCTCGCTACCGGCGATCGCGGCCGATATCGGCGCCAATCCGCTGGCGCTCAAGCTCGCGATCACCTCCTATCTGTTGTCGCTGGCGATCTTCATCCCGGCGAGCGGCTGGTCGGCCGACCGCTTCGGCGCCCGCACGGTGTTCCGCGCCGCCATCGCGGTGTTCGTCATCGGCTCGATCGGCTGCGCGCTGTCGGACTCGCTCACCGATTTCGTCATCGCCCGCATCGTGCAGGGCATGGGCGGCGCGATGATGACACCGGTCGGCCGCCTGATTCTGGTGCGCAGCATCCCCAAACGGGAACTCGTCAGCGCCATGGCCTGGGTGACGGTGCCGGCACTGATCGGGCCGGTACTAGGCCCGCCGGTCGGCGGCTTCATCACCACTTGCGCCAGCTGGCACTGGATCTTCCTAATCAACGTGCCGATTGGGCTCATCGGCATTCTGCTCGCCACCCGCTACATCGAGGACCTGCGCGCTGAAAAGCATGAGCGCTTCGACGTTGCCGGCATGGTGCTGGCCGGCCTCGGCATTGCCGGGATTGCCTTCGGCCTGTCGGTGCTGGGGCTCAATTTCCTGCCATGGACTGTGGTGGTGGCGCTGGTCGCTGGCGGCGCCATTTTCATGACCGCCTATCTCGTGCATGCGCGCCGCACGCCGGTGCCGGCGCTTGATCTCACCTTGTTTCGGCAACGGACATTTCGCGCCAGCGTGACGGGCGGCTTCATCTTCCGGATCGGCATCGGCGCGCTGCCGTTCCTGCTGCCGCTGATGCTGCAAGTCGGCTTCGGCATGTCGCCGTTTCAATCCGGCCTGATCACGTTCGCCTCGGCCATCGGCGCCATGACCATGAAGGTTGCGGCCGCCACCATTCTGCGCCGCTTCGGCTTTCGCACGGTCCTCCTCGCCAACGCCGTCATCAGCTCGGCATTTTTGGCAACTTGCGCGGCGTTCACGCAAGCCACGCCGGTCGCCGCCATGCTCGCCCTGCTGCTGGTCGGCGGCTTCTTCCGCTCACTCCAGTTCACCTGCATCAACACGCTGGCCTATGCCGAAGTAGAAACCGCCCGGGTAAGCCGGGCCACCGCGCTGGTGAGCGTCGCCCAGCAGCTGGCGATCTCGGCCGGAGTCGCGTTCGGGGCCCTGGCGGTGGAGATCACGGTCGCCCTGAGGGGTCATGGCCCCTTGGAGGCAAGGGATTTCCCGCCGGCCTTTCTGGTGGTGGCAGCGATTTCGGCCCTGTCGGCGTTCATTTTCGCCCGGCTGTCGCCCGATGCCGGTGCGGAACTGGCCGATCGAACCCCGACCCCGACCGAGCCCTCCGATCAGCGGGTCGGCTAAGCTGTCGCGACGGCATAAGCAAGAATTTCGGATCGTGCGCTAACCGCGAAACCCGGTCGCCAGCAGATAGAGCTCGGCGGAGTCGGCGCGGCTGGCCGGCGGCTTCATGTGCTTCACTTGCTTGAAGTCGCGCTTGAGTGCCGCCAGCAGCGACGCCTCGGTGCCGCCTTGCAGGACCTTCGTCAGGAACGTGCCGCCGGGCTTCAAGACTTCGCGGGCCAATTCGGCGGCCGCCTCCACCAGCGCCATAATTTTCAGATGGTCGGTCTTGGCGTGGCCGGTGGCATTGGCCGCCATGTCGGAGAGCACCACGTCGGCGCCGCCGCCGAGCATGGTCTTCAATTTCTCGGGTGCAGCCGGATCGAGAAAATCGAGCTGCGCGAATTCGACGCCGGCGACCGGCTCCATCGGCAAAACGTCGATCGCCACCACGCGGCCCTGTTGCGGCGCGCCGACACGCTTGGCCGCCACTTGGCTCCAGCCGCCGGGCGCGGCACCGAGATCGATGATGCACGCGCCTTTTTTCAGGAAGCGTGCCTTGTCGTCGATCTCAGACAGCTTGAATGCGGAGCGCGAGCGCAGGCCGTCGCGCTTGGCGCGGGCGACGTAAGGATCGTTGAGCTGGCGTTCGAGCCAGCGCCGCGATGATGGCTTGCGGGTTTTGCCGCCTTTGACTCGAACCTTCAACGCGCGCGAGCCGCCACCCTTGCCATGCGTGATCACGATGCCGCCACCTGGCCGCTGCTGCCCCAGGCGCCGTCGTCGCGCATCATCTGCACCAGCATGCCTTCACGCAGGCCGCGGTCGGCGACGCGCAAGCGTGGACAGGGGAAGGCGCGGCGGATCGCTTCCAGGATGGCACAGCCGGCGAGCACCAGATCGGCACGCTCCGCGCCGATGCAGGGGCTGGCGACGCGCTCCTGGTAGCTCATGGACAAGAGCTTCTCGCACACCGCGCTGATTTCCTGCTCGCTCATCCAGCAGCCGTCCACGCGGTTGCGGTCGTAACGCTTGAGCTCGAGATGCACGCCGGCGATCGTCGTCACCGTCCCTGAGGTGCCGAGCATGTGGAGCCCGCGCAACGCGTCGCCGCCGTGCGCCCGTGCAAAGGGCGCGATGAATTCCGCCACATCGATAACCATGGCCTCGTAGGTCTCGCGGCTGACGGTGTCGCCGCCGTAGCGCTCGGCCAGCGTCACCACGCCGTGCGGCAGTGACATCCAGCTGGCGATATGCGGCAGCGGCGGCCCGGCTTGCGTCTTGCGTGAACGGTTGAGTCGCACCAGTTCCGAGGAGCCGCCGCCGATATCGAACAACACGACGCCCTCGGCCCGCGGGTCGATCAACGGCGTGCAGCCGGTGGCGGCGAGCGTTGCCTCGGTTTCGCGGTCGATGACTTCGAGATCGATCCCCAAGACCTGCGCGACGCGGGCGCGGAATTCCTCGCCGTTCACGGCGGCGCGGCAGGCCTCCGTCGCAATCAGGCGCGCACGGGTGACACCCTTGTTCTTCATCTTGTTGCGGCAGATGGCGAGCGCCGCCAGCGCGCGATCGATGGCTGCCTCGCTGATGCGGCCGGAGATAGAGACGCCTTCGCCGAGCCGAATGATGCGGGAGAAGGCGTCGACGACACGGAAGCCGTCGCCGGTCGGGCGCGCCACCAGCAGGCGGCAATTATTGGTGCCGAGATCGAGCGCGGCATAGGTCGGGCCGCCCCGGTCACTACCGAGGGCACCGTTGAACCTTCCGGGCGACCGCCGAGCCCATTGGGACCGCGCACGCGGTGCGCGCTCACCAACGGGATCGAGGCCTGGGTTGTCCCCGGCCTCGCCGCTCATTTGCCAAAGCCTTCCTGCCGCCCCCCCTGCTGCCTCCCGGCGCTGAGGTTGCAGCAATGTTCCATCAATCGCGAAAAGTCTAACAGCGGCCATGCGGTAGGCCAAGACGGCCCAAGCGAAACCTATTCTTGTGGAAACCGGCTACCTGCTTTATTTGGAGCATTCTCACGCCCCACGAACCCCCAAGCCCCGCATGGACGACAGGATCGCCGAAACCGCGCTTTCACTGGCCAAGTTCGGCGTCGGCCAGCCGGTTCGCCGCAGCGAAGACCCCAAGTTGCTGCGCGGTGAAGGGCAATTCACCGACGACGTCAGCCGCACCGGCCAGGCCTATGCCGTGATGGTGCGCAGCCAAGAGGCTCACGGCGTCATCCGCTCCGTCGACATCGAGGCCGCCAAGACCATGCCGGGTGTGCTCGCGGCATTAACCGCGACGGATCTTGCCGGCTATGGCGGGCTCAAATGCACCCTGCCGCTGAAGAACCGCGATGGCTCGCCGATCCATTACGTGCGGCGGCCGGCGCTGGCCGCAGACAAGGTGCGCTTCGTCGGCGATCCGGTCGCCTGTGTGATCGCGGAAACTGCCGCACAGGCCAGGGATGCCGCCGAAGCGGTGGCGCTCGACATCGAGCCGCTGATCCCGGTCCTCAAGTCCGCCGACGCGGTCAAGCCGGGCGCACCGTTGGTGTTCGATCAGGTCGCGAATAATACCGCACTCGATTATCACTACGGCGACGCCGAGAAGGTGGCCGAGGCCTTCGCCAAGGCCAAGCACGTCACGCGGCTGGAGACATCCAACCAACGCATGATCGTAGCGTCCATTGAGCCGCGCGCGGCCATCGGCGAATTCGACGCGGCCTCGGCTAAGTGGACGCTCTATTCCCCGAGCCAGGGCGTGCACGGCTTAAAGACCGCGCTGATGGATATCTTAAGCGCGCCGGCCGACAAGGTGCGCGTCATCACCGGTCAGGTCGGCGGCTCGTTCGGCATGAAGGCCGCGGTCTATCCCGAATATGTCTGCATTCTGCACGGCGCGCGCCTGCTTGGGCGCCCGGTAAAATGGACCGACGAGCGTTCCGGCAGCTTCGTTTCCGATCAACATGGCCGCGCGCAGGACATGGTGATTGAAATCGCCTTCGACGAGAAGGCGCATATTCAAGCCGTCAGACTGACCGGATACGGAAACATGGGCGGCTATCTCGCTCAGTTCGGGGCGGTGCTGCCGACCGGCAACCAGGTCAAGAACATCGCATCCGTCTACCGCACGCCGCTTATGGAGGTGGCGACGCGTTGCGTGTTCACCAACACCGGGCACGTCTCGGCCTACCGCGGCGCCGGCCGACCTGAGGGAAACTACTACGTCGAGCGCGCGCTCGATATTGCCGCCGCCGAGCTGGGCATTGATCGCATCGACTTGCGCAAGCGCAACATGATCCGCAAGAGCGATCTGCCGTTCGGCGCCGCTTCCGGCATGACCTACGACAATGGCGATTTTCTCGGCGTACTCAAGCAAGCTTTGGCGATGGCCGACTATGCCGGCTTCAAGAAACGCAAGCGCGAGAGCAAGAAGCGCGGCTTGCTGCGCGGCTTTGGCGTTGGCTGCTATCTCGAGGTCACCGCCGGCGGGGGCAAGGAGCTGGGCGCCATCCATTTCGAGGCTGACGGCACCGTCACCATCGTCACCGGCACGCTCGATTTCGGCCAAGGACACGCGACTGCGTATGCGCAAGTTCTCAGCGAGCGGCTTGGCATTCCGTTCGAGAGCATTCGCACCGTCGAAGGCGACAGCGACCGCATGGCTTACGGCAACGGCAGCGGCGGCTCGCGCTCGCTGATGTTCGCCGGCGCGGCGCTGACTGAATCGTCCAAGATCGTGATCGAGCGCGGCAAGCAGATTGCTTCGCACGTATTGGAGGCGTCCGTGGGCGACATCGAGTTTAAGGCTGGCCGCTTTGTCATCGCGGGCACGGATCGCTCCATCGGATTGCTTGAACTGGCCGCGCGGCTGCGCGGCGGGCTGAAGCTGCCCGACGGCATCCCAAACTCGCTCGACACCGATCACGTGGGAGACGTGCCGGTGCCCAACGCCTTCCCCAACGGCTGCCACATCGCCGAAGTTGAAATCGATCCGCAGACCGGCCACGCCCAGGTGGTGCGCTATTGCGCGGTCAACGATCTCGGCACCATCATCAATCCGCTGCTGGTCGAAGGCCAGATCCAGGGCGGCGTGATGCAAGGGCTTGGCCAGGCACTGATGGAGCAGGCGGTCTATGATTCCGACGGGCAACTGGTCACAGGCTCGTTCATGGACTACGCCATGCCGCGCGCGCACGACGCGCCGATGATCGAGGTTGCCAGTCACCCGGTGCCGACCAAGAGCAATCCGCTCGGCGCCAAGGGTTGCGGGGAAGCCGGCACGTCTGGCGGCCTGCCGGCGGTCGCCAATGCGGTCATCGACGCGCTATCCGACTACGGCATCCGGCATCTCGAAATGCCGATGACGCCCGCGCGTATCTGGCAGGCGATCGAGGAGGCGAAGGCCAAGCAGCCGGCCTGACAGCGGACGGAGCCGCCGATTTGCCGGCGGCCCCGCTTTTATTTCATCGTTAGCGCCGTCAGGCCGCGCCCGGCAGCTTCGCATTCTTGAGCGGCAGCGAGCGCACGCGAGTACCGGTCGCAGCGAACACCGCATTGGCGACGGCGGGCGCGGTCGGCGCCGTGCCGGGCTCGCCAATCCCGCCCCATTTCTTGCCGCCGGTGAGCGCGAGATAAACCTCGATCTTGGGCGCGTCGGCCAGGCGCACCATTTCGTATTCGTCGAAATTAGCCTGCTGGATACGCCCATCCTTGACAGTGAGATCGCCATAGAGCGCGGCCGAAAGGCCGTAGACGATACCGCCCTCGATTTGCGCCTCGACGATCCCCGGATTGACGACGTGACCGCAATCGACGGCGGCGACCACGCGGTCGACCCTGACCTCACCCTTCTTGCTGACCGTCACTTCGGCGACTTGGCCGACGATGGTGCCGTAGCACTCATGGATGGCGATGCCACGGCCGCGGCCAGCCGGCAGCGGTTTGTCCCAGTCGCCTTTCTCCGCGATCTTGTCGAGCACACCGATGAAATCCGGACGGTGCGCCAGCAACGCGCGGCGAAACTGATAGGCGTCCTTGCCCGCCGCATGCGCCAACTCATCGACGTAGCTCTCCATGAAGAAGGCATTTTGCGACGAGCCGACCGAGCGCCAGAACCCCACCGGAACATGGGTGTTCTTGAGCATGCAGCCGACCCGCTGGTTCGGGATCTTGTAGTTGGTGTTGGCGATGCCTTCGATCGCCTGGGGTTCGAGACCGTTTTCCACCTTGTTCATACCGTTTGATCGCTGGATCGAACCGACCGCGATCCTGGCGTCGAAAGCCACCGGCATGCCGTCGGACCCAAGCGCGGCCTTCAGACGCACCGCGGCCTGCGGACGGTAGCGGTCGTGCGTCATATCCTCCTCGCGCGTCCACACCAGCTTGACCGGCTTGGCGACCTGCTTGGCAACCAGGATCGCCTGGCGCATTTCATCATTGCGGCCCCGGCGCCCGAAGCCGCCGCCAAGGAAACAATTGTGAATGGTGATCTGCTCGGGCTTGAGGTCGGACGCGGCCGCGGCCAGCCTGAGCGCACCCATGGGAATTTGCGTACCGATCCAGATTTCCAGTTTGTCGCCGTCGAACCGCACGGTCGCGTTGAGCGGCTCCATGGTGGCGTGCGCGGCATATGGCGCTTCATAGATCGAATCGACAATATTTCCGCGTTTGGCGAAGACGTCATCGACATTGCCGTCGTTTCGTGCGCTCACCATCGGGCCGTTCAGCGTGTCGCGATACATCTTGGCGAATTGCGCGCTGTCGGTTTTGCCGGCCGCGCCTGTGTCCCATTCCGGCTTGAGCAGTGCCAATGCTTCCTTGGCGCGCCAGAATCGGTCGGCAATGACCGCCACCGCGTCGTCGAGTTTGACCACCTGAAGCACGCCGCGCCGGCCCTTGACCGGCGTTTCGTCCACGCTCCTGAGCTTGCCGCCCGCCACCGGGCAGGCATTGATCGCGGCGTAGACCATGCCAGGAATTTGCGTGTCGATGGCAAACTTGGCAGCGCCGTTGATTTTTAGCGGCGTGTCGAGACGCGGCAGCGACTTTCCGATCAGCTTGAACTTGTCAGGCGGACGGATCGCCGGCTCCCTGTCGAGCTTGATGGAGGCGGCATCGGCGGCGAGCGCGGCATAGTCGAGCGAGCGCCCGCTCGGCTTGTGCGTGACCTTGCTGTTCTCCGCGTGGCATTCGCCGGGCGCCACGTTCCAGCGGCGCGCGGCGGCCGCGATCAGCCGTTCGCGCGCGCTGGCGCCGGCCTGCTGCAGAAAGCGCCACGAGGTGCGCACGCCACGGCTGCCGGCGGTGACCATGTTGCCGTAGACCTGATGTTCGCGCAGGTTGCGCGAAGGCGAGGCGTACTCGACCTTGACCTTCGCCCAATCGCATTCAAGTTCTTCGGCAACGATCATCGGCAGCGCTGTGATGGCGCCCTGCCCCATCTCGTTGTGCGGGGAGCGGATGAGGATGCTGCCATCCGGCTCAATCGCCAGGAATGCGTTGACGTCGTGCGGCGAAGCATCCGGCCCGTAAGTCTGCGCACCGATCGTTGCCGTCTCGGCAAGGCCGGGCAGCATTACGGTGATGGCGAGGCTGCCGGCGGCGGTGGCGGAAGCGACGACAAAGTCGCGGCGCGTGAGAGACGTTTTCACGATCTGATTCATGATTGCCTCCCGCTCAATTTTTCATTAGCGCCGCGGCGCGATGGATTGCGCGGCGGATGCGGACATAGGTGCCGCAGCGGCAGATATTGGTGAGATTGGCATCGATGTCGGCGTCGGTCGGGCTCAGATGCTCCTTGAGGAAGGCCACCGCCGCCATGATCTGCCCCGACTGGCAATAGCCGCATTGCGGCACGTCCTCGGCGAGCCAGGCTTGCTGCACCGGATGCCTGCTCTCGGGCGAGAGGCCTTCGATGGTGGTAACGCTCTTGCCGGCCGCGTCGCCCACCTGCATGCCGCAGGATCGCACGGCCTCGCCGTCCAGGTGCACGGTGCAGGCACCACATTGCGAAATACCGCAACCGAATTTCGTGCCTGTCAAACCGAGATCGTCGCGGATGACCCAGAGCAGCGGCGTTTCCGGCTCGATGTCGAGTCGATGCGCCTTGCCGTTGACTGTGATGGAAATCATGGCGTGTCTCGAGGGCGCCTTGTCGCGCGGGGCAGCCGGCCGGCGCCGTATGAGCCAAGACCGCCGTTTGTTGCTGACGCCAAATCTAACACCAAGGCGCCGGCTGCGGTTTCACAGCTTCTTGTTTTTACGGGTTATTTATTTCACTTTGCAAAGACATCCAAACACCCACGCCCTGCCCTCAAGACATGCCCAACCCACTGGAAATGCACTGGATTGACCTGAGGGGGCGGGCCATAGTCCGCCCCTTGCCGGTAATCGAGCGAGAATGAGCCAAGTGAGCGAACTGCTGGGCGTCAAGCCCGCACCTCATACCCGCGTCGTTGGCGCGGTGAGCGCGGCGCATTTCGTCTCGCACTATTACATCCTGCTGCTGGCGCCGCTTTTGCCCTTCGTGCGGACGGATTACGGCGTCAGCTACACCGAGATTGGGCTGGCGCTCGCCGCCTTCAACACCGTAACCGGTTGCTTGCAGGCGCCGGCCGGCTTCCTGGTCGACCGCGTCGGCGCACGGCTGCCGCTGATTGGCGCGCTGGTGATCGGCGGCGGCGCTTTCGCGATCGCAGGCCTTGTTAATTCCTTCTGGGTGCTGGTGGCGATGTTCGCGCTCGCCGGCGTCGGCAACGCGGTCTACCACCCGGCCGATTACGCGCTGCTCTCCCATCACGTGCCTTCCGGTCGCATCGGCCAGGCGTTCTCAATCCACACTTTCGCCGGCATGCTCGGCTCGGCGGTGGCGCCGCCGACGCTTTTGCTGATGCAGAGCCTGTGGGACTGGCGCGGCGCCTTCATCAGCGCAGGGGCGCTGGGCTTTGCAATTGCGGCGCTGTTGATGGCGACCCGCGAGGGCGCGGCGGAAGTAGAAACTACGCCGCGCGCTATAAAGGACGAGGGTCCGGCCGGGATGCGGCTCTTGCTGTCGCCGCCGATCCTGCTCAACCTCGCCTTCTTCGTTCTGCTCGCGCTGATGAGCGGCGGCGTCTACAACTATTCCGTGGTCGCGCTCGGCGCGCTGCACGCAACGCCGGTCACCGCGGCGAATGCGGCGCTCACCGGCTATCTCACGCTGTCGGCGATCGGCGTGCTGGCCGGAGGCCTGCTGGTCGGCCAAACCACGCGGCATGGCACCGTGGCGACGCTCAGCCTCATCGGCATCGCGCTGTTCACACTGCTGGTGGCAGAATTCGATCTCGGCTCCCTCGGTCTGATCGCGGCCTTGACGGTATCCGGCTTCTTCTTCGGGCTGATGATGCCCTCGCGCGACCTGATCGTGCGCGAAGTCACCCCGCCCGGCTCCTTCGGCAAGGTATTCGGCTTCGTGACCACCGGCTTCAACATCGGAGGCATCGTCTCGCCGCTGATCTTCGGCGCTCTCATGGACCACGGCAGCCCGCGCGTGGTGTTCCTGACGGTGGCCGCTTGCGCGCTGGCCGCGATCCTGACGGTGGTGACGCGGCGGCGCCCGGCCTGAGGCGGCGCTTCGATTTGTGGTTTCGCGCAGGCTTGTCAAATCGGCTGGTTTGCCCCATGTCAGGGGTCTCCGGCGCCCCGGTCGGCGGCCCGCTCCGCCCCGGCCCTGTTGGGGAATAGTTCAACGGTAGAACATCGGACTCTGACTCCGAGAATCTAGGTTCGAATCCTAGTTCCCCAGCCAGAACTAACTCCCTGACAAAAAAGCAAAATACGAAATGGCTCGGCATCAAGTCGGGCCATTTTCATGTCGCGCATGTTGCAAATAATTCCCCTTTGTTCTCAACGGTTCTCATCGCGTGACGGCTACTCCACGCGACGTGCTCCGGACATGGCATCAGACGACGTCGGCTTGACCCCGTTCGAATGACCCTCGGCAACATGCGCGCCAATGGCGTGCGCCCTCATTGGGTCGGTATTGGGGTATGCGTGCAATTCGACTCGAATTAGGCTCGCTTTCAAGCGACAAATCACGCTTTTTCGTCATGATTTAGGACGAAGCTCTCATAGCCGTTTGGTCCAGGGTCAGAGCCGATGCATATTACAGTGGTCGCCCGTTCGTCTAGTTTGCCGTATATGATGCCAATCGTTTGCGATAGGTGCGAGGCACCGGTGCTACCGGTCACCGCTCGGCTTGATATAGGGCATCGCGAACTGATCGAAACACGGATCTATAGGTGTGAATCTTGCGGGCGCACGATCACCCGCAAGCTCGATAGCTAGGCCGTCTTATCCGGCGGCCTCTTTTATGTGGCGCGGGAACCTTTTGAGCTGGTCCGCGTTAGGTCTTCAGCCGCGCATAGCAGCCGCATCCAGTTCCCCTCATGCGCGGTGATTTATGGCCGCTCAGCATATCGCGCGGCTCATGCAGCCAGAAGGGAACCATTCTGGCGGGAGGTAGTTAGTAACGTTCGGTAGGTGTCGCTCGTCGTATACTTAACTTATGGCCGCGCAGCGTATCGCGCGGCCATTTTTTGGAGAAATTGCTTCTGCAAGCCAATAGCGCGAGCGCGGGGGGCGCAGCGGCAATCACAAAATCGGGTTCTCGACGTGAATGGCTACGCTGACGATGTGCCGGTGCCCGCCTTCGGCCCGCGCATGGTCTGGACGGTGTGCGGTGCTATCGGTGCGGACGCGCGGCCGAATTGGAATGAGCGGGCGCCGCCGGCGGTTGGCATCGTCGGCAAGCGTCTGACCTATCGACGGCCTCACCAAGCCTAATTTCAAGAACAAGGCGAAGCGCTTTATCCGCTGGCGCAAGAAACGCTGGAAAATGCCAAAACCGGCGCGTGTCCGCTACTGGCAATCACGAAAACCCATAAAATAAAAAGGAACCCGCAAGGGCTCCTTTCCGTAAATCTAGTTTAGACTCAAGTAGCGACTGATAGAAATCAGCACATATGCTCCCGAGGCAGCACCACTACCGGCACCCAATAGCGACCATTCGACGGATTAGGACGCGGACTCATAAACGCGTAGCCAAACTCGAATGGATGCGAGCTTGATGAAGGCGAGATAGTTGACCGCAAGCCTATCATATCGAGTTGCGATGCGCCGACACTGTTTGATCTTGTTGAAAAACCGTTCGACCAAGTTGCGCGCCCGGTAGAGATATGGGCTGAAGCAGATTGCCTCATTGCGATTCCGCTTCGGCGGGATGTTTGCCCACGCGCCTTGATCACTGGCAAGCGCCCTGATCCAGTCGGCATCATAGCCGCGATCCGCCAACAACATTGTTTGTGGGTGCAATTCGCTCAGGAGAACAGAACAAAGTTGATTGTCATGCGTCTCGCCGGGCGTGAGGCCAATCCGTACCGGCAGGCCATTGGTATCCACGACGGCGTGAATCTTGGTCGTCAACCCGCCACGCGAGCGGCCCATGTGTTGCTGACCATTGCCGGCGATGCAGGCTCCGTGCTGATGCACTCGAACAATAGAGGTATCGATCATCTGCACGGCTGCATCATGCATTGTGGCCAACGCATCCATGATTTGGTCCCAGATGCCAGCCCGCCCCCAGCGAACGAAGCGATTGTAACAGGTCGTGTACGGGCCAAACGTCTCCGGCAGATCACGCCATGGCGCGCCTGACCGCAAAACCCAAAAGATGCCGTTGAGCACACGCCGGTCGTTCACGCGCGGAACGCCACGCGGCTTATTCGGCAGGAACGGCTTGATTGCCTTCCATTCATAGTCAGTGAGTTCGTAGCGCATGATTCGAGGCTCCGGTTTAGGAGCTTGAATCACGCGCTGGCCAGCATCATCAACCGCCACGACCAACCGAGGCCGACGCCAATATACTGATTTGACTTCCGCTTTCGGGGAGCAACAGACATGGCGGCACATGCCGGTGGCCGCGCTTCGGTCGAAAGTGACCCAAAGCGGACATGGCGTGTGCGGTG
>Ga0307429_1000524_pt1 | contig 22809 bp, 25 predicted proteins | sample SalMarWE160230MG_FD_202151 | JGI IMG/M metagenome (GOLD analysis project Ga0307429, IMG submission 202151) | Salt marsh sediment microbial communities from the Plum Island Ecosystem LTER, Massachusetts, United States - WE1603-230 | ecosystem: Environmental > Aquatic > Marine > Intertidal zone >... | reverse complement strand
TGGAGAACTTCCAGTTCGGCGAAGCCCAGAGACAGCTCCACGATTTCCTCTGGGGTGAATTCTGCGACTGGTATATTGAGTTTGCCAAGATTCGCTTAAGTTCCGGGGAAAAGCCGTCGCCGCTGCCCGTCCTGGTTTATACGCTGGAAACCTCGCTGCGGCTGCTGCACCCCTTTATGCCCTTCGTCACCGAGGAGCTTTGGCAGAACCTGAAGAAACGTTTGCCTGCCGGCTGGGCGAAAGTGGAGTCGATAATGATTGCCGCCTACCCCGAGGCTGGCGAAAAGGCTGTTGACCCACCGGCGGAACGGGTGATGGAGTCCATCATCGAGATAGTGCACGCCATCCGCAACGCCCGCGCTGAGCACAAGGTGGAGAGCGGGCGGTGGATTGAGGCGCAGGTCTGTGCCGGCGAGCTTACCCCGGATATCAGGGTTTATTCCTCGGCAATTGAAACGCTGGCTAAAGCCAGGCCGCTCAGCTTTTTTAAGCGCCGGGAGGAGGCACCGCCGGCTGAGAATGTACTGGCTCTGGTGCTAAAAAGTTCCGAGGTCATCATACCCCTTGAGAGCATGGTTGACCCGGCGGCGGAGCGCAAGCGGCTGGAGCGGGAGATAGCCCAGACCGCTGCCGAGGTTGCCCGGCTTGAAGCCAGGCTCAAGGATAAAGCCTTTCTGACTAAAGCACCGCCGGCGGTGGTGGCTAAAGAGCGGGATAACCTGAGCGTGAGGAAAGACAGGCTGGAGAGGCTGAAACAGAGCCTGGATAGACTCGGCTAAACTTCCAGTTCGGTGGGGGCGGGCGCCCGCGCCGACCCGCTGGCGCTTAAGTATTCCAGCGCCTTTTTGGTATCGCTGGCAATCCTTGCCTTATCACAGTTTTTGAGCCGGTACTTGAATAGCCAGTAGCTGAACTCCTTGAGTTCGGGCAGGCTGATGCTCTTAAGCCGGGGATAGCCCTTCTCCTGACGGAAGCGGTTGAGCAGTACCGCTCTGGTTGCCCCGTATATCCGCTGATAGACCTCGTCGGTGAGATTATACTCTTTATTATAGCCTGAAATGCGTTTTTCCTTGCGCACCTCTTCCTGCACCGCCAGCACCAGTGATTCCTCCACGGTAACGCCGTAGAAATAGTTGAGGTACTGGCGGTATTTGGTGCTGCCGATGAGCGACTTGAATTTACGGTCGCTTAATTTCAGCGGCGGCTGGCCGTGAAAGAGGAGCGCCGTTTTTTCCTCTTCGGGCAGGAGTTCATCTACCGCCTGGCACAGCCGCTCCGCCAGCAGCAGCCAGTCAAAGGCTTCGCCGTCAATGAGGTACTGGTAGTGGCGGCCGTTACAGGTTTCGTCACCGTCGGGCCACAGCCCGATAGCCTCGAGCAGGGCGATATACCAGTGCTTGCCGCTGGTGATAGCCTGCTCCAGTTGTTCTATTGCCTGGGCGTTGGTAGTTGTGGTTGATACTGATTGATTATGCGCTTCTGCCATTTTGGTTATTGCTCTTGGGGGGATTCGGCTTTTAGCTTTTCGTAGTATTCCAGCTTGCCGGTGGTTATAAGTTCGGTGAGCTTTTTGGTTATTGCCTCTCCCGCCCCCGGTATTTCCTTAAGCCGGTCCTCCCTGACCAGATGTTCCACCTCCACCGGTAGTTGCTCGATAGAGCGGGCGACCTTGCGGTAAGCCCTAATCTTGAAGATGTTTTCCTTTTTGAGCTCCAGCCGGTCGGCGATATCATCAAAGATGGCGGAGATTTCAGCGTTTTTCATGGGGGGGGGTCTTTTCTCTTAACCGCTGTCCGGTAAAAAGACCTTTACCCCTTTTCCGGCTCTGGCGTAGACCTGCCAGGTTACCCTTTCCTGACCGCCTGCCTTGGCGATGTTCTGTATCAGGCGAATATCAGATTCGCCCAGGCCAAATTTACGCCTGAGCTCTTCTATGCGAGCCCTGGCCTGCCGTTCACTGCCAAAGGCGCTTTCCAGTCCAAAGCCGTCTTTCTGGTAGCGCTGCCGGAGGGCAACCTCCTGGGCGAGGCCAAAAGTTACGTCTTCAACCAGCCTTCTTTTCCACATTTCTCACCTTCCACAGCAGTGTTTGTATTTTTTGCCTGAGCCGCAGGGGCAGGGGTCGTTTCTGCCTACCTTTTTGCCGCCGATCTTCATTCTCTGCTTCTTGCCGTTGCCCACGGCCTGGACCGGCGCGGGTGATTTCTGGGCGGTTTCCCGCCGGGCAATGCCGACGTGGTATATGCTGTGAACCACGTCGTGCTGGATGGTCGAAAGCAGGTTCTGGAAGAGGCCGTGTCCCTCCCTCTTGTAGGCGACCAGCGGGTCTCGCTGCCCGACCGCCTGCAGCCCGATTCCCTGGCGCATTTGCTCCATCATCGTCAGGTGCTCTACCCAGAGCATGTCTATGATGCGCAGCATCAACAGCCTCTCCACCGCCCTCATATTCTCGGGGCCGAGCTCCTTCTCTTTATCCTCGTAGAGGATATTGGCCAGCTCGATTAGCTTTTCCTCAATTTGCCCGGGCTTCATCTGGGAGATGGCTTGGGCGTTAAATGTGGAGGGGATGGGGAGGATAGCCGATGCCTTGCCGAGCAGACCATCCGCATCCCAGCCCTCGCCGTGCTCGTTGGCGGTGTGAGCGGCCACTATATTCTTAATCTCATCTCCGACCATGGACAGGATATTTGATTTAAGGTCGGCGCCGGAGATTATCTTGCGGCGCTCACCATAGATGAGTTCCCGGTGGTGGTTGACCACGTCGTCGTATTCCACCAGGTGCTTGCGGATATCAAAGTTATAGCCCTCTACCTTGACCTGAGCATTTTCTATGGATTTGTTCACCAGCGAATTCTCAATGGGGGTGTCCTCGTCCATGCCGGCCCACTCCATGAAGCCCTTAATCCGGTCGCCGCCGAAGCGGCGGACGATGTCATCTTCTAAAGAGACATAGAAGCGGGAGCTGCCCGGGTCACCCTGTCGGCCGGAGCGCCCCCGGAGCTGGTTATCGATCCGCCTGGCTTCGTGGCGGTCGGTGCCGACAATATGAAGCCCGCCGAGCTCAACTACCTTTTGGTGCTCTTTCTGCCAGTCCTTTTCCTCCCCGTCCTGGGGGTTTCCCCCCAGTATGATGTCAACGCCGCGCCCGGCCATGTTGGTGGCCACGGTTACCGCTCCCGGCTTGCCGGCCTGGGCGACAATATAGGCTTCCCTTTCGTGCTGCTTGGCGTTGAGTATATGGTGGGGAATGCCCTTTTTCTTGAGCAGGTCGCTTAAATATTCCGAGTTCTCAATGGATACCGTGCCCACCAGCACCGGTCGCCCCGCTTTACTCATCTGCTCAATCTCGCGCACCACCGCCTTGAATTTAGATTTTACGTCCTTGTAAATCTGGTCGGGGAAGTTCTGGCGTATCATCGGCTTATGGGTGGGGATAACCATTACCTCGAGCTTATATATCTTGTGAAATTCCTCAGCCTCGGTGAGGGCGGTGCCGGTCATGCCCGACAGCTTTTGGTACATGCGGAAGTAGTTCTGGATGGTAACAGTTGCGTAGGTGCGGCTTTCCTGCTGAACCCTGACCCTTTCCTTGGCTTCTATCGCCTGGTGCAGGCCGTCCGAGTAGCGCCGACCGTGCATCAGCCGGCCGGTGAACTCGTCAACGATGATGACCTCCCCGTCCTTGACCACATATTCCCGGTCCCGGTGGTATGCCTCCCTGGCGCTGAGGGCGTTTCTCAGGTAGCGGTGCAGGTCGGCGTTGGCCGGGTCATAGAGATTGTCCGCTTTTAGCTGGCCTTCCCGCTGCAGCATCCGTTCCATATTAGTTATGCCGGCGTCAGTCAGGCTGACGGAGCGCGTCTTCTCATCAACGGTGTAGTCCGCTTCCTTCTTCAGGCTGGGGATGAGGCGGGCGAACAGCTGGTACCTCTGCCCCGCCTCCACATCGGGGGCGCTGATAATAAGCGGGGTGCGGGCTTCATCAATGAGCAGATAGTCCACCTCGTCGGCGATGGCGTAGTTTAAGGGGTGCTGGACGCAATGGGACAGTTCGGCGACCATGTTGTCCCGCAGGTAGTCAAAGCCGAACTCGGCGCTGGTGCCGTAGGTGATATCGGCCTGATACGCCTCCTGGCGGGGTACGGGGCGGAAGTGGGGCCAGTGGCTGTCCCCGGAATCAAATTCGGGGTCGTAGATGAGGGCGGGGGTATGCTCATCGGGGGACTGCATGGGGTAGATACTGGACACGCTTAAGCCCAGGGCGTGATAGACAGGCCCCATCCAGTAGGGGTCGCGCCTTGCCAAATAGTCGTTGACGGTTACCAGGTGGCAGCCTTGGCTGGTAAGGGCGTTTAAATAGAGGGGTAGGGTGGCCACCAGGGTTTTGCCCTCGCCGGTTTTCATCTCGGCGATTTTGCCTTGGTGCAGGACGATGCCGCCGATGAGCTGGACATCAAAGTGGCGCAGGCCTATGGTACGTTGAGCCGCCTCGCGGACGGCGGCAAAGGCTTCGGGCAGGAGCTCATCCAGGGAGCTGCCGCCAGCCAGGCGCGCCTTGAACTCGCCGGTCTTGGCGCTTAGCTCTCCGTCGCTGAGTTTTTTAAATTCAGGCTCAAGCTGATTTATGGTATCTACCAGAGGCTGTAGCCGCTTGAGCTCCTTTTCGTTGGAGTCAACCAGTCCGCCCAGCCACTTAAACATAGCTCACCCCTGTTCGAACATAGCCCCTATGGATAGTCCGGTGTGGATGCGGTGAATAGCTTCACCCAGTAGCGGGGCTATGGGCAAAACGGTAATCTTGTCCAGTTTCTTGTCACCGGTCACCGGAACGGTATCGGTAACCACTACCTCCTTGACCGGGCAGGAGGCTATCCTCTGGATTGCCTTGCCGGAGAATATGGGGTGGGTACAGCAGGTGAATACCTCCTTGACCCCCCGCTTCCCCAGGGCTTCAATGACGCCTATCAGTGAGCCGGCGGTGTCTATCTCATCGTCTACGGTAAGCGCCACCTTGCCTTCCACCTCGCCGATGACATTAAGCGTTTCTGTCTTGTCATCGTTGCCCAGCCGCCTCTTTTCCATGATAGCCAGGGGGGCGTTGAGCCGGGCGGCCACATCGCGCGCCCGCTTGGTAATACCGATATCGGTGGCAACTACCACCAGGTCTTTGATTTTTCTTTTTTTAAAATAGTCGCTGAGCAGGAACTGAGCTGTCAGTTCATCCACCGGTATGTTGAAGAAGCCCTGAATCTGGGCGGCGTGCAGGTCCACCGTCAGCATCCGGCTGGCGCCGGCTACTGTTAGCAGGTCGGCTACTAGGCGGCCGGTTATGGGCACGCGGGGCTGGTCTTTCTTATCGGTGCGGCCGTAGCCGTAGTAGGGAACGACGGCGGTGATGCGCCCCGCCGAGGCCCTCTTAAGGGCATCGAGCATAATCAGCAGCTCGACCAAGCTCCGGTTTACCGGTGAGCATATCGGTTGGATAACGAAGGTGTCCCTCTGGCGCACGTTTTCCAGGATGCGGACAAAGATGTTTTCGTTGCTGAACTCAAAGACCTCGCACTTGCCCAGCGGTATTCTTAGGTATTCGGCTACCTGCTGGGCGAGGAGGGGGTGGGCATTGCCGGTGAACACCTTCAGCTCATCCATAGACTATTACCTCTCTTTGCGCAATATCAGTAAGTTATAAGGGCTTCCGGTCTTATTATAGCATTATTGGCGCCTGATATCAGTCATCAATGCCGGGTACCGGGAAGCGAGAGCATATCTGGCTGACCTCTTCTCTCGCCTCCTTTTGAATTTTGGTATTATCAATATGGGCCAGGATTTTTATAATCATGGCGGCGATTTGCTTAATTTCTGCCTTGCCGAAGCCCCTTGTGGTTACCGCCGGGGTGCCCAGCCTCATGCCGCCGGTGATTCGGGGCGGCTGCTTGTCAAAGGGAATAGTGTTGCGGTTGACCACAATGCCGGCGGCCCCTAAAGCCTCCTCAGCCTGGCGGCCGGTGATGCCGGTTTCAGTAAGGTCTACTAGGACCAGGTGGTTATCGGTGCCGCCTGAAATCAGGCGCAGACCGTTTTGCTGTAGCCCGCTGGCTAAAACCTGGGCGTTCTCCAGCACCGCCCGCTGGTAATCGGTAAAGCCGGGTTGCATCGCCTCCTGGAAGCAGACCGCTTTGCCGGCGATGGCGTGCATCAGGGGTCCTCCCTGCATCCGGGGGAAGACGCCGTCATCTATTGCCCCAGCCAGCTCTTTTTGGCAGAGAATAAAGCCGCTGCGGGGGCCGCGCAGCGTTTTGTGGGTGGTTGAGGTAACGACCTCGGCGTAGGGGATGGGGGTGGGGTGTAAGCCCACCGCTACCATGCCGGCGATGTGAGCCATATCAACTAGTAGCTTAGCTCCCACCATGTCAGCGATGTTGCGGAAGCGTTCGAAATCGATAATCCGGGGGTAGGCGCTGGCGCCGGTCACAATCAGCTTGGGCTTGTGCTTTTTGGCCAGCTTTTCTATCTCCGGGTAGTCCATTCTTTCTGTTTCCCGGTTAACCCCGTAGTGGATGAAGTTATAGGATTTGCCGGAGAAGCTCACCGGAGCCCCGTGGGTGAGGTGGCCGCCGTGAGCCAGGCTCATGCCCATAACGGTGTCTCCGTACTCCAGCAGGGCGTAGTATGATGCCATATTTGCCTGGGCACCGCTGTGGGGCTGGACATTGGCGTGCTGGGCTTTGAAGAGCTCCTTTGCCCGCTGGATAGCTAAATTTTCAACGATATCCACATTCTCACAGCCGCCGTAGTAGCGTTTGCCGGGGTAGCCTTCGGCGTATTTGTTGGTCAGGAACGAGCCTTCAGCCTGGAGCACCGCCCGGCTGGCGTAGTTCTCCGAGGCGATAAGATTTATTGTCTCCCGTTGGCGTTTTGCCTCCAGTTCCATTGCCTGGCTGATTTCAGGGTCGGTTTGGCTCAAAGAGTCCATTTTCCCTCCTGGCTTAAAGTCTACAACTGCACTTCTCCAGTGTCAAACCCGCTTACTCTTTATAACCATTACTAAAGCGGGTGATTAATTTGTTTTAAAACCTACCAACCCACCCCCTTAATCCCTCTCCCTTACAAGGGAGGGGGAAAGTTTTTTATAGAAGAGGGGTTGACACCCCTCTTAAACACCCTGCTTGGCTAGTTTTATTTTCAGAGGGGGGGAGGGGTGTTAGGGCGTGTTATAGGTGGAGCCTTTGAGGGTGGGTTAGGGTGGGAAGAGAGAGAGCTTTTAAAAAGGGGGTGGGGCTATAAAGTCTTAAAGAGGCGAAGCCTTTTTGGGCGGGTGGGTATGGGAAGAGATACTTAAATTGACTTGACATATTGCCCGTGATATCATAATCAAAAGGCTGGTTGATATGACAGCTCTGAGCGAGCTTTACCAAGAAATTGAGCGTTGCCAGCAGTGCGAGATAGCTAAATATCGGAACCGGGTGGTGCCGGGTGAAGGGGCGGAGGACGCCGCCATAATGTTTATCGGCGAGGCACCGGGCTGGCATGAAGACCAGCAGGGACGCCCCTTTGTTGGGCCGGCGGGGAAGTTTCTGGACGAATTACTGGCTTCTATCGGACTAACGCGGCAGCAGGTCTATATTGCCAATGTGATTAAGTGCCGCCCTCAGGGAAACCGCGACCCTCTGCCTTCTGAGATTCAAAACTGCCGCCATTGGCTGAAACGCCAGATTGAGATAATTAGCCCCCAGATGATTGTGACCCTGGGGCGTTACTCCATGGCCATGTTCTTCCCTGGCAAGAGTATCAGTAAAATCCACGGCACGGCGCAGAAGCGGGATAACGTTATCTATTACGCCATGTACCACCCGGCGGCGGCGCTGCACCAGGGGAGCTTACGCCAGGCTATTGAGACGGATATGCTTAAGATTCCGTCCCTGCTGGCTGAGGCCGGAGGCGTGGAAGAGGCAAAGCAGGAGCCAGAGCAATTAAGTATGTTTTAGGTGAAAGATATAGGTGAAAAATAATGGCTAAACCAAAGTTAAAAATAATCCCCCTGGGGGGGCTATCCGAAATCGGCAAGAATATGATGGCGATAGAGTACGAGAACGACATCATCGTTATTGATGCCGGGCTGATGTTCCCCGGGGAGGAAATGCTGGGTATTGACCTGGTAATCCCCGACATCAGCTACCTGCTGGAGAATAAAGAGAAGATAAGGGGCATAGTTATCACCCATGGTCATGAAGACCATATCGGCGCCCTGCCTTACCTCCTGCCTCAGCTTGAGGTGCCGGTCTATTCTACCAAGCTTACCAATGGGCTTATCTCGGTGAAGCTCAAGGAGAGAAGGGCGCTGGCCGGTGCCAAGCTCAATGTGGTGCCCTACGGCGGTAAGGTGACCCTGGGCAAGTTCAGGGTGGAGTTCTTCCACGTTTGCCACAGCATACCCGACGCCGCCGGTCTGATTATCCATACCCCGCTGGGCATCATTGTCCACAGCGGGGATTTTAAGCTTGACTATACCCCGGTAGACGGCAAGCCGACTGACCTTTCCCGGCTGGCTCAACTGGGGGCGCAGGGGGTATTGCTGCTGCTATCAGATTCCACCTATTCCGAGCTGCCCGGTTATACCCCGTCGGAGAGGGTGGTGGGGGAGACTTTAGACCGGGTCATGGCCGATGCGCCGGGGCGGGTGATTGTGACCACTTTCTCTTCTCTGGTGTCCCGCATTCAGCAGGTTATTGACGCCGCTGCCAAACACCAGCGCCGGGTGTTTGTTATCGGGCGGAGTATGACTGATATAGTGAAAATGACCCTGGAGCTGGGCTATCTCAAGGCTCCCGACGGCTTACTGGCCCGGATAGACGAGCTAAAGAATACGCCCCATAACAAGGTGGTCTTTGTCACCACCGGCAGCCAGGGGGAACCGACCTCGGCCCTGGTCCGCATCGCCAACCAAGACCATCGCCATGTTCATATTTTGCGGGGGGACACGGTGGTGCTGTCAGCCACCGCCGTCCCCGGCAACGAAGCCCTCATCAACCGTACCGTCGACAGCCTGTTCCGGCAGGGGGCTCAGGTGCTCTACGATAAGGTTGCCCAGGTTCATGTCCACGGGCACGGCAGCCAGGAAGAGCTGAAGCTGCTGTTGAATCTGGTTAAGCCCCGCTTCTTTATGCCCGTTCACGGCGAGTTCCGCCACCTCAGTCTCCATGCCAAGTTAGCCCAGTCGGTGGGTATCCCGGAGAAGAATATCTTTCTGCTGGAAGATGGTGATATCCTTGAGCTTGGCCAGTGGTCAGGTAAGATAACCGGCAAGGTTAGCTCGGGCAATGTCTATGTTGATGGCTTAAGCGTGGGCGATGTCGGCACTGTGGTTTTGCGCGACCGGAGGATGCTGTCGCGGGACGGCATCGTGATGGTAATTATCACCGTTAACCGCCAGACCGGCAAGCTGGTGGGGCGTCCCGATGTTGTCTCCCGGGGCTTTGTCGATACCCGGGAGGCTAAAGATATGTTAGAGGAAAGCTGTGACATAGTGGCTCGCTCCCTGGACCACAGCGGTGTCCGCCCGGCTGACTGGGGCTTTATCTACGCTAAGGTCAGGGATATACTGCATAAATTCTACTATGACCAGACCAAGCGCCGTCCCATGATTCTGCCGGTTATGGTCAAGGTTTAGGTTTAGGCTTTATATGGCTAAAAAGAAGTCAGGAGCCAAGCGCCAGCCGAGGGGAGAGTCCAAACCCAGGGGTGAGTCGGGCTGGAGGCGGTTTTTCCGTTTCATCTGGCTGCCGTCGGTGCGCCGCCTGATTTGGGCGGTGATTATTGTTGGCCTGGCGTTCTGGCACTGGACAACGATTACCGCCTGGGCGGCCAGCGTCTGGGGTGACGCCCTGGCCCTGTTCGGCTGGGGGCTGGGCTTTCTGGTGCTTGCCCTGGGCACGCTGGTGGGGATAGTGTGGGGGGAGAGGGTGCTCTCCTTTATCTACCACTGGAACCAGTGGCTGGGCGGTATCGTCTTTATCCTGGTTGCCTGGGGGATAATGGCCTTCTTCGGGGTGGGGGGCAGCTTCGGGCAGGGCATTATCGGGGCTAACCTTGCTCTGGGTATTCTGCGCCTGCTGGGGATGTTTATTTTAGGCTTTATCCTGGTGGCTCCCGGCGTAAGCTGGCGGCTGGTTGCCCGGTTTTTTGCCTGGGTGGGCAGAAAGCTCAAAGAACGCCCTGCTCCCAAGCCGGTGACCTATGCCGAAACCCCCACCGTTGAGACGCCAGAGGCGCCTCCAGTAGTGATGCCGCCTCCGCTGACTGCGCCCCAGCTGCCGCTGACCAGGGAGCCGGAAACGCCGATACCGGCGCTGGCCCCTACTCCGGCGCAGCAGGAACTGCGGCAGGTTGCCCAGGAGGTATGGAAGAAATATGGCGAGTCACCATCGCTGGTTACGGTTGACGGCTGGCGGCTGCCCCCTATCGATATTCTGGACAGCGTGCCCGATGTCGAGTTCGGGCAGGCGGATAATATGCAGCGAGCCAAGATTATCGAGGAAGCCCTTGCCAGCTACGGCGTTGACGCCAAAGTGGTGCAGATAAACGCCGGTCCCACCGTTACCCAGTTCGGCATCGAGCCGGGCTGGGACCGGAAGATGAAGGAGATAAAAGAACGGGACCGGGACGGCAATATCCAGGTGAGGCTGGAGGAGGTATCCAAGACCAGGGTCAAGGTGGAGAGGATTACCTCCCTGGCCAACGACCTGGCGCTGGCTCTGGCGGCGCCCAGCATACGCATCGAAGCCCCGGTGCCGGGTAAATCGGTGGTGGGGGTCGAGGTGCCCAATACAATTTACGGCCTGGTCAGCCTGCGGGGGGTACTGGAGTCTAGCCCCTTCCAGAAGATAACCGGCAAGTCCCGGCTGGCGCTGGCGCTGGGCAAGGGGGCCGGCGGGGAGGCGGTGGCCGGTGACCTGTCTAAAATGCCCCACCTGCTTATCGCCGGGGCTACCGGCAGCGGCAAGACGGTCTGCCTCAATTCCAGCATCTGTTGCCTGCTGATGCACGCCCCTCCCAGCGAGGTGCAGTTTATTATGATTGACCCCAAGCGGGTGGAGCTGACCTCGTTTAACAGCATACCTCACCTGGCGGCGCCGGTCATCGTGGATACTAACAAAGCCATGGGCACACTGCGCTGGCTCAACCAGGAGATGGATAAGCGTTACCAGAAGCTGGCTACCGCCGGCGCCCGTAACATCGAGGGCTACAATAAGAAAGTGGAGGGGGAGGAGAAGCTCCCCTACCTGGTGCTGGTCATCGACGAGCTTGCCGACCTGATGATGGCCGGCTTTGACGAGGTGGAGCACGTCCTCTGCCGCTTAGCTCAGCTGGCGCGCGCCACCGGCATTCACCTCATCGTGGCGACACAGCGCCCTTCAGTTGACGTGGTCACGGGCTTAATTAAAGCCAACTTCCCCACCCGCATCAGCTTTGCCGTCACCTCCCAGGTCGATTCGCGCACCATCCTGGATATGGGCGGGGCGGAGAAACTGCTGGGGCGGGGAGATATGCTCTATATGCCTACCGAGGCGGCTAAGCCCAAGCGCCTGCAGGGTTGCTTTGTCTCCGATGCCGAGGTGGAGAGGCTGGTCTATTTCTGGAACAGCCAGAAGGGGGAAGAGGCGGTTATGCCCAAGATTGAGGAGATTACCACGACTGCGGCTGGGAGGGGAAGCTTTCCCGACGACCCGCTGATGGACGCCGCCCGTGAGCTTGCCCGGGAGCACGACCATATTTCAACTTCTTTTTTGCAGCGAAGGCTGCGCATAGGCTACCCCCGCGCGGCACGCATCATGGAGCAGCTTGAGGAGGAGGAGGGGATAGTGAGGGGAGAAGGGGAAGAGGGGTAGGGTTTTTTGGGGAGTGGGTGGGGGATAGGGCGACGATGTTGACATTACCAGTTAGCTGTGGTATTGTCTGATTTACTTGTGATTTTAGATAATCTCTTGCATAATTTATATAGCGATTGAGGTCATTATGGACGTGAAAGGTTATGAATTAATACCGCGAGTAATGAGGAGAAGTTCATCTTTTCAAGAAGATTTTCGGCTATTAGTTACTCTTAGCAAAGATAAAATTGAGAGATTGGCGCTGATTGGTGAATCTAAAGATGGATATATAATACCAGATGAGTTAATCAGCAAGACGGCAGTAAAATTAGATATTCAAGAAAAAGAATTGTTAGCAATTCTTAGCATTATTAGTTACTTATATGGCAATGCTTTTAAGCAGGGGATAAATGCAAATGAAGCTGCTAATGGAGTCTGTGAATTGGCTGAAGAGCTTGGTATCACAGAATGTGCGGATAAATATTCCGCTATTCAGCAATTATTTGAGAAAAAAGAATCATATGAGTATGAGATTCTCACAGGTTCTACAGAGAAAGCCGTTGTACCAATACTTACACATACAAGTATTGAGTGTGACGTTAGAGCAGTGACAGCCCCTGCAAATGATGAGATATTGGGTTATGTTCCAATAGCACTAGTCCATATAGAAATTGAAAAACAAAGTGGTGAAAGTGAGAGCATAATTTTTCAGATGAAAGAAGAGCACATAGATGCCCTTTCCGCTTACCTTGAACGAGCCAAGCACTTGCTGGTACAATTGAAGAAGGAATTCAGTACTAAAAAATCTAGTTAGTCATCAGGTGTATGCACAATGCCAGGGAATGTTGCTGACTGGGCTGAATTATTAAAAAACGTACTTCCTTTTGTAGTGATGATTTATTATGTATTAAACGTTGTGCGTAATTGGGGGGGCACTCCAGAGCTTAAATTTGTTAAAGAAGACATGCAGAAGACGCATGCACACCTTGAAAACCTCATAAAAAAACTCTAATATTAGAATAGTGGAGATAAACATGATAATCGAGTATGTGATATTTGGTATATTAGCCGTAATCGCTATTGTTATAACACCACTTAGTATAAGAGCGCGGAGAAAGACTCTAAAAGAAATAGATTCACTAAGGGTTACTTTTCAGCATGATATCGAAGAGCTTACAAACAAAGTTGAATTTAAAATTAGCAAGTCTATTGACAAACAACAAGGTTCGATAATAGGCCGTGATTTAGTAGAACGATTAATTCAAAAAGTGGCGCAGGGACGTTTTCTAACCTTGGAGGAACATGATACCTTTTTATTAGAAGAAATCATAAAAAAAGAAGCATATCACGGCGTGTCTTATATTTATACTGTAGCTTCTCCTTATAATGCTTTGGAAAAGGGTTTTACAAAAGATGCTTGGGATGAGTATAAAATACCAAGGAAAGCTCTTTTAGCCACTGCCATTTAGCACAAAATGGCTACTTCTGCCTCAGCTCCTCTTTAACCTCTTAATAATCGCTATTTTCCCCGGTGTTAGCTATTAAGTCGCCAAAAGCACGAAGGGTATAACAAGGGCGACGAGACCTATAAAGAGGACGCCGAACATGAACAGGTTATGTCTCGTCCTGTAGTCACTCAGCAGCGACGGGTCATAGTAATCAGCTACACCCTGGTCTTTGTACATCTTTAAGAGACCATTCAGCAGCTTTGTTCTCGTTTGCCTGCTTTTTATTAACCCAAGTTCTACAATCAGATTGACCACTATTAAAAGAGCCACAAGCGCCAGCATTACGATTATTGTTGCAGCATCGCCGCCGCCCGAGGCGATTCCGGAATTAATGGCCAGAACCAGCAGGTTGAGGATAATCCCGGTGAGAATAAAAATCGTGTCCGTGCGTGAGTTGGTACCAAGTTCGCTGATGATGTGCTCATGAACTCGCTCAATCATGTTGCCCTCCTTTTTATTTCCCCTTCTTCCTGAACCTCTTCATACTTAACCGCTTCATAATCGCATCCATATAAACCCTGGCTATATTCTTGCCGTGCTTTGCCATGCGCTCCCGCTTGCGCTGGAGCTTCTTTTCCCGGCGTTCCTGCTTGGTCTCTATCTCGTCATCGGTCATTTTTCCACCTCCACCGGCTCGAACTCTTTCCTGAGCTCGATGATGCGGTCGCGGATTAGTGCCGCCTTTTCGAACTCCAGGTTGCGGGCGGCGGTCTTCATCTGGGCTTCCAGCTCTTTAATCAGCCGGGCGACGTCCTCCCGGGTGAGGGGGGCGGAGGCGTCATAGACGGCGTGGACATCGGCGGCGACCTTTACCCGTGCCGTGATATCCTTGATGGCTTTCCTGATGCCGCGGGGGGTAATGCCGTGCTCTTTGTTATAGACCTGCTGGACGCGGCGGCGGCGTTTGGTCTCGTCAATGGCGGTCTGCATTGATTTGGTGACGGTATCGGCGTACATGATAACCTTGCCGTCAATGTGGCGGGCGGCGCGCCCCATGGTCTGGATTAAAGCCCACGCCGACCTTAAGAAGCCCTCTTTATCGGCGTCCAGGATTGCCACCAGGCTGACCTCGGGCAGGTCAAGCCCCTCCCGCAGCAGGTTGATGCCCACCACCACGTCGTAAACGCCCAGGCGGAGGTCGCGCAGTATCTCCACCCTCTCTAAAGTGTCAATCTCGGAGTGCAGGTAGTGGGTCTTGACGTCCATCTCAATCAGGTAATCGGCAAGCTCTTCAGCCATGCGCTTGGTCAGGGTGGTGACCAAGCAGCGCTCTTTTTTATCCACCCTTGCCTTAATTTGCTCCAGCAGGTCGTCAATCTGCCCCTTGGTGGGCTTGATTTCGACGGTGGGCTCGAGGAGGCCGGTGGGGCGGACTAACTGCTCCACCACCTGCCGGCTGTGCTCGTGTTCGTACTCGGCGGGGGTTGCCGAGGTATAGATGACCTGGTTGACGCGCTGGCCGAACTCGGTGAAGTTTAAGGGGCGGTTGTCCAGCGCCGAGGGCAGGCGGAAGCCGTATTCGACCAGGGTTTCCTTGCGGGAGCGGTCGCCGTGGTACATGCCGCGAATCTGGGGGATGGTCATGTGCGATTCGTCGATGAAGAGCAGGAAGTCGTCGGGGAAGTAGTCCAGCAGGGTGGAGGGGGGGCTGCCGGCGGGGCGCTGCGCCAGGTGGCGGGAGTAGTTTTCTACGGCGTGGCAGTAGCCCGCCTCTCGCAGCATCTCCATATCGTAGTTGGTGCGGGCTTCCAGCCTTGCCGCCTCTAAAAGCTTGCCCTGCTGTTTTAGCTCGGCCAGGCGCTCGGTCAATTCCTGCTTTATGCTCTCTATAGCCAGCATCAGCTTGCCGTGGGAGGTGACGAAGTGCTTGGCGGGGTAGATATCCACCGTTTCCAGTTCCTTCAATAGCTCGCCGGTGAGCGGGTCTATCTCCATGATGCGCTCGATGTCGTCGCCGAAGAACTCAATCCGCAGGGCTAATTCTTCGTAGGAGGGCTGAATCTCCAGGGTATCGCCGCGCACCCGGAATTTGCCGCGGGTGAAGTCGATGTCGTTGCGCTGGTACTGCATATCCACCAGCCGGTGGAGAAGCTCCTGCCGGGGGTAGTTCTCTCCTTTTTTAAGGCTTACCACGAAGCTGCGGTACTCTTCCGGTTCGCCGAGGCCGTAGATGCAGGAGACCGAAGCCACGATGACCACGTCCCGCCGCGTAAAGAGGGAACGGGTGGCGGCGTGGCGCAGCTTGTCAATCTCCTCGTTGATGTCAATTTCTTTTTCGATGAAGGTGTCGGTGCGGGGGATATAAGCCTCCGGCTGGTAGTAGTCGTAGTAGCTGACGAAGTACTCCACGGCGCTGTCGGGGAAGAACTCTTTAAATTCGGTGGAAAGCTGGGCTGCCAGCGTCTTGTTGTGGCAGATGACCAGAGTCGGCCGCTGCGCCCGGGCGATGACATTTGCCATGGTGAAGGTCTTGCCGCTGCCGGTAACGCCTAGCAGGGTCTGGTGCTTGAAACCCTTGTTTAAGCCATCCGCCAGTCCATCCACCGCCTGGGGCTGGTCGCCGGTCATCTGAAAATCGGAGACTATCTCGAACGGAGGCATACTAATAGTATAGCTTCTGGGGGCATCGGTTACAATGTGCTATTGACAATGCGCAGCTTATTTTATAGACTGAAAATACCGTGGCAGTTACTTAAATATGGGTTCCTGCCGCATATAAAGGAGGATAATATGGCAGACAGCGTGTACAAGGTAATTACACTGGTGGGCACCAGCCCCAAGTCCTGGGAGGAGGCAGCCAAGCTGGTGGTGGAGACCGCCTCCAAGACGCTGCGCGGGCTGCGCATCGCCGAGGTGGAGGAGCTGGATATGCAGCTCGATAAGGGGAAGGTCATCAGCTACCGCGCCAAGGTGAGGGTATCCTTTAAGTATGAGGGTTAGGCAGTAAGCCAAAGCCCAGGCATAACTGAATATTATAGAGCACACGGGGAGGGGCATTACCCCTCCCTAGCTTTTTTGGGTGGAAGAAGCCCCGCCAGGAGGCTATCCCGCAGGCTCAACCCTGTGGCCGAGAGTGAACACATTGAGAGGCCCATTCGGGTTAATATAGGAACTGTATTCTTCGGCGAAGGCCATCATCTCAGGTGTCTGCGCATCTTTAGCAAAATCCTCCAGATTGTTGACCTCGACCCTGGCCATAAACTGATACGGGGGCTCCGAGGGCGGATTCTTGGCATTGTTTACCGAAGGCGCCAGTACCTTATCAATCCGATAACTCTCGTACGAGTCTATGTAGGGCTTTGACCGCAGTAAAGCAACTTTCTTATCCTTTAGATACTGCTCATAAGCGTCGGCGGTCTTTAAATCCTTGGCATTATATACCACAATTATAGTTGGCATTTTTACTCCTTTCTTTATTCCGCATTAATAGACTCTGGCGCTGAAGGATGGCCCTAAGAATAGTATAGCTTTTGGGGGGTTAAAAGGGAATAGATGGGGGATGAGGGATTTTTAGCGCTGGTTCTGCGTCCCGCCCTCCCGCCCGAAAGAGGTAAGGCCTCTCTCCACTCTCTTAGGGGGGATACGCCCCTCCCCCTGTTAGCGGTTGTTTCTCTTCCCACCCTGACCCACCCTACAGGGGTTGGCACCCCAGTCCCTCGCTTGGGGGGTTATTTATCTACTTTTTTTTTTGGGGGGGGGGAGAAGCCCCGCCAGGGGCGTTCCTTAAAAAGCGTGAAACCCCCCATTGGTGGCGGGGGGTTTCAAATAGCAGCCCTGTTTGGGACGTACTAACGCAATTCAATCCTAGCACTTTGGTTACAATGAAGTCAAACAGGGGTGGGGAGAAGCCCCGTCAGGGGCATACCTTAAAAGGGCAGGTGGGCGGGGAGAGATTCTATTTATTGTAGATTTATTGGTTTGAGCCTGATTCTCTTCCTGGGGGCTTCGCCGTGAGCGGACACTTTGTAATGTAGCTTTTTGGGATTGTTCATAAATTTGTCTATCAAATCAGGTAATACGTAGCTAAGTATTCTCAACTGCTCCTTACTCGACATTTTGCCGCCTGGACGATATACCCACAAAAATCCTATTTTAGCCGTAAGAATATCCTTTTTATGCTCTTTTCGAGCTTTGTCATCGGCGTGAACCCACGTGGCATTATTGATGCTACACCAGTTAATTAATACGGGGTCTTTCACTCCAGATTGACCATTGAATGCTTTATAAACTGAGGTTACATTGTAGCTTACAAGTCGCAGGGCTTCAGCGACATTCCAATCCAATGAGTCATCTATCAGGAATAATGGATTGCTAGTTCTTAATAAGGGCATTTTCCCAATTGATTGCATTTTGTACCTGCTCATGTGTCAGGTGATAAGATTGGGTCACATACTCAATTGTGTCGCCACCCATAACCATGCCCCACAATGTTCTTGTGGGTATACGTGTACCCTTAATACATGGTGCCCCGAATTGAACCAAAGGGTTCAGCAGAATATTGACGTATGGTTCCCATGTCTGTGCGATATGCTGTTTATTGAATAATATTCCATGAACTGGGATAAGATATTCCTCTAGTATCTGAAATGCGTATTGACCACTTCTACTGGCGGCTATTAGTTGACGCTTCATATCAATAAATACGTCAGACTTTTCTGTCCACAACATTTCAGTTGCAAAGGGTCTGTGGTGCCCTGTAACTTTTCTAAGCCATTTTTCAGCTTCATAAATTCTGGAGAATTTAACTCCGGCAGCTCGTAACGCGGCAATTACACGCATAGATATTACATCTTCAAAAGTCAAGAGTAGCTCTCTACCAGGGGTCGGGACTAAATCTCTATCAGTGAGGCCACGTCTAATCCAATATATGACTTTACGGGATGTAATGTTAAGTGGAGTATCAGCCCTCAAAGTGGTTGCTATAAAGTGTGATACCTCACTCGTTTCATAGATTCCTTCGAAGTTGGTAGGATGTTCAATTACCATTTCCATCTTATCTACCTCCGCTTAACTCTCATGTTAACTGTGATAGCATATCATACTGATTAGTTATATTGTAATTCCTATTATGATTTACTTACTCTCCCAATCCCTAATCTATCTCCATCAAATCAAACCCGCTTTTTGGGTCGGGTAAGCGGGCGGCTTTAGCCCCTAAAATCTCATAGATAACAGCCTCCCCGACCAGCCAGGTGGAAACGCCGGGGCGCAGGCAGCCGGTGAGGGCTTTATCGGCGCGTCCCAGCGAGGCGTGGATGTGGAGGGTGGGTTTACCGTCCTTATCCGGGGCGATGACGCCGACGCCGACGACCTCGTGGGCGCCTTCGATGGGGAGGAGAACGGGATTGGGAGGCATTTCTTTTGAGTCCCGGGGGCCGACAACGATTTTACCGGAACCGATGCCGCCGACCAATACTACCTGCCCCACCGATATGGCTTTTTCGGCGGCGAAGCGCTCTATGCAGTCGGGGACGACGTCGCCGTCCTCAAGGCGCAGGACAAAGACCCGCCCGATATGTCCCTCAGTTGCCTTCACCGCTGTCTCCTGCGGTATCTACTTCCTCGGCGATGCCGATGCGCTGCACCGACAGCGGCACATAGTTGACCATCTTAAGCTCGATGAGGTCTTTCAGCCTCTTTTCGTCCTCGGTAAGGCTTGCCCGGCCCGTTTTGACCTCTATGAAATCAATGCCCTCGTCGTACTTAACGCCGACGAAGTCCACCGGCTCGCCCAGGTAGAAGAGGCGGTCGTACTTGGTCAACTCGAAGGTTGCCAGCAGCTCGTTGAGCTTGCCGGTGCGCTTGCCCAGGCTACGGGTTATCGACTCTAAAACATCGTGGGGTAGCTCTTCCAGGGCGTCATGAATCTCCTTGACCGATGCCGCCGAGGCTAAAGCAAACCGGAGCTTGGCTTCAAGCTCGTCTATTGCCGGCAGCTGCACCTTGCGGGGGCGGAAAAGCAGCACCAGAATCACGACGAGTAAAACGAAAATTATGACATAGAGAGCAATTTCCATGAGGGACTCCTTTTATTTGGCGGTGAAATACCCGAGCGCCAGCCTGATTTTTTCTTCGAGGCTTAAGGTGGGGTCTGTGGGGAGGGCGGTCACGGCGTGGGAGGCTTCCCGGACCGAGTAGCCCAGCGAGGTGAGGGCGGCCAGGACCTCGGCGTTTTCTTCGGCGAACTCGGGGGGTGGGGTGGTCAGCCAGCCGGCGGCTACCTTCTCTTTAAGCTCTAAAATAATGCGGTTGGCCGTCTTCTTGCCGATGCCGGGAATCTCGGATAGCAGGTCGGCGCCGCCGCTGGCGATAGCCATCGCCAGCTTTTCCACGCTCATCGCCGAGAGCATGGCTAAAGCCAGCTTGGGGCCTAATCCAGAGACTCCAATCAGGGTCTGGAAAAGCCCACACTCTTCGGGGGTGGCAAAGCCGTAGAGGGTGGCGTTGTCCTCCCTGAGGTGGAGGTGGGTGTTCAGTTCCACCTCGTCGCCGATAGCCCCCAGGGTGGACATGGTGGAGGTGGGCATATAGACCCGGAAGCCGATGCCGTGAACATCGACGACGGCGCCGTCGCCAGCCAGCGACTGGAGGGTTCCCTTAAGGCTGGCTATCACTGCTTGCTCCCTTTAGCCAGCAGGCTTTCTATGTGGGTTTGGTGGAGGTGGCAGAGGGCTACCGCTAGAGCGTCGGCGGCGTCGTTGGACCGGGGGACTTCGGTTAAATTAAGCTGGAGCTTGACCATCTCCTGAACCTGCTCCTTGGTGCTGGCGCCGTAGTTGGTCACCCGCTGCTTTACCTGGGCGGGGGTGTATTCAAAAGTGGGGATACCCTTATCGGCGGCGGCCAGTATGGCAATTGCCTGTGCCCGGCCCACCGCCAGCGCTGCCTTGACGTTCTTAGCCATGAAGGGCTGCTCTATAGCCACGGCATCGGGCTGGTGGCGGGAAATTATCTCCAGGAGGCGGTGGTACATATAGCTAAGGCGCTCCCCGATAGGGGAGCGCTCCTTAACGCTTATTGCATCGCTTTCAACCAGGGTTGTCTTATCGTCCCGGGCATCGATGACGCCGTAGCCCATATTTATCGTTCCGGGGTCAATGCCTAAAATCCTCATCGGGGCGGGCTCATGCCTGGTATTTCTCCAGAATAGCGTCGGTGAAGTCAGCGTTGCTGGAAACAAGCTGAACCTCGTCCAGCTCCTCCAGCTTGTCCAGCAGTCTCAATGTCTGCATGGCCACCTTTTCCTCCAGCTCGACCGTGGTCTTGGGCACCATGGAGATTTCCGCCGAGGCGACGGCTATATTGTTCTGCTCCAGCGCCTGCCTGACCTTTTCCAGCTCCGTCGGCCTGGTGTAAATCTCCACGTAGTTATTATCTACCTTGACATCCTCGGCGCCGGCGTCAATGGCCTGGAGAGCTAGTTCTTCGGCGTCCCGGTCGTTAGCCTCCACCGTAATCAGCCCGCGGGAGTCGAAGAGCCAGGCGACACAGCCGGCTTCACCCAGGTTACCGCCGTTGCGGGTAAAGAGGTTTCTGACATCCTGCAAGGTGCGGTTTCGGTTGTCGCTGAGCGCCTGCACCAGAATTGCCACCCCGCTGGGCCCGTAGCCTTCAAGGGTCATCTCTACCAGGGTGGCGCCCTCGGCCTTACCGCTGCCCCGCTTGATAGCCCGCTCTATATTGTCCAGCGGCATGTTGTTGTCGCGGGCTTTCTGGATGACCAGCCTGAGCCGGAAGTTGCTTTCCGGGTTATCGCCGCTCTCCCGCACCGCCACGATAATCTCGCGGGCGAGCTTGGTGAAAATCTGCCCCCGCCGGGCGTCAGTCACCCCTTTCTGCCGCTTAATCGTTGACCATTTGGAGTGTCCCGACATATATATCCTCTTGCTAGAATTCTAGCACCTTGCCTGTCCGGGGTAAAGGGGGAGTTTATCTGCCCACCCTCCCGCCCTACAGAAGTGATACTTCTATCAATTTTTTTAAGGAGGGGGATAATTTCCCCTCTCTGAGGGGAGGGGTTAAAAAGGGCTTTAGCCTTACCATAAAGGGCGGCGGGTGGGAAAAGATAAAAAGAGGGGGGTGGGGTTGAGAGCTTGAACGTGCCCCCCGAAATAGACTACAATTCCCGGAGTAACTTATTTAATGGGCTTATTATGCACTGCATTGGCGTTGATATAGTTGAAATAGGCCGTCTGGAAAAGGCAATCTCCCGCCACGGGGAAAAGTTCCTGAAGCGGGTTTATACCGATTCGGAACTGAAGCTGTACCGCAAAAAGCTGCCCTCGCTGGCGGCCCGCTTCGCCGCCAAGGAAGCGGTCATAAAAGCCCTGGGCAAACCGGCCAAGGATATGAGCCTTAAAGATATTGAGATACTTTCCAGCCCTGGCGGCCAGCCGCTGGTCAATCTCTACGGCAAGACGCAGCGGCATGCGGAAAAGATGGGCCTGAATAAGCTGGCGGTCACCATCTCCCACTCCAAAGAGTATGCCGTCGCCTTCGCCAGCGGCGATACTAAATAAAGTTACTTGCCGACCCACCCCACCTTCTAACCTGTGTTTTATTTCCCACCCTCCCGCCCTACAGAAGTGATACTTCTAAAAACCCCTGATTGGGGAGTTGGGATTTGTTCCTCGTTCGGGGGTGGGGGGAGAAGGATGGGGCGAAGCCATGAATTTAGGGGGTTTAAGGGGGACGAAGTCCCCTTCCATAAAGGGTGGTGGGTGGGAATAGATATAAAACGGGTGGGGGAATAACTAGCTAACAGGAGGGCGCTACACCCCGTCTGAACCGCCTTAATTTGGAAATCTACCCCCTCTGATGCTAAAATTAGTGTGTAGATAGGGAGGACTGATGAAATACAAGCTCTTAGTGGTAGATATAGACGGCACCCTGGTGGGAAGGGAGAGGGAAATTTCGCTCCAGAACCGGAAAGCCCTGGACGAAGCCCGCCGCCTGGGGATAGGGGTTGCCCTGTCCACCGGCCGGGCAGTCCTGGCCTGCCGCTCTATTTTAGACCAGCTTTCCCTGGATGGCCATCATATCTACTTTGACGGCGCTTTAATATGGGGGCGGGGGGAGGAGGTCTATGCCGCGCCGCTGGACAGGGGGGTGGTCAAAGAAGCGGTTGACTATGCCCGTTCGCTTAAAATAAACCTGGAGCTTTATTCGGCGACCCATTATTTCGTCGAGGGGGAGACCTGGTCAACCGACGCCCACCGTCATTTCTTCGGCATAGAGCCGACCATCGTCGATTTTACCGACCTCTGGGAAAAGGAGAGAATCATTAAAGGGGGGCTGGCTTCGGTCAATGCCGAGCAGGTGGCTAAAGCCAGGGAGTTTTACAATCAGTTTGAAGATAGCCTCCACTTTTCCTGGGCCCATTCGCCGGCTTTTCCCGATGTTGAGTTCGCCAACGTGGTCGCCCGTGAGGTTTCCAA
>Ga0307429_1000519_pt1 | contig 22919 bp, 36 predicted proteins | sample SalMarWE160230MG_FD_202151 | JGI IMG/M metagenome (GOLD analysis project Ga0307429, IMG submission 202151) | Salt marsh sediment microbial communities from the Plum Island Ecosystem LTER, Massachusetts, United States - WE1603-230 | ecosystem: Environmental > Aquatic > Marine > Intertidal zone >... | reverse complement strand
TCAGGATACGATTCAACCGCTCCAGAATCGGGTTGACGACAGCATTAATCGGGGGCTTGTATCGGACTTCGGCGGAGGTGTTACCTGTCGGTTTGACATATCGCGAGTAACTGCACTGGCTGATATTCGACAGAAAAAGTGGAACAATGCGAAAGAAGGTGTCGTCGGTGGTTGGATGACGGTCAATGAGGCGCGTGTTGAAGTAGGGTTACCACAGGTACAGAACGGCGACGAGTTCCTTCGTGGACTTGCGATAACGGGGACGGAGGCGACGCCGATTGTCACTGCTCGTGCTAAGGGAGTCTCTTTAATCAAAGCAACACCTGGAGAATCCGGCGCGGGATTACTTCGGAGCGCCATCGGTCGCCGGGCGCGGGCAGAGGCTTATATTCCAAAGATCAAGACTTGGGCTGTTAAGGAATTTCAACTGGAAGCAAAGGAAGTAATGAAGGTTATCCGGAAATATGCACCGAAGGGTATAACGACAAAGGATCTGCTTCAACAAGAGCTTTTCGACTTAAAGGAGCTTTGGACAAAGCGGATTGGCGAGGATGGCGCCGAGATATTAATGATAATTTTGATTGATATTGGTATCGCTGAGGCAGCCCTGATTGGTGTTACGTTTGAATTGGGCAACGAGGCTGTACAGGCATTCATTAAGGACTATGGTTTCAAGTTTGCTGAGGGAATATCACACACTTCGATTCAGGATGTACAAGCAATCATACTTCGGGCGCAAACCGAAGGATTGAGTTATACTGAAATGGTCGATGCGTTTACCGATCAATTCAAAAATTGGACATCGAAGCGCGCATTGATGGTTGCACGGACTGAAACGATCCGGGCTGGCAATCGGGGAGCTGAAGAGATATGGCGGATGGCGGGCGTCAAAGAGAAAGAGTGGCAGATAGCAAGTGATGCTTGCGATTATTGTGTTGCAATGCAAGGTAAAACGGCAGATATAGGCGCGAATTTTTATGAGCAGGGTGATTCGTTGACACCGCTTCCTAAGGACCCGGAGGACCCGGAGGATCCGCCGATAAAGCCGATGGTTTTCAATTACGAAGCGATACAGGCACCACCACTTCACCCGAACTGCTTAGTGGGTGAAACGCCCATCTTTGCCCCTGATCAGTTTGCCGCATTTATCGCCACCTATAACGGCATTGTAGTTGATATTGGTATTGCCGATGGCAGACGGCTTACCGTCTCCCCTAATCACATGTTCTTGACGTTGAATGGATTTATCGCCGCGAAGCATTTGCATAAGGGTGATCAGATACTTGATAGCGCCACGTCCAAGCGGATAGTCGGGGGTAACCCAAATAATAACGGGTATCCAACCGTGATCAAGGATGTAATTAATGCGTTTACGGAAACGCCTGGCGTGTCTACCAGACGCGTGCCAATGTCCGCCGAATATCTCCACGGCGATGCGCGATTCGTTAATGGAGACATCGATATTGTAGCGCCCGATGGCTTTTTGATGGGTAAAGTTAATCCCACGCCGCTTGAGAGCATTACAGAGGCGAATTTCAATCGGGCTGATATTGACAGGATTGGTTTCAATGGTTGCCGCGATTTTACATCGATGCTCTTCACTTTGAGTAACGCCGCGGACAGCATCATGGGCAGCCGCAGTGAGAGTAGAGCGTTCAGCGGGCGTGAGTCGTTGCATCCTGATGATATTAGCTTGGCTTCCGGTTCTGGGAGTGATTCGCTCTTCAGTAAGGATTCGGCGAATAACTCCGCGATCAACACCGAAAGCCTTCGAGAGTGCCAGTTCCGATTCGCCAGCGAGATAACGTTGGCAGATGTTGTCGACGTGAGTGTTCGTAAATTTAATGGTCATGTTTATGATCTCCAAACTTTATCTACAATATACACTGCCAATGGGCTATTGTCAAGCAATTGCCGGTGTGTTTTACTTCCGGTTGTATAAAGGAGTTATGTAATGAGATTTCTATTAGCAGTCTTCAAGTCGATCGGTTACCGATGGCGGGAGGCGTGTGAATATTATCCGGTGCATAAGGGTGGCATAAATACAGCTCCGAAGTCACCGCGTCCAGCGCCGCCTGCAGCAGCAAGACCTAAAAGAAGGATAATCACAATATGAAACCAGAAATACTAATCCGTCCGGTCACATTCAAGACGGCTGACAATGAGCTGAATGTAGTTGAAGGTTATGCGTCAGTATTCGATGTTGTCGATACTGATGAAGACGTAATAGTGCGGGGGGCGTTTAAGAAGACGGTGAAGGAGCGAGTACCCGCCGGTCTGGTCAAGTTCCTATCATCGCATCGGTGGGATGCTGAGAGCGTTCTGGGTACCGTAATTGAAGCCAAAGAAGACGATTATGGGCTTTTGTTTAAGGCACAATTGTCTGCGGCGCCATCGGCGCAGGAAATACGGATCAAGATGTTGGAAGGACACATTAATCGGTTATCGTTTGGATTTCAAACGATTAGAGATCGATACGGACATTCCGATGAATTGACCTTGACGCCGCAGAACAATAGCGAGCGAACGATTCGCTATGTCGAGGAAGTGAAATGGTATGAAGTGTCTGCCGTACCATTCGCGGCGAACGAAGAAGCTATCATTACGAGCGTCAAGGCTGGCGCGTTGTTCGATCTGGCAATGGCGGGCAAGATCGACGAAAACGAAATCAAAGTTGCTTGTGATCGGCTATTAAATTTAGTCAGTGATGAGCGAATTGATATATTGAAATCCTTAATTGCCGGGACGGAGCTTGAATTGCCACCACCCACAGGAGAGGATGACGATGATGTGCATTCGTTTGAACGGATGCAACTTGAAACGCAGTTGAAGTATCATGGAGTAATTTAATAATGAATCCAGAAATTAAGGCTCTGCTTGAAAAGGCGGAGGCGAAGTACAATGAAGGCAAGGCAATTGGTGACGTCGCTGTCGAAGAGAAGCGCAAACTGACCGGCGAGGAGCACGCGAAGGTCAAGGATCTTTGGGAAGAGTCGTTGAGTCTCAAGCATCAAGCCGATGAGATGCAGAAACTTGACGGAATGAGCAATGAGCTTGACGGCTATTTCAATGATCCGGTTCATAAGCATCCGGTCGGGGATGGTGAAACGAAGGATAAGGTTACCGAACCGACGCCGGATATGGTTATCGAAAGGAAGGCGTTCGATAACTGGCTTCGACGGGGTAAAGAAGCGCCGCCCGAAGAGAAGAAGGCGTTGACGCGTCTGACCGATCCCGCGGGCGGGTATTTATGTCCGCCGGACATTCAGAGCAAGATTATCGTCAAGCGGGACCAGGCAACTTTCATTCGTCCGCTTTGCGAGGTTATCACCACATCGAAGGATAAAGTGATTTATCCGGCGTGGGATGATGACTGGGATATGAACATGATGGGTGAGACGGAGGCATTCACCGAAGAGACGGATGACACCGTTGCCGGTGAATTGACCTTGACGCCGCATAAGGCGGGTCGTGTTCTGAAAGTATCACAGGAGTTGCTTGAAGATCAGGACTTCAATCTTGAAACCAAGATTGCTGAGCGGTTCGGTTACAAGCTGGGACTTCTGCAGGAGCAAAAGTGGATCAAGGGAACTGGCGTAAGCCAGCCGGAGGGTTTCCTCGTTGCAGGTATTACGGGACACGACATCTCAACGGCAACATCGGGTGTTATCGTACCGAAGGATGTTCAGGCGTTCCCGTACCGGCTTGCAGCGCAATATCGGACACCGTCATGTCGGTGGATTATCCCGAACGTAACGATGTTGCAGTTGATCTTGCTGAGGTCGAATGCCGATGGCGCGGACACGGGGAATTTCCTCTGGCAGCCATCGTGGCAGGCAGGAACGCCGCCGACGCTTGCGGGCTTTGGCTTCATTGAAGTCCCGGATGCGAACTGGGCTGCATTGACTGCCGACGGACATCCGCTGTTAGCGTTCGGTGATCTGAGCGCATATATAATCTGTGATCGGGTTGGTTTCACGATCCAGCGACTGGTTGAGTTGTATGCTGCAAACGACTATGTCGGTTTCAAAGTACGCGCACGTTTTGACGGGAAGCTGTCGGATGTGAACGCGATCATTCGTCTTAACCGCACATAGAGGAGACAATATGAGTCATTCAGACTTAACGAACAATATCGGGATTATCCAGACGATGGATCCCGATGCATACACTGTTAGTGGTGATGTTACATTAACCGGTGTTGATGGTGCAAATTGCGAGAGTGTTCTGCATATCGTGGGAGTCGGTGATACCGCCCAACATTCAGCAAATCATCACACGCGTTTGGTTATTCAGGAATGCGACGATGATTCAACTTATGTTGACGTTACCGATGCGAATATGGTTGAATTCGCAATCAATGGTGTTGTAACCGCGATGGAGGATGCAACCACCGGACTTCTGAAGGCACTGGATGCTGCCGGTGATGACAACAAGGTCTATACAGCAGAGTACAAAGGACAGAAACAGTATTCCCGAATTCTGCTCGAATTTGTCGGAACTCGAACCGTTGGTGATTTCAGCGGTCATGCGATTCAATGGACGCGTGCAAGGAATGCCGCATCCGGCGTACTTGGTGCGAACTGACCATTGACTTAAACAAATCTGCGGGGAGGGGATTGTCCCCTCCTTTGCAGCTATCGTTTTTACGGCTTATTGCATTCAGGAATGGTGATATATATTACGATCCACAGAATACGGATATGCACGAGGACTTAATCGATGCACGTGGATTGCGCGACATAGATCGGTTAACTAATTTCGTTCGGGCGGATTTTATGCCGGATAACATTGACGATCTGGTCGACGTCGATAAGTACCGGTTAATTATCCATCAAGAGGAAGAGGTATTCTGGATTGACGATATACGTCAGACTATTAAAAAGAAGTGTCGATATCAAATTAGTCGGATGATTGTATCAGATCATCGACGGATTTTATTAGGTGGATGTTGGATAATAACAGCAGGTGCAAATATATTACGAATTATCAATGGTCGTATCGTTTATATGAATGGTGGGATCGTTAAATATCTGTCTGGTGGCTCAATTAGTTACTACCGGGCTGGGTTAATTAAACATTGGGTTGACCATGAGGGCAATGAAATTCAAGAGGAATGTTGCGTTCGGTAGTGATGTACTCTTCAAGCGTGGCGAGGTACTCACTGAGAGCGACGTGGGTGTCCGAGTGCGCAAGGAACTGGTCGGTCGTGGTTTGGTGTTATTTGAAGCACCGAAATTATCTACAAAGGTGGTTAAGAAACCGACAGCACCGCCCGAAGATAAGTCGGTGAAGCCAAAATCAACAAAGAGATCAACAAAATCAAAGGGTAGAACATGGCATTCAGGACATTAAATTCGATTACTCACGTTACACTGAGTTCCATTTTTCATTTGCCTAACTTTTCTGAATATTGTTTTCAGATGCTTGCGCCGGTTGTGCTTGCTGAGAATGGAGACCATAATGAATCGGCTCACGTTGATGGGCTGGGTTGGGCGCGGGTCAAACACCAGGCACTCGTCGGCAATTCTGGTAATATGTTAGCCGCCGGTCTTTATTTATCAATCGTTTTACAGCATTCCGATACTGAAACCGATGGTGATTTCGCGGCGGTAACAGATCAGGAATTGCTTGAGGAAACCTTTGATGACGCTGCATCCGGGCGGCTCGCGCTGATTAACGTACCTGCTGAAGATCAGGTGGTTGTCAATGCTGAATATAAGCAATCGCATCCGAATGCCAAGCGTTATACTCGTCTCAGCTTTGTTCAGGTTGGAAATCATGCGAATGGTATTCCATGCGGCGCGATTGGAACGAAATACCATCCGGAAACGCCGAACGCTGACGAGTACTAAATGGCTGATTTAGTTATACTTGCGGAAGTCAAGGTATTTCTAAACATCGATCATTCTGACGATGATACTTTGCTTGATGGCTTGATTGATTATTATACGGCAGTCATTGAGGAGTATTGCGATCATGATTTTACTCAAGCATCACAGACTGAATATCTTGATGGCAGTCAACGGGATTTGATTGTCGGGAAATTGCCGGTTGCAAGTATCACGTCGATTGCTGATACCGAGGATGACGATGCGCTTGCCGATGCAGATGATTATGATTTTGATCCGAATGCTGGATTGATTTATCTGACGAGTAATTCAGGAATTTGGACGAGGGGGCGCCGCCGGTGGAAAGTGATTTATGTAGCCGGGCATGATGGCGCGCCGAGCGACGTGAAGCTGGCAACGTTCAAGCTTATCGCCGGGGATTACAGCCGAAGAGATTCAGGTTTGAAGTCTGAGCATCTTGGTGATTATTCATATATTCGGTTTGATGATTTCCCTGCAGACGTGAAGGTTATTCTGTCGAAATACACACGGATAACGATTTGATCGGGTTAATGAAATCGAAGATCGAAGTCCAACGCAAAGCGCGGGTATCGGATGGTCAAGGTGGTTTTACTGAGAGCTGGGCAACGATCTCAACGGAACGGGGGCGGATCCGACCAGCCAGCGCCGGTGAACAAATTGCAGGCGACAAAGAACAGGGGAGCGTGAGTCACATTGCGTATTTCCGACATCGGGCGGATGTAACAAGCGACTGTCGGCTTGTGCGCGGATCCGATGGATTAGTGGTTGAGGTTCTGGCGGTCAGACATCCTGGTGATGGTGATCGACATCTTGAAGTTAACTGTACAGAGGTGCAGTAAGTTGGGTATTCGGGTTACATGGAATGCTGATAAAGTTATTCAGGAAGCGAGCAATATACTTGAACGTGGGATGTTTAAGGCAGTTATCTTTGCTGAGCGAAAATGTAAGCAGCTAGTTAGTCGTGGACAACCACGGCGAGTTACGCCTCGAGGAGTGAGAGGACTTGATCCTTCCCGACCAGGAACGCCGCCTAAAGTTGTAACAGATACACTTCGCACAGCTATTGGGCATGAGGTAGTTAGACGTGGCGGCTATGCGCATACAAAAAAGATCATTGGATATTTAGGAGTGCGTAAAGGTCCTGCTGAAGATTATGGGCTTTATCTTGAGCTTGGGACATCAAATAAATCTGGCGGAGTTAAAATGGCGGAACGTCCATATTTGCGTCGAACGGTTATTACGTATCGGCATCGGCTTGGCAAACTAATTGTAAGCGGATGAGTGATTTCACAAAAGCGTTCTATACGCGATTGTCAAGTGATGCAACACTAATAGCATTACTTCAGACTTACGGCGGCAATCCGGCAATTTTCAGTGGTGATCTGGTGCCGGATGATGCTGAGCTGCCTTATATCGTTATATCGTCGCCGGTTGGTGATGAGCCGTTTGATACCAAGACGACACGTGGGCGCGAACAGATTCGTGATATTCGATGTTATGTTCAGGATGAGGGGAGTTCAAAGGCAATTGAAATTATTGCAGAGCGGGTACGAACATTATTTCATCGGCACACGCTTGCGATCGACAATAACACAACAGTTATAGCGTCAGCGTCTGGCGCAATTACAATGCCGCTTGAGGGCGCGCCTGGCGAGAAGATCGCCGGACGAGTGGTAACGGTCAGGCTTATAGCAATGGAGAGTTGAGATGGCTACTTTAGCGGTTCAGGAACTTGATGAGGATGGTATTATTCGGGATACTGATAGCGATATATTCGTTGCGGCAGCAACTGCTGGTGATGAGTATATCAATAATTTCCCAACAGTCCTTGTCGTAAAGAATACTGGATCAGCGAGTCGAACAGTTACGATCACCGCACAGAAAACCTCGATCCGGGTTGCTGGATTTGGACAGGATATTACAATCAGTAATATCTCGTTGGTGATTGATGCAGCCGATAATCAAGACGAGGCGTGGGTCGTTGTACCTACAGCCGGTTATAATGATGGTGATGGCAAGGTTCAGATTACATACTCCAGTGAAACAGACCTGAAGGTCTGTGCATTCAAACTCGCAAACGTAGGTTAGGAGGTAAACATGGCAGAGATAAACGGCGCGGATGTATTGCTCCGCGTAAATACGGGCACATACGCCGTGCCTGTTTGGACAACGGTCGGATCACAACAAGATGTCGACTTCGGTGAGACTTCAGATATGATTGATGTATCATCGAAAAACAGTAGATCGCGAAAGTTGCTCTATGGTCGCTATTCGGCATCGGTGACATTGAGCTATCTCTATATTCCGGACGCGGCAGATTTAGCAGCATTAAAGGCAGCAATACGTGGCGGTACGGTGATGAAGATTCGCCGGCAATATTCTGGAACAGACATCGAAGAAGCAGATTGTCTTGTTGCTGATAAAAAGGATACTTTTCCGGATCAAGCTCCAGCAACTGGTAGTGTGACACTTGAGGTTTCAGGTGATTGGGCGGCAGTATGAGCGTAAAACTTGAGATCGGAGGTCGTGAGCGGGTCATCCGGTTTACGATGCGATCCTATGCTGGGTTGCAATCTGAAGCCAAGCAGATTGGATTGAAGCCTGATTTATCGAACCTTGATCCATCCAATATGCTGCACTTGACCGGTTTGCTTTGGGCTGGGCTCTTGCCGGACGATCACGATTTATCGTTTGATGAGGTTCTGGATTGGGAGACAAATCCGGCAATGTTTGCCGAACAGGTCGCGGAGGCATTCGGCAAGTCGCTGGGGGAATCGAAAGCGCCGGTCGAACATCCAGCGATAAAGCCGAAGCAGCGTCGGGCTTCGACTGGCGCGAGGCGTACAAATTAGCAATCCAAGCAGGAGTGCAGCCGTGCGATTTCTGGATGATGACACCGTTGGAATTTACCTTAATGGCGGCAGCATATACCGGTCGGGTGGAGCTGCAAATACAGGTATCAATTCAGCAGGCGTGGCTCACGGCTGTACTATCGCGGGCAAAGACCATTCCACCTTTGCATCGGTTACTCCCGAAGCAGAAACCAATAAAGGAGATCAGTTTGATTGATCGACAACGACAACATAATGAAATATGCAGGAGGTTAGATGGCTGATCTTCCACCATTGGGATCAGTGAAGGTTGATATAACTGCGAATATGGCGCAATTAGTGCGTGGCTTGAAAACAGCGCAAGAGAAAACTCGTGCGGCTACTAACATCATGGGAAATGATGTTGAAAAGTTAGGTAGTTCGGCGAAATATCTTGGTTCTGCATTCGATAAGTATGAAATAAATTTAGAAAAAGTAACGCGCAAGACTCGTAAATCCACCAAAGAGATCGGAGACGAGTTTAAGAAATCGCATAGCAAAATACGGGTATCTGCGAGTGGCATAACTGGGGGGCTTGAGAAAATGCGAATGGCTATTGCGCGTATTCGTAATGCAACCTTGCTTTTCAAGTTTGCATTAGCGGCTACTTTTTATGCTGTTACGCGCTTCGTAAAGGGGGCGGTTAGTGCATACAACCAGCAGGAATTAGCAGAACGTCAGCTTGCACAACGTATTAAATCAACGGGTTATGCTGCAGGAATGACGGTTGGTGAATTAAAAGATATGGCTTCCTCTCTCCAGAAGGTAACTACTTATGGTGATGAAGCTATTATCGAAATGCAAGGACTTCTGCTGACATTTACCAACATAGGGCGTGATGTAATGCCTGATGCTGTTATGGCTACACTTAATATGAGTACTGCACTTGGTCAGGATTTGAAGTCGTCGGCGCTTATGCTTGGAAAGGCTCTCAATGATCCGATATTAGGAATTACTGCTCTTTCACGTGCGGGGATTCAATTTACGGTTGAACAGAAGGAGATGATAAAGGAGTTAGTTGAAACTGGACAGACGGTTAAAGCTCAGCAAATGATACTGCAGGAATTTGAGAAACAGATGGGTGGAGCGGCTGAGGCAGCACGAGATACATTCGGTGGTAGTATTCAAGCATTAGCGAATGAGTTTGGTGATGTACTTGAAAAAATCGGAAGAATCCTCTCGGATTTTCTTACTCCAGCAGTCAATGTTTTACAAGGTGCATTTGAATTATTAAATAAGATATTTAAGGATACAAAGTCATCGATTGAGTTAGTAAATGAAGAATTATTCAAACAGCTTGGAATAATGGATGATATTGCTAAAGCATCAGAATACAGTTTATTCCTGGTATTTATCAATAAAACATTTAAGGACATGGCGAAGGCTGAGAAGGAGGCTAACAAAGAACTGTCATACTTTGATAAAGGGATGACAGAATTCAATAAAGCGATGGGAATAACTGCTGATAATACTGAAAAAGCAACATATACGGTAGAGGGTTTATCATCTGCGGCAACTATTAATATATCTGTAATGAAACGTTGGTTTGAGGAATGGCGAAAAGGAAACGTTGCAGAATCAATCAGGGGAACTGGAGGATTATTACCTAACATCGAGGATTTGCTTACATGGGAAGAAATTCCGATTGATACATCTTGGTTAGAACGATGGGGTGAGATATATCGTCAAAATCTTACTGATTCTGAAAAGTTGGCTTTTGGGATAGCTCACTTGAATGAAGTAATGTCGGAAGGTCACATGTCGACTGAATTGTACAATCGTGAATGGAAACGATTACAGGAAGAATTTGGTGAAACGGCAGAAAAAGTAGATAAGGCTACAAAAAAAATAAATCAGTTCGCGATTCAAGCTGCACGGAACATCCAGACCGCGTTTGCTGATTTTCTTTTTGATCCGTTTGAAAAGGGCTTGCAGGGAATGTTAGAATCGTTTATAAACATACTCCGGCGGATGGTTGCTGAGATGATGGCTTTGAAGATACTATTTGCGATATTTGGTGGAGTAGGTGGTCTTGGAGGATTTTTAGGTGGAATTTTACCTATGGGTGCATCAGCGTCCGGCGGCACGCAGGATCCGGTTGGTAGTTCGGACATCAAAGTTTATATAGGGAATCGTCAAGTTTCAAGTATAGTTAGGGAAAGAAATTTATTTGATAAACGTAGATCAATAGAATGATAAAAATATTCATACTTATTCCAGATAATGAAGCTGGTTTTATCAATAAACAATTTTATTATCCCATAGATAATCCACCAACGATTGATAAAGAATTTACGAGGGAGCAGTGGCATGAATTTGTTGTTCCTTATGCAGATTTGGCGGTTTATGACCCTGAAAGGTTAATAGAAAGTAATTTAAGAATTTTTATTTATTACAATACTACTCTTCTTTTTGATGGTTATATAGATATTGAAGTTGCTTATAGTGATGATATAACAATTTTTTCAGCAATCTCTTGGGGTGGTGTCTTAAATAAAGTAAAATTAGGAATAAAGGAAGATACTGTTTATGGTGGTGATGAAAGTAGAAGAGTAATAAATGAGCGAGCAAGGTGGGTAGATGAAAAGAATTTAGCAGATTATGATGAATTAACCGAACTTGCTGATTATATTGAACATGTTTTTCCTTCTGTTTATGATAATTTATCAGATATTGAAAAGATTGGATTAGAAAAGAAGTTTATATATTCATCCAGAGTTCATATTGATAATTTGGCTTGGGCAGTATCTGAAAATCATATCCCCGCTTTATGGCATGAAGAAAAACCAGGCTATTATCGTAGATTTGATGAAGATTCGTCGCGAGGAGGTTTTTTGAAAGGAATTAATATTGATGATGTTATAATAAATATATTAATGCAAGTTAATGATGATTATAGTATTATAGATATTGGTACTATAGATGTAGGTACTTTGATACCATTTCCGAGAATTTTAATTCTTGAACAATTATTTACAGGTGGTGGTTTTGTAGATTCAATATTAAGTGGAGAGGTTTTATTTATAGGATACCCCAAATTTGTTGTGGAGGGAGAAGTTCAAAGGATTCAATTTAATGGTCTGCTTGGTTTTAATAAAACATTTAGTGTTGATTATACTTTTAATTATGGTGCAATATGGGAAGGTATTGTTAGAGATGTTTATCTTCGTAAGACTACTCATCATATGTATTTCTTTAATGGTAGAGATAGGGTAGTGGGAGTAAATTTATATCATTGTACTGGATGGAAAAATAAGAGAGTGTTAAATGGAAGAATTAGTTATTATAATGCTGTTTGGGGTCTTTCATATGAATTATGTGTTTTTGATAAAGAAACACACAGCATAGCTCATGTTACTTCCGACAGCGAAGACTGGGAAGGAGAAGTTGTTCATAAACAGCTTTTAATTGAATTTGGTTATTTAAGAATAGAAGGCGGTCGCCATATACAAAGGAATATACCTTTTGATCCAGACTCGGTAGGGGTAGATGGCAGTTTACCAGAGGATTATTCTATTCATACAACTATAGGTATTATTCCACAATCACACAATGAATTTGATGAGGAAGGTACTTATTATAATTTTTCTGATAACAGAATATGGATTAAAGGGGCACTTAATAAAGTATTTTTTGAAGTAGAAGACAAATCTGCTGGTGATCTTTTGAAAGAGATATGTATAATTACAGATTCTGTTATTATAGAGAAAAATCAAGCTATTTCAATTATTCCTCGTCTTACTGCTTTAGAAAACAGGGGTGTATGGAATCCACGAATTATTAATAAAGGTGCACAATATATATCAAGATTCAGATCGGAGGATTCGTTCCCTACATATAGTCAGAATCTTGTTAAGAATGAGCATTATAAAACTCTCTTGAAGGATTATTATTTTAAGCTCTTTTCAGAACAGGAGATAGGTTTAAGATTGCAAGTTATGATGGAAGATGTGCTGGACTTGAATCCTCAAGAGCAAGTTACCTTTAGAAATGACAATTATCTTATTGAGAAAATCAATATCAATATAGATGTTGCTGAAGTTGTTATGTGGAAAGTGAAAGGTAGCGGTTTGTGATAAAATGAGTTATCCTGAGACATTAATCTGGGGTACGGGGGCGCCGAAGTTCTCATTATTACAGGGCTTGGATGCGGACTTCAAATGGCAGAAAGTCCAGTTACCGGGAACTGCTAATTGGACTCTTGCCGATAGTAATGTTGTAACATCCGCGGACCTGACATCCTGCCTCGCTGCCGATCAGCAGATCTCTAATGCAGAGGGGGGCAATAAGTGTTATACGGTTCTATCTGTTGCTGCGAACCTGGTTGTTTTGACGAGCAATTTTCTGGAAGCATCCGATCCTGGTGGAGAGATATGGCGAAACATTGACCAGAATGATGGTCGGATAATTTCGTTGCCGGATTGTGTTGATACACACCTGGAGTTCATACCCGAGCGACAGGACGGCGGAACCGTGTCATTAACGCTGTCTGACGGCACTTTCAGGCAACGTGTTGAAGGATACCGCCCGGTAGTTACTTTTGTCTGGACGGCGCTGAGTCGCACGGACTTGCTTGATTTATTGACTATCTTGAATCATACTATCATTGGGAGAGTTGAAGTACAACCGCATGATGATGTTGCAATGAAATTCATAATGACCTGTCCGGATGCGCTCCGGTCAGGGTATACTGGCAATTTGTTTCTGGCACATGATGCGACTGTCAGGTTCGTTGGCGAGGAATTACTGTCATCGATCCCGAAGGCATCAGCAGCCGGTGAATTTAGTCCGCTGATATTTTAGAGAGGTTTCATAAATGGCAACTGTAAGAAAATGGTGGGCACGCGCTTCACAATCCTTGTATGACGTCGAAATGGGTATCTCAAGTCACGGATCACCTGATACCTACAACGTTATTGGTATATGGGATGCGGAAGCAGCAGCATATTATTTCGAGTTTGACGATACTGCTTTTGTTTTAGGTCATCCGGAATTATCGAAATACGATCCGACGGAGCCATATTCGATCTGGGATAATACAGACGAAGTGGTCAGCAAGATCGAGATCGGGTCGATGAAAGAAGCAATCGGGCGCGAAACTCATGAAGCGGCGAGTGCGAATATCCATGGAGTTGGTGTTGGAAATTCGGTTGTTGGAACAGATACCACGCAGGAATTGAAAAACAAAACGATTGATGATGATCTGAACGTACTTCAGAATATCGCGGGAACCGCGCTGAAGGTAGATACCAAGGTAAATCCGGTTAAAATGCGACCGAACGTTGGAAAGGATGTTTATCTTCATATCAGAGATGCAACTGATGATGATATGACACTCAAGGTAGCCGATGATGCTGGTACATTGGACAAGACTCTAAAAATCCTTTGTAGAGATTTAGAACTATTCGATGACGGCGCTGCGGCGGTCAAGATTACTGGCGTTGCGGCGCCCTCCGATGCTGACGGTGCGGTTCCAAAATCAATCACTGATGAATTAGATGCACGCATTACAGCACTTGTAGCCGGCGGGTCGTGGTCGGGCGCGCCTGTGGTTAGTATGCAGCTGAATACTCATCATCGTTTGATTAGTGTTCATTTCAATATGGTCGCCGCCGACAATCGTGATGAGGTGTCCCGGTATGAGATTTACTGGAATTATTCAGGATTGGGCGCGGTTGCTGCTGGTGCGTGTGACGCTGATGAGTTGGCTCTTATAAGGTCGAACAGTAGCAAAATAATGGTTCGTACCGGTGAAGGAAACACCGCACACCTTAATGTTCGGCACCGAATATATGTGACAGTAGTGGCTTTTGATGCTGATGGCGTCACTTATAATACGACTGAAGCCACGATGGTTCCTGAAATCGGCGACGGTGATATGCAACTTGGGCGAGATGGTTCCGGTGGTATTCTGGAAGCCAATTCCGGTAATGTTTTTGGCGCGCAAGTCAGCGCAAGTGTAGCAGACGATAATGAAGTAGGCACTCATCTTATTTGGAAAAATCTTGCTACTGTAACCGCAATCAAACAGCGTCGTAAATACTATCATAATGCCTCGATCAAGCGATTGGTAGTCACTTGTTTTGGTTATTCCACCGTTGCAACAGGACAGATTGACATTCAGATTTATGATGAGGCGTTAGCCAAGATAACTTCAATGGCGGCAGTGCTTGATATAGGTGTCGGTATGCCGACAACTCCGCTAACATTCAGTATAGATGTTTCAGAATTATCGATCAACACAGTCTATGAGCTTCGTGTGGTTTTAACTGCAGGGGCAGATACTGGCGCGGAAGCATTTTTGCGAAGCGACATCATTATCGAACCGAAATCGGAAGTCCGGATTTACGGTTAATTAGTAACTCAAGGAGTTCAAGATGGCAGCAGTAAAAACAGCAATAGAAGGCGATCACTTTTTAATCCGGCGAAAGATTGAAATCACAGAGGTCTTAACGGTCGCGGGTACAACGCCGGACATCATGGTGGTTGACTTGCGTGATATGCGCCCGGACGGTCAATTCTGGCTGAAGCTGGAGGGGATAACGTTCGCCGCTGGGTGTGATGGTACGGTTGTTTCAATCAAGCCGCTGGGGCGCAATGCGGCGGGAACGCTGGTTGAAACTGAGAATTGTGCCGGCGTTACAGTATTGGATCCGTACAATCACGCAACCATCAACCAGGTGTCGGTTTGGTATCTGAATCAGTTGTTTTCCGACAGCGGCGATGAGAATGATTTTATCGGCGGCGATGGGTTCGAGGTTATCCTGACCGGTGATGATGGGGCTGATGACGGAACGGTCAAGGCAACTATTCTGGTAACATGATGAGCTTAATTAAGCCATACGGTAAATTCGGATTTACGAGACCGCTATACGGGAGTCCGCCATATGGAATGAGTGCAGGTGGTGGCTTTCCCCTCACGCATGCCAAAGATGATCTGGTGACTCACTGGCGGACTTGGGGCGATCCAATCACAGATTATGTCACAAAAGACGGTGATAAGAGAGTCAGCGTCATACTTGACCAGTCCGGTGAGGATAATGATTGGATACAAGCGGTAGGCAATAATCAGCCGTTATGGTCAGAGGATGCCGGTGATCTCATTGGTGGACACGAGGTTATTAAGTTCACAACGGATGAGTTTGTTACCTGCGATGCGTTAGCAACATTGTTGAGCGGTGATGAACCATTTACGATTTTTGCTGTAATACAGAAATCCGATAATAGTGCTTATCATTTTGGTTTCTTTTTAGACGGAGGAAACGGGATATGGCATTTTTTAGCTACAACAGATGATCCAGTATATAAGATTGGTAGACGAAATAGTGAGGTATCGAATAAAAACGATGCTTCTACAGAAGTGCCCGATACAAACCCGCATTATTTATCTCATATATTTACAGGTACAACAGGACAGTTATGGTTGGATGGAACATCAATAATAGATGCTTTTGATATGGAGATGAGACTTGATTTTAATACTTGTACTATTGCAGCACGTTATCAAAATGGTTATGAGTTATTTTATGAAGGGAGTATAGTTGAATTTGCATTATGTCATAAGGATTTATCAGATGCCAGAAGGCAAGCGGTCGAAGCATATTTTGCTTCAGAATATGGGATGTAATCATCATACCAGAAGAGCGTAAAATAGAACGAAAAGTAATTGTCTGTGTAAGCCAAGCGGAGTTTGATGTGCTAAACCTGCGAATTCATAGGGCGTTGCAGCATGATGTTCCACGCTATAATGCAGAACGCTGGGCAGAGCCGATTGTGGATGCAAAAAATGCACAGCAAATAGCCTTTCCGGTAAAGGAGCGGATTGAGAAATATCTAACCGTTCAAGAAAAGGCTCGCAAAGTTACGCTAGCAAAGGAGTGGTTGCCAGAGATAGATTTGGCACCGAAGTGAGAATCTTCCGGAGGCTACTTTCTACAATCTCTACTTTTACCTTGAAAACCACTGCATCAGGGAGTACTGAATCTCGTGCAATCGCTTCTAAGGCGATTGCTAAAATTTTCACAAACTTATAACAGATTGATAAATAAAGAATTAAATCCGAACATCGAATTATTTGACGTTATATACAGGGTATTCAGCAGAATCGAAATGTCAAATACTATGCCAGAAACACTAAAAATCAATACTGGAATTAACTAAATTACATAAAGTTGGCGTTTCAAATACTGTGCCAGAAACGTCGAAAATCAAGGAAATCCAAATGTTGTTTTCAGAAAAGTTAGGCAAATGAAAAACGGGATACTGAAAATTTTCGTAACAGCACTTTTGAGTATCCTACTGACCTTCACAATAATGTGGTTTACTCTTGGTGCTAATGCTGCATCGAGGAAGAGATAGGACGTATGGTTCCATGAGTTTCTTGACAAAATGTCTTCTTATTATCTTTCTTCTCCTTATTACAAGTAGCATTGGACATTGTGATAGACTATTTAACCAGTTCGATCAGTATTCATTATTACACATGAGCGGCAGTTATATGCTTGCTGATGTTTGGGAACAGTTTGGAGTTCCTTTCTTTTGGTCAATCGGAATTACTTTTGCTCTCGGGATTCTCTGGGAAGTTGCTGATGAAGTGTTCAAAGAACATAGTCTTTTTGATCCAAGAGGTTGGGATACTACTGATATTTTCAGTAACACTGTAGGTCTTAGTATAAAGGTAATCTTGAGGGGATTCAAGTAGTTTTCAGGTTATAATTTTTTATCTATTTCGACAATGAGAAGCTGGTGGTTAATGGTAGGCGTTTGACCTTCGAGCCAGCGCCATATTGTACTTTGATCGACTCCGAAATGCTTGGCAAGCAGGTCTGGAGAGCATTTTGGGATTCCAAGACTTAGCGCCAGTCTCTTTGAAATCGACTGGATTTTTGAGATCCAAGGTGACGGATTGGCTTCAACTTCGTCGCGAATTTGTTTTAACCTTTCAATCCCATCCTTGATATTATAGCGTTCTTGTGGCGGCAACGCGTTGAATTTTGCGCAAATTTCGCGGGCAATATCACGAGTGGAAGGTTTAATTAGATGTTGTTCAGCGCCATTGTGAGTGATTCTGACGATTTGTGAACCACGTTTTTTGAGGTGAGCTTTCACTTTAAGCTCCTTTTGCTAATTTGATTATATCATCGAAGGATTTACCTTCGAGTTTGAATTCTTTAACGACATCTTCGGCAACTCCGTCCCAGGATGTCATTTCCGGATGATTCAATGAATGGATAAATTCTGGATAGCCAGAATGGTAGAAGTCCCAGTCGCGATCTTCGAAATTATCGGACTTTGCAATCCAGATTTTCAGACCGGCGGTGTCAAAGTCGTTAATGTATATTCTTATTTTGCCGGTTTCGGGGTGTTTCCAAGGGGATAAACGCATTATTAAATTCCTTTCGTGATTGATTTCAAGGGTAAATGTAATATATATGCAAGTAATACGCAAGTGTTTTTCAATAAAAATGCAGTAAAATTGAAAATAATTAAAGAAAACCAAAGATGATAACAGGATATACGCTTTGGGGATCGGATAAGCCGGTATTCAGGCTGTTGGCTGCGGGTGGTAACCGCCTAAATCAGAATAAAGGCGGTTGCACTAAAGGTGGACCCGGTCACGGTTCTGGCGGCGGTAAAGGCAAAGGTACTGGGAGAAAGGGATAAACACAATGACCGATCAAACAGAATGCCGGGTGGAGATGGTTGCACTGGAGAACAAGCTCGATAACATTATCTTAAAGGTTGACGATATGCACACGGCTCTCTTCGGCAACGGTGATTATAAGAACAATCTTGTAACGGACGTTCAGGAAAATACATCGTTTCGTAACGGTATGACAAAAGGAATGTGGGCTATAGTGGGTTGGGGATTGTCACTCACGGTTGCACTCATTCTGCTTGGAGTAAAACTATTAACAGGAGTTTAAAATGTTTGATTTTCTCGGAGATTTCCTGCCAGTTATTTCTGGTGCCTTTGGTATTCTCATTGGCATCTTCGGAGGCAAGAAGATTGGACCCGTCACTATAATTGGAATAGTGAAGGAAATCATCAAATTGGCGAAGGGGAAACGCACCAGACCTGCGGCTGAAGCACTTGGTGTCAAGCATGGTGAAGCCGGTTCAAAGTATATGTGCAAAGCGCTGGGAAAAGGTATTTGGGAAGCAGGTGAAGATGAAATCCTTATTCATCTGCATCACTATATCATTGGACTGAGAAAAGGTGCAAACCTTGACGACTAAAATTCTGAATGAGGTAAATAAGAAATTAAGGTGGTATGATGCTTCCACTAAATTTTCAAAATGTTCGTTACCTGATCCTGCATTGTTCGGCGTCCTACTATGGGAATGTCAAATTGATAACCGAGTGGCATACCGCCCCGGACCGGAATTATGATACCATCGGCTATCACCATGTTATCACAAACGGCTACCGGGACTATGAAGCATGGATAAATAAGCGACCCGATTTCCATTTCGATGGAGCGAGCTTCAGTGGTCGCGATCTATTGTATCAGGGTGCGCACTGCAAAGGACATAATCATGAGTCCATTGGAACTTGCATGATCGGGCGCCGACAGTTCACACGGAAGCAGTTCGATGCGTTTGTACGGATTGCTGAAATATATTTCAAGAGTCCGGACTTTCCACTATTGACCGGTGTGGAATGTATTAGAGGGCACTATGAACTCTTGCAGAAAGGCTTGTGGTCGAAGACTTGTCCGAATATCGACATGGATGTATTCAGGAAGCAGGTTGCGAAGTCAATACAGCAAGGGGTTTCCAGCGATAATCGCCGTACAGGGCTTTCTAAAAGACTGACTTTTACGTAAGTATTATAAATTAAAGGGGTTATTGACGTAAGGGTATATCGGGACATAGGATAGGGCTTAGAATCGTCAGGAAGGGCGGTTTATGCGCTAAATTCGACGGGTGTGGTTGAGGGCATAGCCTTAATCACAGATGCGAAGGCATTGTCACTCCCGTTTCAGGGCAACCGAGAGATTGGTTGCCCTGATTATTTTAATTTCTTTGTAAAAAAGTTATAAAATCTCTTGACATTATCTTGTGATCGATATTATATTGATATGTAATAAGTGTTCACAGTTCACAAAAGTATACACCATCAGGGAGTTCCAATGGAAGCAGAACAATTAAAATGGATTCGGGAATCTTGTCATAAAGGATTAAATTATCTTTCCGATACCAGTGAATATCAGCATGGCGAATCTATTGAAAGTATGATAGAATACCTTGCCGATATAATTGAAGATCAAGAGAAACGCATCAGGAAAATTGAAGGTTTGCACCTTTTCTCAGTCCAATGATATAAGGTATCAGGTCGTAAACAAAACAAGGGGGTCAAGTGAAGCGCGAGATTTATGGGACCAGCAAACCGGATGTTTTCTGCTGTCCGGTTGAAATGAAGGACGAGGTTATTAAGGCGGGCGGTCAACCGGTCAAGACCGGTCAGAAATGGTTTTACTTTCGGGCTGAGTATATTCTGGACATTCTCAACTGTCTGATGCCGTTTTCGATGGTATTCAGATCAGTTGTACAAGAGGCAATAACACCTTAAACAAATAGGAGAATCGGACAATGCTGAATACTGAAGTTTTCCAAAAGCCTGATGGTGAGTGGACATACCATATCACCTATCAGGATGGTCGAAGCGGATATAAGCTTTTAGTCGGCGGTCTGTTAAAATATCGTTTACCTGATGAGATTAGTGAACCAATCTCAAAATCAGAATGTAAGCGCCTTGCGCGGGGTGAGCGTGAGGAACTCACGCGACAAATTAAATTGGATTCGAACAGGTTCAAACCTTTTGATCCGGATAATCTGCATCCAGGTATAACAATCCGGCAGCAATCATGAGTTCAGATCGGCGTGCCTCAGATTGGCGTACCTCAGATCGGCGTACCTCAGATTGGCGTACCTCAGATCGGCGTGCCTCAGATCGGCGTGCCGATGAAGTTGTGGTTATTATAAATGAGATGGTAGTACGTCCTGGGCGGATCGTTCCTGCATGCTCTCATAAAATTCAGCAATCAGATTGTTTAGCCTGTATAGCTGGAAATGAGGCGAAAGTTCTGAAAGCATCTAAAGAGAAAGTTTGGGTTGAATATCCAAACGGTGATATTGCACTGCTTGAATTCAAAGATAACCGCTGGAGATTCTGGCAAGCATCCAAAAATGAAGGATAACGCAATGGATAAACACTTTATCGACACACATTTTATCGGCTTGCCTGGTGATGTAACACCGGATGAGAAGCTGGAATTACGTGATGTCCGTAATAAGTATGGCTTGAGTAACAGGATTATAGCGGAAATCATCGGGGTCTCAAAATCCAGTGTAGACATCACAACTTGTAAATCACGCGACCCCGAACGCTCAAGCCGATATGCATCAATGCTGGAAGCACATATTGAAAACATGGTGAACTATTTTCATGACAACTGGGTACACTTGACCGATTACGACATCCGGGGGATGGCGATTGTGATTGCCGGAACGCCCGGGGTTTATCGAATACCGCGCGAGATCAAACGTGTCGCGCAAATCTTGGTGAGGAAATAATCTCATGATGACGAGTTATGAATACCGGATACAGGTTTCAATTGAGGTTGAAGATTACGATAAGCCGATCCCGCGCGAAGAGTTACGGGATTATGCCAATGTAATTCTTCCGCAATTAAGTGTCCGCTGTACGCACGCCGGGGAGCCCCGCGTGGTTCGGATTGGAGTACTGAAACCCGATATGAAGGAGAGGTATAATGGGTAAGGTAGAACTAAAGCCTGAATGGGCTGAAGAGATTGATCGTAGGATAGAATCTTTACATCAATTCAAAATTGATTTACTGGATTTTTATCGGCGAATTGGTGAGGAGATTGAAAAACGTGGTTGGTTTATTCAAATACTTATTGCGGTGAATCATCTGTGGAATAATAAAATCCACGTATTTAAGCAGGATTCCACAAAAGATGATTTTTTTGAGATGCTCCAACTGATTGGGGATGTATTAGATTATCATCCTAAATATGATTCTTGTTTAGACGAAGATACTGGAAAGCTTTATTTTTTACACGCAATTTGGAATCATCCATATTATATTCACCTTATAGGATATGATCCAAAAGGTTGCAAGGTTGAATACAAGGAAGTTACCAAGAAAGTTTATGAGCTTGTCAAGGTTGACTGTCCTGAATTTCAGGAAGAAGCTAATGCTGACTAAAGTCTATGTCGATAGCGGTGTTATCGTTGCCAAGACACCATTCAACCTGAAGGAAATCTGTCGATCCATCCCCGGGCGCCGGTGGAATAAAGCGCGCCGTCGATGGGAATTTCCGCTTACACCTACTGCCGCTCAGACCGTCATAGAAAAGTTTGAGCCGTTTACCGAACTAATTGATAATGAAATCTATGAAATGGCTCTGCTTGCCATACAGCGCAAAGAAATGAGAGAGACATCCAATCTCAAAGAAATCAAATCGAAGATCAAGCCATGGGAACATCAACTCCGTGCTTATTGGTTTGCCAAAGATCAAACAGCAACGATGCTCGCGATGGATATGGGAACAGGTAAATCGAAAGTGATTGTAGACCTGATCGATAATGATATTTCAATACAGAAGGTTCTGATTATCTGTCCGGTTTCTGTCCTGAATGTCTGGGATCGGGAGTTCCGGAAACATTCTATAAGCGATATTAAACCACTTATCCTTTATTATGACAAGATTTCAAAGCGGTTAGAAACTGCACAATCATATATAAAAGTCAATGATGTACGGAAGAAGCGTTCGGTTTTAGTTATCAATTATGAAGCTGTATGGCGGCAGCCGTTCGCGAAGTGGTGCCTTGAAAGCGAATGGGATTTGATAGTATTTGACGAAGTCCACAAGCTGAAAGCCCCTGGTGGCGTGGCAAGCCGGTTCTGTTCACGCCTCGCTGATCGCGCCAGGCAGAGGATCGGACTCACCGGGACGCCAATGCCTCACTCGCCGCTTGATGTGTACGGTCAATTCCGTGCGCTGGATAAAGGCATCTATGGAACATCGTTCACATCGTTCCGGGCGCAGTACGCTGAAATGGGCGGGTTCCACCAGAAACAAGTGGTCCGGTTTAAGAATCAAGATGACCTGCGACGTCGGTTCGATAAGATCGCTTTCCAGGTCA
>Ga0307429_1000513_pt1 | contig 23145 bp, 23 predicted proteins | sample SalMarWE160230MG_FD_202151 | JGI IMG/M metagenome (GOLD analysis project Ga0307429, IMG submission 202151) | Salt marsh sediment microbial communities from the Plum Island Ecosystem LTER, Massachusetts, United States - WE1603-230 | ecosystem: Environmental > Aquatic > Marine > Intertidal zone >... | reverse complement strand
CTGTCTATACGCTCTACATCATGAAGAAATACGGCTTTACTCCTCAGATAGACACCGGAGGTTACCTGGTAGATAAGGACGCTATCGGACTCATCAAAGAACTGTCACCGAAGATGATAAGATAAAACAGCCCTGGCAAAACCCTAAAGGTATATCAAAATGCAAAATCCTCTTCCCAATGCTCCTGGAAGATTTTGTCCTGGAAAGCATAACTACCCAAGAGCAGCGGGAAGAGTGCAGTATTTCTATTTTTCTTAATTTTTTTCTTGCACAAACACCTGAAGACCATTGTGGGAAACAGAAAGGGTAAATGAAGACTCTCAAGCGGTCATAGCTGTGTTATCAAGAAAATTATTAAAATTTTTTTCTTATCGGGCGGCTGATACTCTTGTCGTTTTCATTGGGTTAGCCCTAATTTTTACTTTTTTTACTCCCCACCACCTTTTTATTGACCCCAGAAACATCAAAGCTCTAGCAAAGCTCACCCCTGATCTAGGAATCGTTGCTTTGGGCATTGGTATGTTGATGATCTGTGGGGAATTCGATCTTTCGGTGGGTGCAGTGCTGCCATTTTGTTCATACATTTTTGTGGTGTTGTCACGAGCAGGCATGAATTTGGTTTTCAGTCTGGGTATAGCCATGGGGGTGGGAGCTCTTCTGGGCCTCTTAAACGGCCTTATTACCGTAAAAGGACATATCCCTTCCTTCATAGCCACCCTGGGGACAATGATGTTCTGGAGGGGGGTATTGTACGTTCATTCCCTCATGTGGCCCATAGGTATAAGAGCTTACCTGCCCGCAGGATCATCTTTCGAGCATGTTCTGACAGGTGAGATCGGGGGGGTCCTCCCGGCACAGGTGGTTTGGTTTGTAGTGTTTGGGCTGGTTCTAGGGGTGGTGCTTCATTTCCATAAATTCGGTAATTGGGTCTACGCTACCGGAGACAATAAAGAAGCAGCCAGAGCCATGGGCATAAACACCGACAGGGTAAAGATGATTTGCTTTATGATCGTAGGGATCTTATGTGCCTTTGTTGGGGTGATGCAGCTCCTTCGACTGGGATCATTCGCTGCTACGCAAGGACTGGGATTTGAGCTCAAGGCAATCGCTGCTTCCGTGGTGGGAGGAACCTTCCTTATGGGAGGTGTAGGAAGTATAGCGGGCGTTTTTTTGGGAGCACTTACCATCCAAATTCTGGAGAATGGGCTCATCTTAATGAGGGTCCCCGTATTCGGGATTAGTGCATTTATAGGTCTGGCTATAATTTTGTTTGTAGTCTTGAATACCTATATGAGAAGAAGGATGATAAGATGAATGGGTGGTGGTCGAGCGGTTGTTGGAGAATTTTTGAGTAGGCTCAGCTAAAAACAAGAAAAAAGGAGTTTTGAACAATGACGTCTTCTCCTGCAGGCGGGAAAGAGGAAAAAAGCCTGGTTAAGATGGCAGGTGTCCACAAGTGGTTTGGAAAAGTTCATGCCCTAAAAGGAGTCGATTTCGAGGTCAGGCACTCCGAGATCGTGGGTTTAGTGGGTGACAATGGTGCGGGTAAGTCAACGTTGATAAAAGTTTTGTCTGGATACCACCTGGCAGATAAAGGGGAAATAAATTTTGAGGGGAAAAGAGTGAATATCACTTCCTCCCTCGATGCTAGAAAATTAGGCATCGAAACTGTCTACCAGGAGCAGGCTTTAGCACCTAATATGAGCATATCAAGAAACATTTTCATGGGAAGGGAGTTAGTTAGATCGTTAGGATTTATGGATAAGAAGGCCATGGATGGAGGAAGCATGGAGGCCTTGAAAAGCATCGGATTGCATCTTAGGTCGCCCGATGCACTCATCGCCATGTTATCAGGAGGAGAGAGGCAAGGAGTGGCCATAGCCAGAGTCCTGCATTTTAAGGCTAAGCTGGTGATATTGGATGAACCAACTATCGCCCTGTCGGTTAAAGAGGCTCAGCAGGTATTAGAGTTCATAAAACAATTAAGAAAAGAGGGAATTTCAGTCGTCTTTATAACCCACAACCTCTATCATGTATTCCCCAGTGCCGATAGATTTGTCGTTTTGACCCGGGGGGAAAAGATAGCCGACGTGGAGAAAAAAGGTACCTCCATAGATGAGCTTGCTGAATTGATAGTAAAGCCGCCTTCTCATAATTGAGGCCGTCTCCAAACCAAAAAGGGCAGAAAGTGAAACCTGATTTGAGAAAAGACTCAAAGTTAAGATTTGTCAAAAATTTTTTTACCTATAGATCTTCCAGTATCTTTCTGGTATTTATTGGTTTAATCTTATTCTTTACTTTCTTTTCTCAGCATCGTTTCACCCGTCATGCCAACATCGAAGTTCTTCTGGCACTGGGACCCGAATTCAGTATCGTTGCTTTGGGCGTTGGTATGTTGATGATCTCTGGAGAGTTCGATCTTTCGGTTGGTTCAATTCTGGTATTCTGTTCCTTCATTTTTATAAGATTGTTTGAAATAAAGATGAATTTATTCTTAGCCGGAGGTATCACCCTTGGCGCAGGAGCTCTCCTGGGTTTCTTAAATGGTCTCATCACCACCAAGGCGCATATTCCTTCTTTCATAACTACTCTGGGGACGATGATGCTCTGGAGAGGGATGACACTTATCTTGTCCCAGGGGTTCACCAGGCCTTTTAATCCTGAGGTCGTGCCACTTTTGTCCAGTATCTTAACCGGTAAAATCGGTGGGATTCTCCCCGTACAGGTGGTTTGGTTCGGGGTGTTTGGACTGATCCTGGGGGTGGTGCTTCATTTCCATAAATTTGGTAATTGGGTCTACGCTACCGGAGACAACAAAGAAGCAGCCAGGGCCATGGGTATAAACACCGACAGGGTAAAGACGATCTGCTTTATGATTGTAGGGATCTTATGTGCTTTTGTGGCAGTGATGCAAATTGTTCGAGTTAGCACCTTTTCTTCCCGAGCAGGAGATGGTTGGGAGTTGAAGGCAATTGCTGCTTCCGTGGTGGGGGGAACCTCCCTCATGGGAGGCATAGGAAGCATGGTGGGGATTTTCCTGGGAGCACTTACTATCTCTGTTATAGAAAACGGACTGGTCGTGTCAAGAATTCCTTATTTCTGGACCTACATAGTTTTTGGCCTGGTTATAATTTCTTCCGTAGTCTCGAGCCTCTATCTGGAAAGAAGGAAATTGAGAGGTGGCTAAAACTTCTCTGAAAGTTTCCAAAGGAAATTTAGCTGGGAGCTAATCATGACCTCACGAGAGAGGATAAGAAAAGCTATAAACCATGAAGAGCCGGACCGTATTCCCATTGACCTGGGGAGTACTCTGGTGACTGGCATTGCCGCAAGTACCTACGCTAAATTAAGACAGGCATTGGGATTAGCCAGATCCCCGGTTAAGGTAACCGACCCCTTCCAGATACTAGCTGAAGTTGAACTGGAAGTAATAAAGAAGCTTGGGATAGACACCATCGGCCTGCAGCTTCCGACCACTTTGTTCGGATTTAAGAATGAAAATTGGAAGCCCTGGAGGTTATTTGATGGTACCGAGGTCCTCGTACCAGGGCTTTTCATCACCAAAGAGGATAAGAATGGGAATCTCCTGCTTTATCCCAGGGGAGATCCCTCTGCTCCTCCCAGTGCCAAGATGCCCAAAGGAGGATACTATTTTGATGGCCTTGTTCGCCAGGAAGCCATTGATGAAAGTCGTCTGGACCCTCACGAATGGGTGAAGGATCAGTATTCTGTCTATACCGACGAGGATTTAAGATATCTAGAAGAAACAGGCGAGAATCTTTACCGAAATACCGATCTTTCTCTGGTGGGATCTTTTTGGCAAGGGGGATTTGGGGATATTGCTCTGGTGCCAGGGTTAAACGTTAAACACCCCAAGGGTATCCGCGATCCCCAAGAATGGATCATGGCCCATGCGCTCCATCCTGAATATATCAAAGGGATCTTTAACCTCCAGTGTGAGATAGCGGTCCAGAACCTCAATCTTTATCGTGAAGCCGTAGGGGATAAAGTCGACGTCATTGTCGTCAGTGGGACCGATTTTGGGACTCAAAATGCATCTTCGATTTCTCCTGATATGTATCGAGATATATATAAGCCGTTCCACAAAAAGGTGAATGAATGGATTCATAAGAATACCCCCTGGAAGATTTTCTACCATACCTGTGGTTCTATTGTCTCTCTTTTGGATGATCTAGTAGAGACAGGGATAGATATCCTGAATCCGGTCCAATGTTCAGCCGCGGGGATGAACCCAACCCTGTTGAAAGAGAAATACGGGGAAAGATTAGTTTTCTGGGGTGGTGGAGTAGATACTCAGAGGACCCTTCCCTTTGGCACTGCCGAAGAGGTGCGAAGGGAAGTTACCGAACGCTGCCGAATATTTGGGAGGAAGGGAGGTTTTGTTTTCAATGCCATACACAATATCCAGCCGAAGACTCCTACGGAAAATATCGTTGCCATGTTCGAAGCCGTGAAAAATTTTTAGTCACGGCTGATTTTCGGTTTTTTTTGCATGCATTTCATCCCAGAGAATTTCTGCAGTCCAGGCGGCTGCTTTAGCAACAACACTGGTGCACTTATCTATGTGAGCGCCAGCCTCCTCAAAAGCTTTGTCCTCTTCTTCATTCCAGAAATCGTAACTTCGTCCAAAAATTTTTGTTTGGATCTCCTTACACAAACAGCCTCCATATTCCTCTACAAATCGATCGAAAACTTTCTTGGCAAGCTCAGTAGCTTTTTTGTTGGAGGTGTTTTCTTCGAATTCTTTTCGATCACGCCCGTATAAATAGCTAGTTGCCATAACTGCTCCAGAGAGAGCACCACAAGAGCCATTAGTGCTGCTCCCTATTCCTCCAGCAAGACCGAAGGCCGCTTGGAACACCTTATCATTCCTTATCTGGAAGACTTCCTGAAGAGCCGCCAGGACACATTGCGAACAATAGTGTTTTTCTTTCTCATACTCAAATCCAAGCTGATACGCTTTGGCTATCACTTCCTGCTTAGAATTCTTTTTCTCACTCAATTTTTCCTCCTATCTACCTAATCCATTGAACTATCTTTTTTCTAATTCTCCAAATTCTTGGCTACCAGGAATCACCCGCAGGTTATCTCTCAAAATGTCACCTTTGCTTGGACCTCAGAAAACATCTGGTTTCAAAGAAAGAATTTGAGGAATTGAAGCCAAAAGGAAAAGAAAATATCTTCTGCCACTTTTGCGACAACATCCACATCCAAATCTTTCATTGCCTCACCTTCGGCGCCACTAAAGGCTAAGAGGATAGGTTCCGTATTTTTTGATAGCCTTAAAATAGGCATAGATATTCTCCAGGGGAGTATCAGGTTGGATATTATGAGAAGGAGCGGTAATGAATCCTCCTCCTTTTCCGGCCTGAGCTATTCTTAACTTTACTTCTTCCTTAACTTCTGCGGTATTTCCAAATGGTAAAACCCTTTGTTCATCAACCCCTCCGAAGAAGACCAATCTATCTCCAAACTCTTTCTTAAGTTTTCCAAGATCCATATTCTTAGCCTGAGGTTGGATAGGATTTAAAACGTCTAGACCTATCTCTATAAGATCGGGGATTATAGGAAGGATGGAACCACAGGAGTGATAGGCTATTTTTACTCTGGGGTTTATTCTCTTCAACTCTTCGAAAACGCACTGCATGCGTGGCTTAAATACTCTGCCCCATAGCTCCGGAGAAATCATCATCCCCTTCTGGGTTCCAAAATCATCTCCGGTCCAAATCATATCCACCCCCAATTCTACCATTTTCTTGCCACAGGTGAGCTGGTATTGTAACACCTTATCCATGAGAGCAAAAACATAAGGTTTTTCCATAACCAAGTCCATAAGGAACTTTTCCATTCCCACTAAATTCCAGGATAATTCAAAAATGGTAGTTTCCAGATCTCCCACTATAGCAAAATCTTCTTCATAGCGCCTTATCTGTTTTTCAGCAAAATCCCATCTTCCAGGAGCTAATGGATCGGGCATTTTAAATTTATTAACTTCTTCTGCAGTCTCAACGTCAGCCAAGGGTCTTTTTATTATTTCATCGTACAAACCAACTCTTTTATATACAAAGCCAAACTCGTCGATTAATTTACCATCTTCCCGGCGAGTAGGAGCGTATTTAGCTCTTAGAGGTCCTACTCCTACCACATCGTTTCCTAATTCAAGGAGAATCTCTGTGTGGGATATACGGGTAGACAACCAGGAATCCTCGGCTTCCCAGGGTAGGTTCATCTTTTTACCCAATTTTTCTGCTATCTGGGGAGTAAGGTTGGTAAATGTAGGCACTCTATCAGGTTCTTTATGATTAAGAGTGGTTAAGAATCTTTCCCTTGGGCTCATCTTTTGTTTTTTTGCCATCTATCCGGCAAAGCTAGCCTTCCTACGGGCTTATCCAGAAAGGGCCCCTTCAGTTAAACTTCTAACAAAGAATTTTTGCACAAAAAGAAAAATAATGATGAGAGGTAGACTCATGATGACTGTGGCGGTAGCCATCTCGTTCCAGAAAACATCAAAGAACCCCGTCATTTTTGGTAGTCGCAAGGCTCAGAGCCTGCGCACCCCAAAGGGTGCGGCTACCCTGAAAATTCAATGTGACACGGCGTTTACTGAGCATTTACGTGTCAACTCTTATCCTTGATAACATTATAGTAGTCTTCTGGATAGTGTCAAGATGACTTGACGCATCCTCTTGACAATTGTTGTTTTATTTTGTATTATTTTGGTGAATTTTATAATATGATAAAAAACGGATGGGTCTTATGGAAGAAAAAGAAATAATGACGGTTAAACAGGTAGCTGAATATCTACAGATGGATGAACACACCATCTATAAACTTGCCCGCTCTGGTCAAATCCCTTCTATCAAAATTGCTGGCCAGTGGAGGTTTAAAAAGGAAGTAATTGATAAATGGATAAGCGATGAATCGCTAGAGAGAGTGTTACAAACTGCGAAATCCTCTTCTGCAGGGAAGAAAGGTAAAGTAAATAAGTGAGGTAATTATGGAGAGCATTCAAAAATTTCAGGATTTACTTAAAAGGCTTTTTCAGTTTGAGACATCTGATTTGGATTTTGGGATTTATCGTATTCTAAACTACAAACGGGGGAGAATTGAGAAATTTATTCAGGAAGACTTTAAAAATATCATTGATTTTCTCTCCCAGATTGAGGATTTCCAGAAGAGGTTATGGGAGAAAAAGAAGATGGAGGCATGAGATATGGCGAAAACAAAAACTTTGAATCTTGAGAGGGTTATAAATATCCTCAAAGAACATAAAGAAGAGTTGAAAGAAAAATACGGAGTTAAGGAAATAGGTGTATTTGGTTCTTATGTGAGAGGGGAACAAAAAAGAGTTAGTGATATTGATATTCTTATTGAGTTTAAATCTGATGCAAGAATTAGTCTTTTAGATTTTGTGGGGATAGAAAATTATATAAGCGATTTATTGGAAGCCAGGGTTGATTTGGTGGAGAAGTCGGGATTAAAACCAAGGATAGGGAAACATATACTCAAGGAGGTAGTTTATTTATGAAGCGAGAAATAGGAGACTATATTGAAGACATTATTAAAGCTATGAACGCTGCAATGGAATTTGTAAATGATATGTCTTATGATGAGTTTGTTAAGGATACTAAGACGATTTATGCAACAATAAGATCTTTAGAAGTTATAGGGGAGGCTATCAAAAATATACCTGATGATGTAAGAAAGATATATCCAGAGATACCGTGGAGGAAAATGGCAGGCATGAGGGACAAAGTTATCCACGAATATTTCGGGGTAAGACTTGAGAGGATCTGGGAAGCCATAAAAAAAGATATTCCTTATTTAAAGCCATTGTTTGAAAAAATCTTAAGGGACCTTGAAGAATGAACATAGAAAAATATCTCCTCCTGAACAAATACTTGCTTTCACTTTTCGGAGTAAGTGATTTCAGGGGCAGGCACACCATCATGAGCTCTTGCGGCAAATTCAGCCAGTGTTTCGGCATTAAAGGCTTTGTGTTCACAATCGATGATGAGAAAACGATAACCACTTTCACGCACTTCTTTAATAGGATCATCACCCTCATCTATCATTCTACTTAGAAAGCTAAATTCCCTGAACATTGTACCAAAGATAACTTTACCTTTTGCCAGGTCTTCAAGAAGATGGAAGGTGATATTCGGCTCATAATGTCCTCTGTTGGAACGTGTTTGATTGTACAATAGCACTTTTTTCTCCTTTGGATTATGCTAAAGCTTTGGGATTGAGAAGGTGAGGCGGTCTTTCTCCTTTTAGTGCAGCTATACAATTTTCTGCTACCATGATAGACATCTTATCCCGTGTTTCTCGGGTAGCGCTACCAATATGAGGGGTTAATACCACATTTCTCATACCCAAAAGTTCCCTGCTGATTCGAGGTTCATTTTCATATACATCTAAAGCTGCTCCAGCAATCTGTTTCTTTTCTAAAGCCTTAACTAATGCAGCTTCATTAATCACCTTTCCTCGGGAGGTATTTATTAAATAGGCTGTCTTTTTCATAAGATCTAATTCTCTTTCTCCTATCAAGTGAGTAGTCTCACGGGTTAAGGGAACGTGAAGACTCACAAAATCCGAATGCCGGAGTAAATAATCTAACTCAACTTTCTTAGCTCCCATTTTCTCTAATTTTTCATTTTTTACCAGATCATAATAGAGAATCTCCAGGTTGAATCCCATAGATTTCTTAGCTACTGCTGTCCCAATTCTTCCAGCTCCGATAATCCCTAAGGTTTTACCCCCTATTTCTTTTCCTAAGAAAAATCTAGGCCCGCTCGCTTTGTATCTACCTGCTCTAACAAAACTATCCACTTCTACAACACGCCTGGCTACACAGAGCAATAAACACCAGGTCATTTCAGCCACAGCCTCAGTTAAAACTCCAGGGGTATTGGTGACTAGTATTCTGCGCTCGGTAGCCGCTTCTATATCGATGTTATCATATCCTACCCCATAGTTAGTTATAACTTTTAGATCTGGCCTGGAGTCCATAACTTCACTATCTATTATATCGTCTATCCCACAACACAGGGCCTGCTTATCGTGAAGTCTAACCATTATTTCTTCTTTACTGAGATTCATCTCTTTGGTGTTTACATCGACCTGGCAATACTTTTTCAGGATTTCTACTCCTATTTCTGGAATGTTTATGGTGACTAAAACTCGCCATCTCTTTTCCATTTTATTCTCCTATCCTCATAAATAGTATTTCCCGCTTTGCCTTAATTTCATTTCCAGATAGACGTCTTTATCCTAAGTCCCTTTTTATTCCTGATCAATTGGTTTTCACGGTTTTAGCTTCTCTCCATCTCCTATAAACTTCAATTGCCCAATCATAGTTTTCAATGGCGATATCAGGGTCAATGGAATGTGCTGCCAGTGTCACTCCACCATCTTTTCCCAGTTTAACAACAGCCTGAAATCTGGACTTAACTTTTTTCTAGTTTATCGAACCATACATAAGTGTCAATATTAGTCTTTTCTGGAGTTTCCCCAAATTCTATCTAAGATCTTAAGCTTTGTCACGCAAAAAGTCCCTTTTCACTTTGTCATTTTCTCAATTCCTCTTTAATTCAGCGCCTTGGGAAAAACCATGTGGAAATTTTTGGGAAGGTTGACACTTTATGAGAATTTTATATAATATGGTAGACAAATGTCTACTAAGGAGGTAGAAATGAAGAGTTTTCTTACCCCACGGCAGAGAGAGGTTCTCGAGTTTTTGAAGGAGTATATATCCGAGAGGGGATATCCTCCCACCCTGAGGGAAGTTGCTCGAGAGCTTGGAATAAAATGGACTAAGGGAATAGAAAAGCACCTTCAGGCTCTGGAGAAGAAAGGATATATCAAAAGATTTCCGGGCGCAAGGAGTATTGAGATCCTGGGGTTTTCTCGAGGGCGATCTATCCCGGTAGTAGGTAGTATAGCTGGGGGAAAGCCAATTCTAGCAGAAGAAAACGTTGAGAGAACCTTAACTTTGGATGAGGATCTGGCTGCCGGGGAAGAAGCTTTTTTTCTAAAAGTCGAAGGGGAGAGTATGAATCAGGCCGGAATCCTGGATGGTGATTATGTATTGGTAAGACCCCAGCCTACCGCGGAAAAGGGAGAGATTGTGGCAGCTTTAATTGGTGATGAGGCTACGGTAAAATACTTTTTTCCAGAAAAAAATAGGGTGGTGCTAAGACCAGCCAGTCCTGATTTTGACCCCCTGGTTTTGGATGAAAATGATGAGTTTAAAATCCTGGGCAAGGTAACGGTAGTGCTAAGAGTTGTCCGGGGAAAATCTTCGTTTTCGAGAGTTCGAAAAATGAAGTGAGGCTAATTTAAAGATGAGCTTTTGTCATCTCCATGTACATTCTAATTTTACCTTTGGCGAGGGAACCTCTAGGATTGATGATCTTGTTTCCAAGGCTAAAAAAATGGGAATGAAAGAGCTTGCTCTCACCGATAAAGAGGGCCTCTACGGAGCGGTGAGATTCTATGAGAAAGCAAGGAAAGTCGGTATCAAACCTATCATCGGAACCGAAGTAAGGCTAGAGTCTGGTTACTCTCTGGTGCTTTTGGCCAAAAGCAAAAGGGGCTACTCTAACCTTTGCCACTTCCTTAGTGAGATGCATCTATCTTCAGAGGATGAGCCCAGGTTAAAAATCGACCTCTTGAGAAAATATTCTCAGGATCTTTTTGCCCTCTCTGGACCTAAAGGAGAGCTATCAGCCTCTATCCTTCGAGGTAGGCCTGATTTGGCTAAAAAAAAGGTGCGTCGTTATTTAGAGATATTTGGAAAAGATCATTTTTTAATCGAACTTCAAAATCATCTTCTTGCCCAGGAGAGAATCTTAAACGAGGCTCTATTTAACCTCGCCTGTCAATTGGGTCTTTTAGTGGTGGCCACCAATGATGCTCATTACCTAAACAGGGAAGATTATGAACTCCACCAGGTTTTGGTAAGGAGCAGCCAAATAGTGCATCACCGAAGTATCAGGCCCACCCCCAATGAGGAATATTATCTAAAAACTGCCTTGCAGATGGCTCGCCTATTTGGAAGGTTCCCCGCAGCCATAGTCAACGCTTCTCTGGTAGCGGAGGAATGCAATCTAAAACTAGATCTGGGAAGAATCGTCTCCCCGTGTTTTACTCTTCCCAAGGGCGAAAAGGCCCATGAATACCTATTAAAACAGTGTTTTAAGAATTTACCCAAGAGATTCCATCCTCCCAATAAAAAGGTAACCTTAACTCTGACCAGAGAGCTTGAAATAATAAGAAGAAAGGGCTTTTCTTCTTATTTTCTTTTGGTAGCCGATATTGTCTCCTTTGCTAAAAGAGAAGGAATAAGATGCTCGGCTCGAGGTTCGGCCTCCGGAAGTCTAGTAGCCTATCTTTTAGGTATTTCGAGTGTTGATCCTCTTAAACACGGTCTTCTTTTTGAAAGATTCCTCAATCCGGAAAGGCTTGATTTACCTGACATTGATCTTGACTTTGACTCTAGAAGAAGAGATGAGGTAACCGAGTATGTGCTGAAAAAATATTCCCCCAAAGCAGCACTGGTGGCCACCGTTCCTACCTTTAGAGCACGAGGGGCTATAAGGGAAGTAGCTAGAGCCTTCGGACTGAGTTATAAAAAAATAGAGAGTCTAACCAACGCCCTTCCCTATCTTTCTGTTGATAAGATCCGTTCTGTCCTTAAGATTTTTCCTGAGCTTAAAGAAAATGAACTCAGGGAAAAACGTTATAAGGAGCTTCTAGGTGTCTCGGAGAGAATGGGGGGATTTCCTCGGTATCTATCTAGCCACCTAGGAGGAGTGGTTATCTCCCAGGGTCCTCTTCAAGATCTAGTACCTGTTCAAAAATCAGCCAAGGGGTTCCCCCTAGCCCAGTACGATAAGGACGATCTGGAAAAACTGGGTCTCATTAAGACCGATCTTCTTTCCTTGAGAATGCTGGGAGCCATCAGTGAGGCAGTGGAATATCTCAAGATGCGCCGCATCGATCTGGACCCGGAAAAGATTCCCCTTGATGATGAGAAGGTCTACCAGCTTCTCCGATCCACCAAGACCGTGGGATGTTTTCAGCTGGAGAGCCCAGGGATGAGACAGCTTTTGGGAAAGCTTCAACCGACGAAGTTTAGCGATATTATTGCTAACATCTCTTTATTTCGCCCTGGACCTATGCATGCTGACATGATTACTCCTTTTCTAGAGAGAAGACATGGTAGAGAAAAAGTAAGCTTCCTTCATCCAGTTTTGGAGCCAATCTTAAAAGAAACCTATGGAGTCATTATTTTTCATGAACAGGTCCTAAGGATAGCTCAAGACTTGGCCGGTTTTTCTTTAGGCCAGGCAGATCTTCTCCGCAGGTCAATGACTGAAAAGATCAGCCAAGAGGAAAAGGAAAGGTTAAGAGCTGACTTTCTCTTAGGCTGCGAAAGAAAAAGGGTGGAAAAAAGAATAGCGGAAAAGGTATTTGGAAAGCTTGCCTCTTTTGGGGCTTTCGGATTTTGTAAGGCTCATGCGGTGAGCTTTGCCAAAATTGCTTATCAGTCTGCCTACCTTAAGGCTTATTATCCGAAAGAGTTTTTCTTAGGGCTTCTTAATAATGAGCCCGGCCTTTATCCACCGATGATAATCTTAAATGAAGCAAAAAGATTTGGTGTTAAGGTTCTTTCTCCCGATATAAATGAGAGTCAGGGTAAATTCTCTTTAGAAGATAATGCCATAAGGGTTGGTCTTTCCTCGGTAAGAGAAATGGGACCCTCCTCATTGGAAGAGATCTTGAGCAAGAGAAGAAAAAGAAAGTTTGAGAGTCTAGAGGACTTTTACCTTCGGGTTAAGATCGAAAGGCCTCTTCTGAAAAACCTTATCCTTTCGGGCTGTTTTAACTCTCTTGATGGGGAAAATGCTGATCATTTACTCGAGGTTTCCCAGATTTTTTCCCAATTACTCAAGAAGAATGACCGTGAATCAGGACGGGAAATACTAAAATCTTCCTCATTTAGTCTGGAGGAAAAAGTTCTCCTGGAAATGGACCTTCTGGGTCTAACTCTTAGCTCTCATCCGCTTCTTATTTTTAGGAAAGCCCTCAAAAAAATAGAAAGAATAAAAAGCGGCCAGCTTTTAACAGTAGCTGAAGGCGAGGTAGTGAAGGTGGCCGGCATCAAGGTTATTTTGCACACTCCCCCCACCAGAAGCGGCCAGAGGGTGATTTTCCTTACCCTGGAGGATGAGGAGGGCCTCATTGATGTTACTGTGTTTCCCTCAGCTCAACAGCTTTATGCTAAGAATATCTTTGAGGCGGACTTTCTTTTGATAGAGGGCTGTGTGCAAAAACATGGCTCGGCAGTCTCGGTAATAGCCAATAAGGCTTTTGATCTAAGGAAAATGCAGCCTGAAAAACTGATAAAATGTCTTGCTGTAGATGTAAGTTAAAAAAGTAATTAGGGAGGTAAAGATGGTATGGAGGTCATTAGGATTTTCGGATCTTTGGGTGGCTGGATCGCCCGTATCTGTGAGAAGTCTCATTGTTAGTGACAATTTTGGTCAGTTCAGAAGATATCGCATTTTCAGTGAGGGAGGACTGCCGGCATGGGCGAGGCTAGCAAGAGATGGCTCCGGAAAAATCGGAGCTCTTGTGACCGGAGCCTATTCAAGTTTTGTAAAAGTGGGCTCTACCAAAAAGATTCAACCCTGTATATTCGTGCCCCTTAGTTCCCTCAGCAAAAGAGTTTTCCGAAAGCTACTCATACCTCTCGATTTTGAGCTTTATGAAGAAGAGGATATGGTAGTAGCCAGGGAAATCGAGAATCAGCCCTACTATGTAGCTAACAGAAATAGCCGCATGTTTCATCACCCTGGCTGTAAGAGAGCCAAGCGCATAGCTTCACAAAACCAGATTATCTTTAAAACCAGAAGGGAGGCTCTAGCCTCCGGCTACTCTCCTGCTAGAATTTGTAGGCCCTAGCTTTTACGGCTTGATATATATTCTTGATGAACTAGGAAATTATATGGTCTACCGAAGGACATTTTCTGAAGAAGCCTTATAGGAGCTACCTTAACGAAGCTTCGAGTTGAGGAAAAAGAAAAATATACTGTTTGAGGAGCAAGGCGACGAGTTTATATTTTTCCCGAAACGAGAAGCTGAGTAGAAAGAATAAGAAGCTACTATACAGCGACGGAAGAAATTGTCCTGAGGTATTTCTTGACCTTTTTTTGGCAAAAGGTTAACATACCGTTATTAAGACCAGGAAAATCCAGGTGGACAAAATAAAAAACTTTCTTAAATTTCTAAGAAATCATCCCCGGTACTCTCATAAAATAGCCCATGTGGAAGAGATTTCTGCCCATGAGGCTGAGTTTAGCCAATTAACAAGGCCATTTCCTCCAGCGATCACTCATTATCTTCAAGCTCAGAGGATCTCCAGGTTTTATTCTCATCAGGTCGAGGCCATAGAAGCCATCAGACGCGGCAGGAATGTAGTGGTTACTACTGCCACCGGAAGCGGAAAAACTCTTATCTATAATTTCTCTGTCTGGGAGGCAATCCTTGAAAGTCCAAAAGTGAGAGCTCTTTATGTCTTCCCCACCAAAGCCTTAACTCGGGATCAGCTAGACAGCATCCGGGAATTTACTGCCTTTGGTAAGCCCGGAGAGATTAGCGCTCAAATTTATGATGGTGACACTTCCGCCTATGAAAGGAGAAAGATCAAAAAGAATCTACCTCATATTCTCCTTACTAATCCCGACATGCTCCAAATGGGGATTCTACCCTTTCATTCAGCCTGGAAAGATTTTTTAACTGGACTTCGCTTTGTTATCCTGGATGAGCTTCATACTTACCGAGGGATTTTTGGAACTCACACCTCTCATATTATAAGAAGATTAAAAAGGATTCTTGAAGTTTATGGGAGCAAGCCACAGTTTATTGCCTCCTCGGCTACCATAGATACTCCGGAAAAGTTTGCTCAAGATTTAACCGGAGAGAGGTTTGTTAGAGTTAGCCGGGATGGCGCTCCTTCGGGTAAGAAATATTTTGTACTTTGGGAAAGTGAGCTAAGTCCCTATACCGAGGCAGCTGAAATTTTTCTAAACTGTCTGGATCAAGGCTTGAAGACTATTCTTTTCACCAAGGCCAGGAGAATAACTGAGCTCCTTATCTCCTGGATTAAGGAAGATCGACCTGATCTATTCTCGAAGGTTGCCTCCTATAGAGCTGGGTATCTTCCGGCAGAAAGAAGAGCGATAGAAGCTGATCTTTTTGGGGGAAAACTCGCCGGAGTCATCTCGACCAGTGCCCTGGAATTAGGAATCGATGTGGGAACTCTAGACTGCTGCATTCTCTTAGGCTATCCTGGCACAGTTATCAGCACCTGGCAGAGGGGAGGAAGAGTAGGTAGAGGTCAAAAAGATGCTCTTATCATCATGGTTGCCCTAAACGATGCCCTGGACCAATACTTTCTTCGTCATCCCCAGGATTTCTTTTCTCGAAAATGGGAGCGAATGATAATCAGTCTTAAAAATGAGCCCATTGCCTGCGAGCATCTTCCCTGTGCGGCAGTCGAGCATCCCTTGTCTCTAGAAAAAGATGCATCAATCTATCCAGAAAATTTTTCTCTCTGTCTTGACCGACTGGAAAAAACAGGTGAGCTTTTTCGGGATCGAGAGGGAAAGAGATGGTTTTCTCGGAAAAAATATCCCCAGAGAGATATCAATATTCGCTCCATTGGGGAAACCTATACCATCATCAACCTTAAAACCGGCAAGGTAATGGGAGATATAGATGAAACCAGACTTTATCATGAATGTTATCCCGGGGCTATCTATCTTCACCGATCCAAGGAATATGAAATACTTCATCTCGATGAGACTACCAGATGCGTTTATGCTCGTCGAAGGGATGTTGATTATTATACTCAAGTGAGTTCCTGGGAAAAGATAGAAATTCTCGAGTTAGAGCAGAAAAAAGATTTCGGGTCATCAAGGGTCCTTTTGGGAAAGGTCAGGGTGACTGAACAAGTAACAGGCTTTGAGAAAAGGAGAAAAGGTGATAGAAGCTTGATCAGTGAACATTCCCTTAGCCTTCCTGAGAGAAGCTTTGAGACAGTCTCTCTCTGGCTGGAGATTCCTTCTGATCTAGATGAGAGATTAGCGGCAAAAGGGCTTGACTTTGCCGGTGCTCTTCACGCGGTTGAACACGCCACCATAGCTATCTTTCCTTTAAAGGTAACCTGTGATCGACAAGATGTGGGAGGCTATTCTTTTCCCCTTCATCTTCAAACTCAAACCGCAGCTGTTTTCATTTACGATGGCTATCCCGGAGGAGTAGGGCTGGCAGAGGAGGCTTTCCCGATAGCCAAAGACCTTTTTCAAACCACCCTTAAATTGATCGAAGACTGTCCTTGTGACCATGGATGTCCTTCCTGTTGTCATTCACCAAAATGTGGGAGCGGCAATAGACCCTTGGACAAAAGAGGAGCTATTTTACTTTTAAGGTCTCTTTTGTCAGCCGAACCAAGAGCTGTACCTGAAAAGGAAAGGCGCCTTTCTTTCCTCGGAAGAGAAAAAATCCTTCCCAGAAAAATGGCTGAGAATCCAGAAGACGTTATCTTCTTTGACCTGGAAACCCAGAAAAGTGCAGAAGAAGTGGGAGGATGGCAAAATAAGAGGGCCATGAGGGTCTCGGTTGCGGTAACCTATAACCTGAGAAGGGGTAGATTTGATGTGTTTACTGAAGACAAGATAGGGGATCTTTTGCAGGAGCTTTTAGTGGCAGATCTGATAATAGGCTTCAATATTAAGAGATTCGACTACGTAGTGCTTTCTCGCTATACCCCTTTCGATCTGGGGAAAGTTCCGACCCTGGACATCCTGGAAGTTGTGAGGAAACATTTAGGTTTCCGTTTGAGTCTGGATCATCTATCTCGGATTACTCTGGGTTCCGGGAAAATTGGAACTGGCCTGGATGCTCTGCGCTGGTTTAAAGAAGGGAGGATGGATAGACTCATTCAGTACTGCAAGCATGATGTAAAGGTAGTTAAGGAGCTCTATGAGTATGGTAAAGAAAATGGATATCTTCTCTTTGAGGACAGGAATAAAAGGACTTTGAGAATTCCGGTGAGCTGGAAATAAGAAAGATAAGTTTTGCCACCATAGTTCAGTACATCTACTTTCAGGCAATTAGAGAATATATGGGAAGAATGGAGGGGATAATCGTAGTTCATTTCGTAGAGCAAAAGAGGCACTAAAAGAGCCGATTACAGAGCAGATCAGGGCATTTGGCAGTGCTAGAAGACAGTTAAAAAGCCCTCTACAAGGATAGAGAAGGAGAGGAAGTAAGATGACCTCTAGATCGGGCGATTTTAATTTGAGAAGAAACTAATGCAAGAATATAGAGGCTATGAGTTAATAGGAAGAAAACCCATTGATGTTGTAGAGCTTGATTCCTGCCATGATCCGAAAGAATCTTTATCTCTGGTGTATTACGTTAAAACCAGGGGTGACTTTTAATTAAAGTGACGAAGGAGATGGCAAGGGATGAGACCACAGGGAACTGGATAGGAAAAGAAGGATCTACCCAGCTTTTCCTTAACTCTCAGGCGGATGTCTATAAAATAGAGCGTTTTGGTCCCTCGGAAGGGGTGATTTATGTAAGGTCTCCAGTTAGCAATTTAAACCTTGATATTGACCTTTTGTATCAGATAATGATGCTGATGATTGGGGGACCGGTGCTGGAGCCACGCCTAAAAATGTTGAAGGTGTGTTCGAGGAGTGGACCAGACTGATTCATCCCTTTCAAATCATCCGTTCGTGAGATGAAAGGCCGGGATAGCTGCCGGGTTCACGTTGGCACGGATACTTGACTTTGGAAGAGGAGAGCCTATAGTATAAATTGAAAAACGGACATGGTTCAAACTTCGTTAACAAAAATGCGTTAATAATTAGTAATGGAGTTAGATCTTCAGTAAGGGAAGAGCTAAGAATAAGGCTGGAAGAACGTGAGAGTAAGTAGGCCGGTAGCTGAGAAACAAGAAAGCTTTTCTAAAACAGAGAAGTGTTGAGAGATTAGTTTCTCAGTTGAAAGCTTTCCACAGAAAAACGAATAATGTGTCCGGGCCTGGGAGAACCTCCTTTTGAGGCTGAAGAAACGAGGCCTCACTGATAAGCAGCTCTCACTCATCACCTTAGATGGTAATCCAGGACTTCTAGCTGCTTTAAAAACCTGACACGACCGAGGAGGAAATTTAAAATGAAGATCAAAGAAGTAAAGATTGAATTGTTAAAGGAAGTTTCCAGGGCAGATTTTAAGCCGTATGGTCAGATTATAGGCTTGGAAGAAGAACCCCCACTTGAGGATTTTCCACATCTGCGTTATTGGACAAAAAATGTAGATCTTGGGGCCGATAATGAAAAAATGGATGTTGGTTTGCTTGTGTGCCAGAGAACGGATGGTAAGGTTACAAAAATGGAAAGGCATAAGCTGACCTCAGAGAGTTTTATTCCTTTAACTGGTGAGACTATTTTTGTTATGGCACCGGGCGATAATTCAGAGCAAATGCCAGACTTAACAAAAATGCGTGCTTTTCTTCTAGATGGTACCTTAGGTGTAGCTCTCAACAAGGGAACTTGGCACTGGCCACCTGTTCCTCTGAGAAAAATTGCTAGATTTGTCCTATTGAGAAAAGGAGAACTTTCAGACCCTACAGACATGGAAAATCTTGGCGTGGAATTGAAATTAGTTATTTAATAGACCCTATGCCTCTATCTTAAAAAGATGATGTAAGACTATTCTTCCTTCCGCACAATTTAAATATGAATACCAAGGTCTGCGATTTGCTGACGACTGGGGTACTCAGGCCAACCTCGTGATCTCGCCTTGCATCTAGCGAGCATTTTTTAAACCAGTATATAAGGAGATGACAAGAGATGAGACTACGTCTGATAAAGTTGGAAGATGAATAGAACCCGCAAAGATAGAAAGAGATTCGATGTCGTTGGGCTTGGAAGTTGTGCCGTTGATCTTTTGGGTATTGTCCCTTCTTTCCCCAAACCCGATACCAAGAATAAGATGATAAGGCTCATTCAGCAGGGAGGAGGACCAGTAGGTACCGCTTTAGTAACATTGGCCAGGCTCGGAGCAAAGGTTAGTTTTGTAGGAAAATTGGGTGGAAGAGCAGGCTGCCCCAGTTTTGAAACCTCAAAAGATTTCCTCCTTTCTTTTGGTTCAGAGAAAATAAAATCCTTTTTGAAATAGGAGGCCTTTCATGAAACATCCAAAACCAGATAGAGAAGAATTTAAAGAGATTATTCTGAGAAAGAAAATCCCTTCTAAGGTCCATTTCATCGAACTCCATATCGATAAAGAGGTCATCAGGTATTTTACGGAAAAATCTAATCGACCATGGATAGAGCCTTCTTTAGCAAAAGATAAGAAGTCTCAAGAGGCAGTTCTCACCAATTACATTGAGTGCTGGTATGGACTTGGTTATGATTGCCTCAGATTTATCAGTGATTTTCGCTTCGCAGGGAACCTGTCTTTTGCTTCTAAAACGAGGGTAGGAGAAGATACAGCTTTGCTCTCTAGAGGAGACAGACATTGGGCTGAGGAAGGAAAAGGGATAATAACCTCGTGGGAGGATTTTGAAAGGTATAGTTGGCCTTCCCTTGAAAAATTAGACCTGTGGCCTTTTGAGTTTACTTCTAAGAATCTACCGGAGGGGATGGGAATCTTTGCTTCCTTTTCTCCAGGGGTCCTTGAAGTCCTTTCCAACGAACTATTCGGACTTGAGACACTTAGTTATCTTCTATACGACAGCCCAGATTTAGTTGAAGCGGCCAGCAATAGGGTAGGAGAATTAATCTATGGAGCGTATAAAAAGATCATCGGTCTGGATAATTTAGTTGGCTTTTTTCAAGGAGATGATATGGGATTTAAGACAGCCACACTTCTTTCTCCAGATATATTGAGAAAGTATATTCTGCCCTGGCATAAAAGATTTGCTAAGCTTGCTCATGATAATGGACTCCTCTACATCCTTCATAACTGTGGCTACTTTGATTCCATAATGGAAGACCTGATTGAGGATGTAAGGATAGATGCCAAACATTCCTTTGAAGATGCCATAATGCCGGCTGCCGAATTTAAGGAGAAATATGGGAATAGAATCGCAGTGTTAGGTGGAGTAGATGTGGATAAGCTCAGCCAACTGAAAGAAAAGGAACTACGATGCTATGTAAGAGATATTTTAGATAAATGTATGCCTGGTGGAGGTTATGCTTTAGGTTCTGGAAATTCCATCACCAATTATATCCCGGTAGAAAATTATCTCACTATGCTGGATGAAGGAGCTAAGTGGGGATCAGGCGAAGTTCCACTATGACTCTATTATTTCTGAGTGCCGCTTACCAGGAGCGCCGCCCACCACCACCTCCTCTTCCTCCATCTCGACGGCCTTCGGAGCGAGGGCGAGCCTCATTAACGTTAAGCGTTCGTCCCTTCAACTCCTTGTCGTTCAAGCCGGTGATCGCGGACCGGGCTTCATCTTTAGTGGGCATCTCTACGAATCCGAATCCTCTTGATTCGCCACTGAACTTATCCTTAATAATAGTGACGGTTGCAACCTGCCCAAAGGCTTCAAAAGCTTCCCGCAAATCCTCTTCGGTGACCTGGCGCGACAAATTACCTACGTAAATATTCATTCTGACCTCCTCCTTGCTGATCTAAAAATAACCACCTCTCTTTTCGAGAACTTTGGCAGTTTTGACCAAGGTTTTTGCTGATAATTTAGAGCTGAGAATTAAGAATTGAGAACTAAGAAAGAAAAGCCTCTTTGTAAGTCTTAATGCTTAGTTCTTAATTCTATTTACACTCTGGCGGAGAGGGAGGGATTTGAACCCTCGAAGCACCTTTATGGGCACTTAATCGCTTAGCAGGCGACCGCTTTCGACCACTCAGCCACCTCTCCATTTTGTCTGGTGCGCTTGGGGGGACTCGAACCCCCACTCTCCGGATCCGCAATCCGGCGCTCTATCCAATTGAACTACAAGCGCAAAGCCCTAAAAAGCTGAATTAAAAGGTTTCTACATTCATTAGTTTCAATTATGCCATGAGAGTTGCTTCTGAGGCTGCGAGTCTATTTTGTTTTTGATGTGGCAAAGAACATTGTTCCTAATATAACAAAAAATCCCTTCCTGTCAATTTTTTGGGTTCTATTTATTAATTAAAAATTTAAAGGGGACTGCTTTTTGATAATTTAAAGTTTAAAAGTGGAAGGAATACTTAAATCAGCTTCACTATTAAACAACATAGCCAATATTATTCGAATGGCCGAATGTTAGGCTAAATTAATTCTGCTCCGGTAATTAATTTAACAATTTCATCGCCGTTAGTCTCACTTTTTAACTTTGATCCTATTCTCCTTCCTCCTCGGAGGACTATAATTCTCTCCGCTACATTGAAGACGTGTCTCAAATTGTGGCTGATAACAATAACGGAAGCCCCGTGTTCCTTTAATTGTCTTACCAGACCTAGTACTTTTCGTGATTCTTCCACCCCTAATGCTGCTGTTGGCTCATCCATAATAATTATCTTTCTCCCCCAGGCTACTGCTCGTCCCACAGCCAGTGCTTGACGCTGACCCCCAGAAAGATAACGCACAGCTGTCCGCAGAGATGGTAACGTAATAGACAGTTTCTTTAGAGTACGAACAGTTACCTCTTCTACCTTCTTTTTGTCAATAAAAATGCCCAATCTCCCTTTAGTAGGTTCTCTACCCAAGAAGAAATTAGCGGCTACATCGCGAGTCTCCACCAAGGCCAATTCCTGGTAGACTGTTTCAATACCCAAAGCTCTTGCGTCGGAAGGACTTTGAATCTCGATTCTCTTACCCTCAAGATAGATTTCACCTCGATCCGCAGTATATACTCCGGAAATTATTTTTATCAAAGTCGACTTTCCCGCCCCATTATCTCCAACCAAGGCCAGTATCTCTTTGGGATAAAGTTCAAAATCCACATTTTCTAGGGCATGAACCCCTCCAAAATACTTACAAATACCTCTCATTTCTAGTATTGGGTAAGTACCTGAATTTTTTTTCAAGGCAACCTTATCTTCCAAGTCCTCTTTTCTCCTCAGTTAAGATCATTGGGCCTTAGCTTTCTTCATTTGATCTATCATAACAGCAATAATAATTACGGCTCCTATAGCTGCCGGTTGCCAGTAAGCAGGAAAGCCCATAAGAACCAAACCATTTCGAATTACCTGCATAATTGCCGCTCCAATTAAAGTACCCCAGATACTCCCTTCTCCCCCTCTTAAACTGATACCACCAATGGCAACCGCTGCTATTATATCAAGCTCATAGCCTAGAGCAGCCGTAGGAGCAGCAACCCCAAGACGAGAGGTCATCAGTAGTCCGCCGATGGCGGCAAAGAAACCGGAAAGAGTGTATATCAAAATCTTTATTTTTCCAACATTTATGCCGGTCAAAGAAGCAGAATATTCATTCCCTCCCACAGCATAGATATGATATCCAGATTTAGTGTTGTTTAAAAAAATGAAAGATATAATGACTAATACTATCATGAAGATAACAGGCAAAGGAACTTTCCAATGAAGAATGAGGATATCTGCTTGGCCTAAAAAAAGAAAACCAGGAGGGAGATGACGAATAGGCCATCCACTGGTAAGTCCATAACAGAAGCCACGAGCAACGCTCATCATTCCTAAAGTAGCGATAAAAGGAGGCAGCTTTGTCTTACTAATCAAGATGCCATTTATATATCCTGTAAAGGCTCCCAGGGCTAAGCCAGCAACTACAGATATACTAACATCCACTCCCCACGCCAGAAGCATAGCAGTGATGATACTTGAAAGAGCCATAACAGAGCCAGGAGAAAGGTCTATGCCTCCCCCTATAATTACCATTGATTGGCCAAAAGCACTGATACCAATCCAGGAAAAAGCTCTTAAAATATTAAAGATATTGTAAGAGGTTAAAAAAGTTCCGGTGTGGATGCTTAAATACGTACCCAGCGCTATGAGGACCAACAAAATAGTTATTACTTGATTTCCTGCTACTCTAGTTATCAATCCAGAAAATTTCTTCTGGCTACCTTCGGT
>Ga0307429_1000510_pt1 | contig 23261 bp, 25 predicted proteins | sample SalMarWE160230MG_FD_202151 | JGI IMG/M metagenome (GOLD analysis project Ga0307429, IMG submission 202151) | Salt marsh sediment microbial communities from the Plum Island Ecosystem LTER, Massachusetts, United States - WE1603-230 | ecosystem: Environmental > Aquatic > Marine > Intertidal zone >... | reverse complement strand
AGTAGCATTAAATTGGCCGAGAACGAAATTCCCACTAAGGAGGAAATCATCAAGGTAGTTATAAAGTAATATTCCTTCTGATTATGGTAAGGCTTTATGTAGGTTAGGGAGTATAAGAGAATAATTATCCCGATGAAGGAAAATACCAGGGCAAAGATAAGACTTATTCCATCGGCAAGGAAGGAAAAGCTGAAAAATCCGGTACCTGAAACCCCGAGATTAACTCTTATCACCTCCCCTAGCATAATGGAGGGAAGCAGGAAAAGAAGAAAAACAAAAGAAAGAGAGACAATTATGACTGACCAGACACCCCTGATCTTTCCGGGAAATACCAGACAGAACAGCGACCCTAGCAAAGGAACAAAGATACTCAGCATTAGATACCAGCTAGACATTCCTTCTCCCTATGTTCTTGCAAATTTTTTCTGTCTTCTTCCGGGATAGTCTCAAAAGATCCTGCCCATTTAATTCTCGCTGACCGGTACGTTTATTTATGGTGACAATTCGCTCAGTACAGCAATAACAGGGGTCGATAGCAGCTAAAATCAAGGTGGCATCGGCAATACTTTCTCCGGGAACGGTGGCCTTACAGGTAGGAAGATTTTCATAGGTGGGGGCTCTCACTTTAAGGCGAACTGGTCGATTAGAACCGTCCGATCGGACATAGTGAAAGACCTCTCCTCTAGGAGCCTCATGATGACCGATTCCCTCACCGGGAGGGATTTCCTTAACCTTGGCCGCAATCTCACCTTTTACGGTGCGAAGCATCTTTAGACACTGACGAATAATCTTGATGGACTCAAAGCACTCGAGCAATCTAACTACTGTCTTAGCAAAGACATCTCCCTCTTCCCGGGTGATCACCTGCCAGTCTACCAGGTCATAGGCAGCATAAGGATCATCTTTTCGTACATCAATGGCAACTCCTGAAGCTCTGGCAACAGGCCCTAGGGCACAGTAGTTAATAGCATCCTCTCTAGAGAGAACTCCTATCCCCTTAAGGCGAGCAGCCAGTACGGGATCATCGAGGGCTGCTTTGGTTACCATTTCAATTTTTCGCTCAGCCTCATCCATACCTTTCAAAAGAAAGGGGATATCTTCTTCTTTTATATCTCGCCGCACACCTCCCGGGATCATCATGGCATAATGGTTTCTGTTACCGGTAATGGCTTCAAAAATTTCCAGGATTGGTTCCCGATATTTCCAGATCCACATCCAGAGAGTATTGTATCCAATGAAATGTCCGGCTAATCCGGCCCATAGAAGATGCGAGTGAATCCTTTCCAGTTCCCCCACTATACTTCTTATATACTTAGCCCTTTCTGGAATTTCAATTCCGGCTAAGTCTTCCACGGCATTACAGTTAGCAATGGGATGCGAGGTAGAGCATATTCCGCAGATTCTCTCTACTAGAAAGACCATTTGATCAAAAGTTTTTGACTCGGCTATTTTCTCTATGCTCCGGTGATTGTACCCTATATGAACATTAATATCAATAACCTTTTCCCCCTCCACTTCCAGCTCAAAAAACTCTGGTTCTTCCTGTAAAGGATGGTAAGGACCAATGGGAATTATGGTTTTTCGGTTCATTGATTTTCCCTGATCTTTTGTCTTAAAGGAAATTCCCCTTCTGGCCAGTCCTCGGCAAGTAATAGTCTTCGAGGATCGGGATGATTCAGAAACTTTACCCCTAAGAGTTCGGCAACCTCTCTCTCAATCCAACTAGCTCCAGGAATTAGGGAAGCGATAGACTCTACCTCACAACCATCTTTGGGCAGCAAAACCTTCAGGGTAACGATCTTACTCAGCCCATCAAAAGAAAAGTGGTAAAGTATTTCTATTGAGAGCGGAGTATCCACCCCTGATTCAGTGATAAACCTTGCCTTCTGCTTTTTAAAGACAAAATTCGCTGCCTCTAAAATATCATCTCGGGCGATAGTGATGTAATACCTCTTGGGAGGTTTTTCTTCCCATTTTACTATTTTCTTTCCCAGTTTTTCTTTAATCTCTTTAATTATGTCTTGTTTGGCCATCCCAAATTTCCTTTCTATAGACTATTAATTACTTTTACCACCCCATCGATGATAGCCTCCGGTTTAGGGGGACAGCCGGGAATATAGGCCGTCACCGGGATAATTTTATCATAGGGTCCCACGATATTGTAGCCATTTTTGAAAATTCCACCGCTGCAGGCACATCCTCCAACAGCGATGACCAATTTTGGCTGGGGCATCTGCTCATAAACCCTTTTTATTCGGGGAAGAGCTTTTCTGGTAACCGCGCCGGTAGCCAATATGACATCGGCATGCCGAGCGCTTCCCACCAAAAGAATACCAAATCTTTCCAAATCGAATTTAGGGGTAAGACAATCCAGAATCTCGATATCGCAATTATTACACGAGCCAGAAGAGACATGATAGACCCAGATGGATTTCTTTAGAGCCCAGAGCTTGTTCATTGTTTATAGTCCTACCAGGGCCAGGACGAATCCCACGCAAGCCAAAGGGAACATCCTCAACCAGAAAAACTTTAGTGCCTGATCTATTCGGAGACGTGGGTTAGTATTCTTTACCAGTATTATGAGAATGAGGATTACCAGATATTTAACAATTGACCAGATGGTAGCCCATCCGTTAATCTGCATCCCCCCTAAAAAGATACTAATGAGAAAAACCGGCATAGCAAAGAGCATCATGGCCCTGGTTAACTTAAATATAGCCAGTGGAGGACCGGAATACTCTATATATGGGCCGGCCATAATCTCCTGCTCAGCTTCCGGTATATCAAAGGGGACAAAGGCTAGCTTTGCCTGCATACATAAAAACGCCACTATTAAGGCAATTACCGAAGAGAGATGATGAGTAAACATCATGCCATAATTCAACTGATAAGTGACGATGGAACCAATCTTGATACTGCCAATCTTAACTAGAGGAGTAAAGATAGCCATAATAAAGGGAAGTTCATCGGCCAAAATTAATTTCATCTCCCTCGATGCACCCATAGCTCCCAGGGGATTGGCAGAAGAAGAACCACCTATGATGATGGCTAGAGAAGGTAAAATGGAAAGGTAGATAAGTACGATAACATCTCCCATAAAGGACCTGTCGGGATCGAGATTCATTTGCCAGAGAATGAGGGAGACCAGAGTTACTCCAATTAACCCAATGAAGGGAGCAAACAAAAAGCCTGTTCGCCTGGCCCCTCGGGGTATAATAGTCTCCTTACCCAAAAGTTTAAAAAAGTCAATGAAATTCTGATACCAGGGAGGTCCAATCCTCCACTGAATACGAGCCGTGATTTTTCTGTCCACCCAGCTTGCTAAGAGTCCCACCACAGCAGTAAAAAGAAAACCAGGAAAAACAACAAAGTAAAAAATGTTAGCTGCCATTGCTTATACCTTTTTCCAGGGAGTAACCTGAACCACCACGTTGTTCAGAAGATGTCTGTTTTCTTTAGGATCAGCCTCAAAATCACCGTATTTTATAGCTTCTTTGGGACAGGTTCTACTGCAAAGAGGCATCTCTTTTTCCTTCAATCTTCCCTGGCAGAGATCGCAATTAAAGGTAAGAAAGGGGATCATTTCAAAATAGATGGTTCCGAAAGGACAGGCCAGAGCACAGGATTTGCATCCCACGCAGAGGAAATTATTTCTTTTTAGAATACCATTCTCTAGCCTCTCCAGGGCCTCATATCGACAGGCATTAAGGCAAGGAGCATCCTCACATTTCCGGCAAATGAGCTGGAAATGTAGCCACTCCCTGAGGTAGATTATTCCATTGTTTTGTGGATGATAAGGGTAACTACATCTACACTTTACAGTACATTCCTCACAATCTGCACACTTATCCAGATCAATAAATAGTCGCTTGGCCATTTTAATTTAGTCCCAGATAGTAGGAATATCCTTTATTTTATCGTAGGTAAGCACCGGTCCATCTCTACAGACAAGGTATTTTCCCATCTGACAATGTCCACATTTACCTATCCCGCAGGACATATTCTTTTCCATACTCAGGAAAATATTGGGCGGACGGTAGCCTAAATCAAGCAGCTTAAAGGTAGTGAACTTCATCATTATGGGAGGTCCACAGACTATAACCGGACTTTTTTCTGTGTCTTTGATCTCCTCCTCCAGGTCGTCCAGGGTGGTGGTGACCAATCCAACTTTTCCTTTCCATTCTCCATCAGCCTTATCCACGGTGATACGAAAATGTATCTTTTCCGGGTGTAGATTTTGCCAGTTCTTTAAGACAGCTTCTTTATAGACGATGTCCTCCGGAGTTTTGGCTCCGTAGCAGAAAAGAACCTTCTTGTATCTTTCGATATTTTGGGCAAGAGCAAGAAACAATGACCTTAAAGGAGCAAGACCTACTCCTCCTCCCACGATTAAGGTTTCCTTCTCCTCAAAATCAGAAAGAGGGTATTCCTTTCCATAAGGTCCCCGTATTCCTACGGTATTTTCTTCTTTTAAGCTGTGGAGGGCCGAAGTTACACTACCCACCTTCATCACAGTAACTTCAATCTTTTCTTTTTCATAAGGGGAGCTTGAAGGGGTAAAGGGAGCCTCTCCCATCCCGGGCACGGTAAGCTGGACGAATTGTCCTGCCCTAAATTCCAGGGAATCTTCGGGCTTAAGAACAAATGTCTTGATGTTAGAAGTTTCAGGAATTATCTTTAAAATTTTTGCTTTTGTCGGTTGATAAGGATTTTCCATCTCCTCATCCAGTGGTTAGGCTGTCACTCTTAAATCTCTTACCACTTCTCTCATATCTATCTTACCTATACAGACGCTAATACATCTCCCGCAGCCAGTACAGGCATCCAGTCCCAGGTTTTCTGGAAAGAAGCCAAATTTACAAAGGAGGCGATTGGCAAACCTTTGGGAAAGTTTTATCCTGGGATTGGCTCCGGCAGCAACCCGAGCAAAACCTGTATATAAACAGGCATCCCAGAGGGAGGTTCTACTAAACCCCTTTTTCCCTTTCTCGTCAAAGAGAAGAAAACAACGACAGGTAGGACAAATGTGATTACATCCGCCGCAGTCCACACATTTCTCAACAGCTTCTTCCCAAACCGGAGAATTAAAGCTATCCTTTATGATTTCTCGAAAACTTTTGTCAGACTCAAAATCTTTGTTAATTTCTTTTACCTCATTGAGCACATCCTGGCGTCTCTTTTCTCTTTGGCTCAATTGCTCTTTGCCTGCCTTTTCCATTAATTCCTTATTTTCGTTAACTATTCTTTTACCTTTTTCCGAGCCTACTTCCAGAACAAAGCCTCCCTCCACCAGCGAAAGATTTAAGTCAAACCCCTCTTTGGGATAGGGAGTTAGATCTAGCAAAGTGCAGAAACAGGTACCTTGGGCCCTAGTACAGTCACTGGAAATCAGGATTATATTGCCTCTTTCTTCAATGTAAAAGGGATCTCTGAAATCCCCATTGGCAAAGACACCATCAAGAATCTTCAGAGATTCAAGATCACAGGATTTTGCTCCCAGAATTATCTTTTCTCCGGGAGAGGCGGATAGGTTTTGAGAAAAGTATTCACCCACCTTTCTTCGGGGAGGAATAAGGAAAGATTTAAGAGGCTGAATGGGGCGAATTTCCCCCAGAGTGATATTCTCTAATGAGTCAGGCTTGATTCTTTCATAGAAGAGGAAATCGCCTTTCTTTCTGGGAGCGTAAAAGGGAAATTTCTGGCTAATTTCTCTCAAAAAAGCCTCAAAGTTAGGCTGGCTAATAAAGTAAGTTTCCATCTTTCCTAATTCCCGGATTTTGTGAAATTTATCACATATTAATTACTATGTAAATTTTTTTGTCAAGAGCGGAAAGTGGTGGAAAATTCCTGAGAAGAGAGCACAAAATCATTCGGAAATTTCTTCGGAACTCTTAGATAAATGATAAGACTTAGTCCAATTTAGAGAGCAGCTTTTAACTCTCCTTTTAGATAAAGGTCTATTCCTTCAGCAGCTATTTTAGCATCGGCAATAGCCGTTACTGCATCTAAATTTAGATTAACGATATCGCCACCTGCAAAAACTTTAGGTAGGGAGGTTTGGCCATTTTCATCAACTTTTACTTTCCTTCTTTCAGTAAATTCAAGTTTTTTAAAGAGACCCTCAGGTATGAATGAAAAGTCAGGCCCCTGACCAATGGCTTCGATTATCATATCGCCCTCTAAGAAAATCTCTTTTTCTTCATAGAAAGTGGGGCGAAACCTGCCCTGCTCATCAAATACAGACTTTACCTTCATGCATAGAAGGCCTTTGATTTTACCTTCCTCATCCAGCTTGACTTCTTTTGGTCCCCAGGCAGGATTAAACTCGATTCCTTCTGCCTTGGCATCTTCAATCTCTTCTTTTTTAGCCGGCATTTCGTCCCAATCCTCTAAAGAAACGGTCTTGGCTATCACTTTTTTGCCCGGATATTGCATATGCTGTAACCGGAGAGCTTCCCTAGCTACATCTATGGCCACATTCCCGCCCCCTATTATGATGATTTCTTTGCCTACGTTAAGACTTTGACCAATTTTATTTTCTTCCAAAAATGGAAGCGCCAGATGAGCTTTCTCAGCATTTTTAACCCTGGTTGAGCGGCTTACCGTGGTTCCTATCCCCAGATAAACTGAATCATACTCGTCCATAATATCCTCAAATAGGACATCTTCCCCCACAGTGGTATTAAATCTGAACTCCACTCCCAAGGAGACAATATAATTTACATCCTTATCAATAGCTTCTAGAGGTAATCTGTAAAGAGGTGGTCCTATCCGCACCATCCCCCCTCCACCGGGCAAGGAGTCAAATACAGTTACATTGTGACCTTTAAGCCTCAAAAAATAAGCAACTGACAAACCACTCGGACCTGCCCCTATAACGGCAATCTTTTTGTCGGTGGGCTTAGCTGGCCTAAGTTCCAATGCAGTTTTATAATCTTTAACGGTATCGGAAACGTATCTCTTTAACCACCTTATTGCTACCGCCTCGCCCCGTATACTCAAAGAACAAGCCTCTTCGCAGTGCTTCATACAAATCCTTCCACATATTGCCGGTATTGGGTTATCCTCAAATATTTTCTTCAAAGATTCAGCGGGTTTTTCTTCATAAACTGCTCTGATATAATCAGAAATCTTTAGATGCGCTGGGCAGGCTTCCTCGCATAATTTACACTCCAGGCATCTGGAGGCTTCCCTTTTTGCATCTTCTTTACTATAACCTAAAACTTGCTCTATAAATGATAATTTCCTTTCTTCAGGCTGAACTTGAGGCATGGGTACACGCTCCGGCTCAAATAATGAATATTCCAGATCGGACACAAATCCTTCGTTATCTTTTTTGCGGTGAGCCAGACTTGCTTTCAATATGGAATATTCTTGGGCGGGAAGAAAATGTTCCTTATCTGACTTTTCATCCTTTGGCAAATAGATGAAACTATCAGTGGCAAAGTGAATATGAAAATAGTCTCTGGAGAGCTTCAGAGAGCCTGGCGGGCAGATATCCACGCATAAGCCGCAGAAACAGCATCTGCCGTAGTCAATTCTAGGACGCTCGTTTTTCTCGCTGGGCTCAGGCTTTATCTCGGGTATCTCCACCATGGTAATTGCCTCATTGGGACAGATATCCGCGCAATTACCACAGCCAGTGCACTCATCCCAATCATTGAGATGAAAACCTCGATAGCGAAGAAAGGGCTCCTTTGGCTCAAAGGGATACTTCAAAGTGCGCGGCTTCTTGAAGAGATATTTAATGGCAGAAAAGGGGCCAAAGAGACTTCCCTTTTTATTTACTTTTGACTTTTCCTTCATCTATCCACCTCTGGAGCTGATATATTTAGGCTCATCATAATATGACCTACATCGGCAATACTTGCTCCTTTTAACAGTTTTTCCAAAATGAGAATGGCATGAGGATAGGAAGGTGACCTGAAATGTACCCGGTAAGGTTTATCCTCTCCGTCACTCACCATATAAAGTCCCGTTTCTCCCCTGGCGCCTTCTATCCTTACATAAACTTCACCTTGGGGTATTTTCCATTTAAATGGGTTGGGAACCTTTTTATAAGCCGGCCCTTTAGGCATTTTCTTAAGACATTGTCTTATGATAGATATACTCTGTTCCACCTCCTCCCTGATTACCATGGCCCGTGAATATGAATCGCCTTCTTCCATTATTGGTATCTCAAACTCTACATCCGAATATGCAGCATAAGGCTCAAGTTTTCTTATATCCATCTCTACACCGGTTGCCCTCAAAACCTGACCGGTAGCCCCTAACTCGATAGCCTCTTCTTGGCTTATTCTACCTATCCCTTTAGCTCGCTCTACAAAAAGACGGTTGCTGAAAAATAGGCTATCGTAGTCGGGAAGGTGGCTTTCAATAATTTCCAAAGTTCTTAAAGTCTTTTCTTCAAAGTCCTGGGGTAGATCACGACGGACACCACCTGGCCAGATATAGATGTGGTAAACTCTACCACCGGTAAGGTCTTCAAAAAGGTCCAAAATATAGTCTCTATCCCCGATAGTCCATTGACCAAGTGTATCGAAACCAAGCATATTAGCATAACCCCACATCCAAAAAAGATGTGAGGTGAGCCTGCTTAATTCTAAACAAATAGTCCTTATGTAATTTGCTCTATCTGGAATTTCTATTCCCGCCAATTCTTCAACTGCCGCAGCATAGACCATCTCATAGGGGTCAGGGTCCATTACATTTAGTCGACATACCAGCGGGAAATTTTGAATCCAGGTTCTATATTCCATTAGTTTTTCAAAACCCCGATGAAGATAGCCTGGATTGGCAACAGCTTCTAGAATACGGTCGCCTTCGACTTTAAGGGTAATACTGAAATTACCCACCATGCCCAGATGTTGGGGGCCAAAATATAGTTCTAACTCCCTGGTAGGAACACTTCTGGTAAGACCTAAATCTTTACTCAAAGTTTCCATCCTTCCTTCGCTTTCTTCATAAATTTATCACGTTCTTGTTGGCTCATCTGGTCCAACTTTACTTCTACTTCCAGATTTTCTTGTAAACTTATTAAAGCCTCTTTTATAATTTGAATTAAATAATCTCTGATGGGAACCTCTAAAAGGGGTAACTTTAAGGTAAGACTTACTTTATTTCCTTCAATCACAACATCGTTAATCATCCCTAAATCCACTAAATTATAGTTAATTTCAGGATGTATCACTTCGGATAATACCTTTTTTATATCATCTTGCAAGATTTTTTTCATGAGCTCTTATCTGCAAAGGTCTTCTCAACATATTCCCGAGTATCAAAATCCTTTCTAAAAGGAGGCGTCTCTTTCCATCTATCTAAAAAGAGGGGAATCAATCTTGGATTTTCTTCAAACTTTATTCCAAACATCTCCCATATTTCTCGCTCATAAGTCTGAGCATTCTTGAAGATGGGAATAACAGTTATAAATTTTGGATTATCTCGATGAATTCTTGTTTTTAACATGAGAGGGAGTCCATCTTGATAAGAGGAGATATGGTATATTAATTCAAATTCTCCTCTCCTAATCCAGTCTACGCAGGAGATAGCAGAGAGATGTTTAAGTCCCCTGTCTTTAAGAAAGTTTAGCAAATTCAAAATCAATTCTTTCTTTGTAGTCACAATTAATTTTCTCCCCAAGGAGATAGCTATCTGTGTATCTTTAAAGGTGCTCTCGATCTCCTCTTTCAGTTCCTTCTCTTTGCCCATTTAACAAGCCCTATTATCATTTCTTGACTGAATATAAAGGTGGCCAATCAAGCCCACCCAGAACTTTCTCCTGGTTGTTCCTATAATATTCATAGTTTTCTTTGTATTTGATATATCCGGTTGCCATTCCTTTATCAATCATCGTCCAAAGATGTGTTACAGCAATGAATATCGCCTCCGGTCTTGGCATACAGCCGGCAATCCAGCCATCTATAGGAACATATTTGTCTAAGTGCTTTATCGTATTGTAGGAATCCCAGTACATCCCGCCATTTATGGGACAGGAGCCAAAACCTACGGTATATTTGGGCTCAGGCATCTGCTCATAGGTCCTTATAATTGCTCTTAAGGTTTTTACCGAGACATATCCCGTAATCAAAAAAAGATTTGCCTGCCTGGAGGTGGCTACGGGAATAACCCCAAACCTCTCTGCATCCCACCTAGAAGTTATAACTGGTGGTATCTCTATAACCCCACATCCGGTACAAAAATACACCACCCACAACGAATATTTTTGACCCATTTTGTCCGGAACTTTCAACCACTTCCTTATACTGGTTCTATCCATCTTTTATCTCATCTGTGCGATAAATCGCACCGCTACACAATTCTTGCTATAATTAGTCCTGCTAATGCCAGTATAGCTGGCCACTTCCAGCAGTATTTTATTGCCTGATCAATTCTTAAGCGTGGGAAAACTGCATTAATAAAAAGACCCAGTATAAATATGACCAACATCTTAACAAAGAAGATAAGAGGATTTCCTCCACCCAAAAAGAGATTAACAAAAAGCCCAATACCAATGAACATATGAAAGCCGTGCTGGATAGTCGTTAGAGCTAAATACCTTCCCCCATACTCAACTGCTGGTCCTGAGGCAATCTCCTGAGGTGCACTAACTATATCAAAAGGTCTTATTCCCAGCATTGCTGGTAAAATCATAAAATAAGCTATAGCGGGAAGAGGAAGGTAAATTACCCCCCACCAAGAACTCTGTTGAGCTTTTACAATTTCCAACAATGACGTAGTCTTGTAGTAGGTCATAACTGCTAGAATAGCAAAGAGGAAAGGGACCTCGTATCCAAGGGCAAGCATCATTTTGCGAGATATACCTATGCTGGTATTTGGATTAGCTGCTTCTCCTCCACTTAAGGCAATTCCCAGAGGCGCAAGAAGCATAAGATAAATAACAACAAGTAGGTCACCAGATGTAGCAAGAGGAGCAATCCCACCAAAAGGAATAAAAAGTACCAAAACTATTGAACCAGCTAAAGATAAAATAACACCCATGTCAAATATTCGGCCATGGGATATGCTCTCTTGATTAACTAGTTTAATAATGTCTATAATCGGTTGATAAATTGGCGGACCGTACCGGCGCTGGATTCTGGCAATTACCTTTCTGGATAGACCCAAAAAGAAAATCCCAATTACCAGAGCAATTAAAGGTAGGACAATGATCCAAACAGCCTTTATTACCATAGGCGCCATCCCAACTTAACGAAAATCAAAAAGGCTAAAAAAAGAAGGATATACAGAGCATAAGTATTTACATTTCCGGTGTAAATCTGTCTTACAACCTGGAAAAAAGATTGGCTTTTTCCGACCACCCAGGAGTAAAAATCATCCACCACATCGTGCAGGTAAGGTTCGATTATTCTATAGGTCTGATCATAAAATCTTTTACTATACTGGTATCTATCCTTAGGTACAAATGAGCCAGCCGCATAGCTATCATACTGATCAACCCGTCTTGACTTTGCTGATAATGAGAATGCAAGATAAACAACTATGCCAGCTACTAAAACGGCAGCAAGAATATTAATCATATTTAGCTCTCCAATCTCTCTAGGCATACCAAATATGGCAACAGAGAGAGGCTCTATACCAAAGGATCTTTCAATTCCAGAAATTACTTTTAAGGGAATTCCAGGGAGAATGCCAAATAGGATAATGACTAAGCTTAAAAGAAGCACAGGAAGTTGCATCGTCCAGGGAACTTCCTTGACATCTTTGTACTTCTCGGGGAGCTGTCCCAAAAATATGTTATGCAGGAATTTGTAGCCATATAAAACTGTTCCCCAGGTTCCTATAAGAGCAGCAAAGGCTAAAAATGGATATTTCTCCCCAATTAAAGTCTTATATATCAGCCACTTAGAGACAAAACCGTTAGTCAAAGGAATACCAATTAATCCAGAGATACCGGCTAAACCTCCTATAAAAGTAACAGGCATTTTTTTAATTAAACCGCCCAGCTCGTTTAAATCCCTTATTCCTCCAGTTCTATGTTCTATTGCGCCCGCAACAAAGAAAAGCAAGGCTACGCAGACAGCATAATTTAGGGTATGAAATATTCCACCAGCAATACCTAAGGAGGTAGCAATTCCAACGCCAAGAAGCATATATCCTCCATGTCCGATAGAAGACCAGGCTACCAATCTTTTTGTATCATCTTGAAGAATAGCAATGAATATTGCAATAACTATAGTAATAGCTCCAATCCAGCAAAGCACATAGTTAAAGTTTAAGATTCCGTAGCTTAACTTATGAAGAAAACCTAATCCTACTATGCTATACATAATTAAAAGGAACCCGTACATTCCCATCCTCACCAGGACTGCTGAAAGAACTGCTGAAAAGGGAGATACAGCTTCAGCATGAGCATCGGGAAGCCAGGTGTGAAGTGGCCAAATTGCACTTTTAACACCGAATCCAATTACAAACATAAGCAAAAGGAAAAGAATATATCCAGGTGAGGCAGTTTGCAGTAAAAAAGCTAAACGGGAAATTCCCAATGTCCCGTAAGATACATACAGACTAACAATGGCAAACAGCATAGCCAAGCTACCAGCAACTGACATAATAATGTATTTTAACCCTGCAGCTACTGCCCTTCCCCCCTTGTAGCTTATCAAAAGATAGGTGCTCCAGCTCATTATCTCCCAGAAAATATAGAAGGAAAGAAAATCAGCGCTAAATACAATTCCCAGCATTCCTGCATTAACAAATAACATCATAAAATAATAAAAATTTAGCCTTTCATAGTGCCTCATATATTCTAAGGAAAAAAGAATTGATAAAAATCCAATTCCGGCAACTACTATGGCAAAAAACCAGGAAAGAGCATCTATCCTTAAAGTAAGGGATAAATTTAAAAAGGGAAGAGAATAAAAACTGGTATAGATTTTTTGGTTGTAAGTTAGGCTAACTAAAATAACCACCGCTAAGGATACTAAAACTGCTAAAATGTTACGAACTTTTACCGAAATCTTTCCGACTAGATAAACCATCCCAGCTCCAAGAAAAGAAACCGCTAATATAGTTATGAGCTGCACCCTATGTGCCTCCCAGAACCCATCCAATATACCCTGCCCTTTCCAAAAGCTCATTTGCTGCTTCTTTAAGCAAACCGGTAATAAACTGGGGATGAATTCCAATTGCGATGATCGAAATAGTCAAGATAATGAGGGGAATCAATATAAATCCTGATGTTTCAGTTACTTTCTCTAATTTTTTCCCTTCCCTAAAGTAAAGGTTCTGCACAATCCTGAAAAAGTAGCCAGCTTCAACAATAGTTGCAATTAAAGCAACAGCAATAAAGGCTAAGAAAATTGGTTTTTTTACTTGAATAGCAGCATAAATTATTGAGAATTTGCTAATGAATCCAGCAAATGGTGGAAGACCGATTAAGGAAAAAGAACCTATGGCAAAAGCAAAAGAGGTTAAAGGCATTTTTTTACCTATTCCATTTAAAGAAGTAATACTTTTAGAACCTACTCTATAGATCATATATCCGGCAGCTAAAAAAAGAAGTGCTTTGGCTAAAGTATGAGATACTATCTGAAATAAGGCGCCAAAAACTCCAAGAGAAGTTGCTATCCCTAAGGCAAAAACAATTAGTCCAATTTGACCAATACTGGAGTAAGCCAACAATCTCTTAATATCATCCTGTCTAAATGCAGACATCTCACCAATTAAAAGGGTTAATAAACCAAGAAAGGCGATAAAAGTTAAGATGCTACCAGCGTTAAATATGGTGAAAATCATTCTGGCTACACCATATACTCCAGTTTTAATGGCTATACCGGATAAAATAGCACTGATTGATGATGGTGCTGATGAGTGAGCATCAGGCAGCCAGGCATTCAGTGGAAATATAGCTGCCTCAATGCCAAATCCAGTGATAAAAAAGGTTAAGGTGATAAATAAAAAGGTAGGATCAGCTAAGGTAATCTTGCTGGCAATATGAGCCATATTAAGTGTTCCAAAACCACCGTATAAAAGGGCAATACCAATTAAAATAAAACTCGACCCAATAGAGCCCTGGATTAAGTATTTCATTGCCGCCTCTGTTCCCTCTTTGTCCTTATTGTAAGCAACAAGAGCATAGGATGAGATACAGAGAATCTCAAAAAAGACAAAAAGGTTAAATATATCACCAGTTAGAACTATACCTATTGCACCAACCATTAATAGTAAAAATAAAATGTGGTATTTTTCAGTAGGCTCCTCTTTTATATAACTAACTGCGTATATAGAGACCAAAAGACCAATCCCCGAAATAAGAATAGCAAGAAAAATCCCCAAAGGCCCCACAACCAAATTAATACAAAAAGGTGGGCTCCAACCACCAATAGATACAACAATTGGTTTCTCTAAAATCTGGGGGATCAGGATAAAACAAATAACAACATTAATTAATAAAGCGAGAACAGGTATATATTTTTCAATCTTTTTTGAGATAAGACCAAAAAGAGGGATAGAAAAGGCAAAAGCTAAAGGAATGACGATTAAAAGTGATGGGTTTACCATTTTAACCCCTTTATCTTAGTAACGTTTAAAGTGTGATTATGCTGATAAACTTTAATAACAATAGAAAGTGCTAAAGCTAATACAGCTACTCCAATGACAATAGCAGTTAAAACTAAAGCCTGAGGCACAGGGTCTACGACATTTGTTGGATTTATTCCTGGTTTAGAAAATATAGGGGCAGTTCTTCCTCTAATATAGCCAATACAGATGAGCAAAATATTTACTCCAGTATTAATAAAGTGAAGCCCAATAACTATCTTAATTAAATTCGTCTTTACCAGAACAATGTAAAGACCAATTAAAATTAAACCTCCTGAGGCAATATAGTACATCCAGTTATAGATAAGGTTCATCTACTTCTTCCCAGTAAGTCATCAATAATACCGGTTAGCTCAAATCCAACTTTTAACCCAACGGCAATATATATAATAGGAATGATACCGGCACTAAAGAGAGTATTGGGAATTCCTTTGGGTAAGAAATTAGTCAGGAAATATCCGGAGAAAACAAGACCAAGAAGTCCAATCCCTACAAAAACTAGCCCACTTAAACTTTCCACCACACTGGATGATTTTTTATTTATACTTTGTTTTGGGAATGCTAAATACATTAACAAAAATCCTGAGGCAATAACTGCCCCTCCCTGAAATCCTCCCCCCGGGGTGAGATGACCATGGACAAAAATATAAGCGCCAAAAAGAAGAATTAAGGGGAAAAGTAAGTGTGATCCGGTGCGTAAAATTAAGCTGGCATTTTTGGTTTTATCCTCTTGGTTATCAGATGCCCGTTTCTGGACTTTTCTTTCCACAAATAAAACTGCACCCAGGCCAAGAGCGGCAATGAAAAGCACTGTAATCTCACCCAAGGTATCGAACCCTCGATAGTTCAAAACAACTGAAGTAACTATATTAACAGCACCAGTCTCTTCGATTCCTTTTTTAATATAATAATTAGCTACATCTATTTTGTCTTTACCAAAAGGAATTTGTGAGAAAGTCAAGATAAATCCTACAGCAATTACGGCAAGTACAATGAGACCAATAATTCTTCTCATTTTTCGTATCTTTCTGTTTTTTTTATGGCGATGATAAATATTGCTGTAGTTAATCCTGCACCAATAGCAGCCTCAGCCATAGCAACATCTGGCGCCTGAAGAAAATAAAATAAAATAGAGGTAATTAAACTCACCGCAGCACAGGTAACCACAGCATTTATTAAATCTTTAAATATAACTGCTGCAACTGCTAAAATAATCATAATGAAGATAAGTATTAGCTGAAAAATCATTTATTCTCCTCTACCTTAATGCATTCCTCAAATTCTTTGCACTTATCAACGATACTTTTATCCCAGAGCTTTACTCCACTTTTATAGCTTGCCCTGGCAAGAGCATGAGCACTTATAGGATTTGTAAATAAGATAAATACAGCTATAACTAAGCATTTTAAAAACCAGGCAGGCTCAATTAAACCCACACCAACAATTGATAAAAACGCCCCAAGAGTGGTGCACTTTGTTCCAGCCTGGAGTCTGTTGTATACATCAGGTAATCTAAATACTCCCAGAGCACCCAGGAAAAGAAAGGCTACTCCAAATCCTGTTATTGCATAACCTATTATTTGGTTCATAGTCCTCTGTCCAGATAACGAGCTACAGCTATCACTCCTACAAAAGAAAGTACCGCATATATTAAACTTACATCAAGGTAAATACGTCTTTTAAAAAAAAGACCCAGAAGAACCATTAATGCTATGGTGATAGTCACCATTATATCAACACCAACAACTCTATCTGGCGCTGTTGGTCCCTTTACGGCACGAATTAAAGCTAAGATAACTGCAACTGTAATAACTGCAAAGAAAATTATCAAAATCACTTGAATATTTCCTTCAGGTATTTTTCAAATCTTTTTCCAATCATATCTGTTGCTTTGTCAACATCTTCGGTTTTTACATTAATCCAGTGGATAAGCAAATTATCTTTCACGATTTCTATAGTTAATGTTCCTGGAGTTAAGGTTATGGAATTTCCCAGGATTAACTTTGCAATATCAGGTTTAAGGCTTGTTTTAATCTGGATTATTCCTGGTCTTATTGGCATTTTGGGATGAACTACTCGATAGGCAACATCAAAATTTGCCTTAATCATCTCCCAGAAAACAACAGGTATATAAAGGAGAAAATAAAAAACCTTCTTTAAAGTAATTTCCGACAGACCCTTCTTGGTAAAATAACTATAACCAAAAATTGCAATAACTGCCGAGAAGATAAGGCCTGTAGTTAGCTCCTCCCAAGCCAAAGTTGATGTTAATAAAATCCATAAGACAAATAGAGAGATTAGAGTTAAAATATATCTACCTATTTTGCCGAATTTATTTTGGGACTTCATTTTGTACTCGTGAACTCTCTCACCACTTATACTAACCAATTCAAGAACTAATTCCTGGATTTTGTGAAATTTATCACAAACAAATTCACTATATAACACAAATTTTTTTTGTCAAGGGCTAAAAGGGGGGTTTCTCCTCGGACTATCCCTTTTTGACAGCTAAAAGGGGAATTACTCCCCAGACCTTCTTTTTTATCAGCCAACTTTTGCACGAAAAAATTGGTAGGTAGCCGCAAGGCTCAGAGCCTGCGTAAAACAGCGCAACCTAAAGGTTGCGGCTACCATAAAGGTGGAATCTGTGATTTTGAAATTAATATTTCTGTTCCTTACATCGATCGTTGGTAAGGCAAATATTGCGGATTCTAAGAGATTCCAAGAATTTAATAGGGTGAATTTCGTGCAAAAGTTAGCTGTCAATCAAGATAGTTTGACTAGTTTCTACCATCTTCTATAATGATATTAGATTTTGCAACTACCGAGAACTAAAAGGAAACATTATGATAAATCTACTGTGGCTACAAAGTGGCTGTTGTGGGGGTTCCACTATTTCCTTTTTGAATGCAGACCAGCCGGACATTCTTACAGCTCTCGAGATGCTGAACGCCAGGTTTGTGTGGCATCCGGACTTGAGCCCGGTCATGGGGGAAGAAGTACTAGAAATCTTTGATAGGTTCAAGTCTGAGAAAGAAAGGCTGGACGTATTAATGGTGGAGGGAGCAATTTACCATGGTCCTAACGGAACGGGTAAGTATTTCATCTTTCATGATCGTCCCTTCAAGGACTGGATTTTGGATCTGGCTAAAGTTGCCCATTACACCATGGCCATAGGGACTTGCTCATCCTTCGGTGGAATTCCGGCTGCCAGCAACAATCCTATGGAGGCCACGGGCCTGCAATTTCTTCATGAGAAAAAGGGTGGTCTCCTCGGGCCAAATTATACTTCTAGATCCGGTCTTCCGGTGATCAATATTGCTGGGTGTCCCGCTCATCCAGATTGGATCGTGGAAACTCTTATTGCTCTAATTTCGGGAAAACTAGATAGCAGCGGGCTAGATAAATACCAACGACCAAAGGTGTTTTACAGCAAATTAGCCCATCACGCCTGTCCCCGAAATGAATATTACGAATTTAAGGCCTCCGCCGAAGAGTATTCTCAGCAAGGATGTCTGTTTGAAAATCTAGGCTGCAAAGCTACACAGTGTGAATCCGATTGTAACGAGAGATTATGGCTGGGCCGAACAGGAAGTTGTACCAGGGGAGGATTCCCCTGTATTTCCTGTACCTCCCCCAAGTTTCCCGATGGATTTGTGCCTTTCTTTGAAACAGAGAAAATTGGAGATATTCCCACCACTCTGCCTCTTGATGTCCCCAAGGCCTGGTATGTGGGAATAAGTGGTCTGGCTAAGTTAGCCTGTCCTAAGAGACTCCTGGTAAATGCTGTCTCATTCAAAAGAGTTGATGTAGAATAGCTCAAGGACATAAAATTGAAAAAAACTATTAAGATAAGTCCATTTAATCGTGTGGAAGGAGATCTGGAGATAAAAGTGGGGTTAGAAGATGGCAAGGTGACAGAGGCTTATGCTTCCGGGGTGATGTTTAGAGGATTTGAAAGGCTACTCAAAGGAAGAGACCCTATGGATGCTCTGGTCTTTACCTGTCGAATCTGTGGCATCTGCAGTGCATCCCATTCCACCGCCTGTTCTAATGCCTTGAGAGTCGCCTTCAAGGCAAAAATGCCTCCGAATGCTTATTTAGCTAGAAATATAATTCTGGCAACTGAAGTTTTGCTCAGCCATCTTACCCACTTTTATCTTTTCTTCGCGGTAGATTTAGTCAATAAAAAATACCTGGGTAGTAGCGCATACAGAGAATTGGCCCAACGATTTGCCCCTTTTGAAGGCAGTTCCTATTCAAAATTCATTAGGGCGCGGACGAATCTTCTCGGGGTTCTAGGTTTATTTGCCGGAAAATGGCCCAATACTCTTGCTTTACAGCCTGGTGGCACTACACGGCCAGTCAACCCAAGCGAAATTATTAGAGCAAAGGGTATCTTGGTAGAATTTCAAAATTTTTTGGAACACGATTTGCTTGGCAGTGAGGTTGAACGCTGGCTGGAAAATAAAAACTTACAAGACATCAATTTCTGGATGGGAGAAGATGATCACGAGAATAGTGATCTGGGGTTTTTCATCAGATCCGCACGCCAGTTTAGTTTAGATAAAATAGGTAAGGGGCCCGGTAAGTTCCTCTCCTGCGGGGGATATGAGCTGGCAGACGGTACCACCTGGCTTAAGAGTGGTTATTTTGACGGAGAATTTAAGTCCTTTAATGAGGGGAAAATCACTGAAGACATTAAATACTCCTGGCTTAAGGGTTATGAAAAAGGAAGACATCCTTTTGAGGGAGTCACTGAACCAGATGTTGATAAACCTGAGGCCTATAGCTGGGCTAAATCACCGCGTTATAACGGGAACGTGGTAGAAGTCGGTCCACTGGCCAGGATGATCAACGACAGGGATCCCCTGGTTTTAAACCTGGTAAGTGATTTAGGACCCAATGTCTATACCAGAGCCCTGGCACGACTCCACGAGGGAGTGAGACTCGTGAAGCAACTAAATATCTGGCTAGAGGAAATCGACCCCTCCCAGCCTTTTTATATAAAACCAGAAAAGCCAAAAGAAGCGGAGGGTAAAGGATTGACTGAGGCAGCCAGAGGCGTACTCGGTCACTGGATCATAATTGAAAAGGACAAAATTAAGAACTACCAGGTAATAACTCCCACTACCTGGAATGTTTCACCCAGGGACTCCCACGGCAATCCAGGTGCAGTTGAACAGGCTCTAACTGGTACATCAGTGGAAGACGAGAAGAATCCCGTCGAGATCGCTCATATTATCAGATCCTACGATCCTTGTCTCTTCTGTACTGTACATGCTTTAAAAATGAATAAACCCTTAGCTACTTTTGAGCTGGCAGTGTAGGGATCAGATAATTAAGAGAGAATACTCATGAAAAAGAGCGTGAGTCTATCTGAGGAGCAATTACAAGAGAGCATGTGGATTGAGATCATCAGAAGGATGGAAACTATCTATGCTGAACTGGCCAATAACCAGGCAGAAATTGAAAGAAAGAATAGAGAACTTCTCCAGGCTCAAGAATTCACGGAAAATATTCTCAAGAGTATGGTAGATGCCCTGATTGTAGTTGATTCTGAGGAAAAGATAACCATGGTCAACCAGGCCACCTTAGATCTTCTGGGATACAAGAAAGAAGAAATAATCAAAAAAATGGTTAAAATGATTCTTGCCAGTCCAAAAGAAAAGAGAAGGCCTTTTAATGGATCCTACTTAAGCAAGTTTAAGGAATCATCCATCCAGGATTTAGAGATTGACTTTAAAAGTAAATCCGGGGAAAAAATCCCCATGACTTTGAGCAGCTCGGTAATGAGAAACTCTGAGGGAGAAATCATTGGTGTCATCGGGGTAGCCAAGGATCTACGAGAAACTAAATGGCTTCTCGCTGAAGCTGCCGCAACAGAGGCCGAGAGAGCCAAGGCCCATGAGCTGGAAAAAGCCTATAAAGAGCTTAAAGACCTTCAAAGCCAGTTGATTCATTCAGAGAGATTGGCCTGCATAGGTCAGTTGGCCGCCGGTGTAGCCCATGAAATAAATAATCCTCTTGGCGGAATCTTAGTATACAGTCACCTGTTAGTGGAGGATTTAAACGTGGATGATTCGAAAAGAGTCAATGTGGAGAGAATAATAAAAGAGACCACCCGCTGCAAGGACATTGTGAAAAGACTTCTCGATTTTGCCCGCCAGCCTGAGCCCAAGGTGGAACCTATAGGCATAAATGTGGTTCTGGAAGAAACCCTATCGTTAGTTAAAGATCAGGCGCTGTTTCACAATATCAAAATTACCAAGAAATTCCAGCCCTCCCTACCCAATATTATGGGAGACAGATCTCAACTTCAGCAGGCCTTTATGAACATCATCTTAAACGCTGCAGAAGCAATGGAGGGAAAAGGAAGCCTGCTCATTGCTACTGATGCTCTCCCCGATAGTCGATTTTTAGAGATTACCATCACCGATAACGGTTGTGGAATCCCACCAGCCCATATAAAAAGATTGTTCGAGCCATTCTTTACTACTAAAAAAGCGGGTCACGGAACAGGGCTGGGACTGGCAATCACTGCCGGAATCATTGAAAGACATAAGGGAAGCATAAAGGTGAAAAGTAAGGTAGGGGAAGAAGCCACTTTTACCATTAAATTACCTATGGAAACAAAAGGAAAATAATGGCTGAGCTGTCTATTTTAGCCAATATTCTGGTCATCGATGACGAGGAAGTGATGCGTGATTCATGTAAGCAGATACTTTCCCGTCAAGGACACAATGTCAAGCTAGCAGAAGATGGATACCAGGGATTGGAGTTATTGAAAGAAAAATCCTTTGATTTAGTCATCCTTGATTTAAAGATGCCCGGTATTGATGGAATGGAAGTTCTAGAGAAGATTAAAGAGAGTAGTCCAGAAACAGCGGTAGTTGTAATCACCGGTTATGCTACCGTGGAATCGGCTGTTGAGGCTATGAAGCGTGGCGCTTACGACTTTCTTCCTAAACCATTTACCCCTGAGGAGTTTCGGCTAATTATAGAAAGAGCACTGGAAAAAAAGAGATTAATTCTGGAGAACATTTACCTTCGTCAGGAACTGGAGGTAAAGCGTAAGTCAGAGGTCATTATTGGAAAAAGTAAAGTAATGCAAAAAGTATATGAATTGATAAGGAGAGTAGGGCCCACTGATAGTACTGTACTCATTCTGGGAGAGAGCGGGACAGGCAAAGAACTTGTGGCCAGGGCGATACACTATCATAGTCAGCGAAAGAATAAACCATTCATCATCGTAGATTGTGGTGCATTGGTAGAAAATCTTTTTGAAAGTGAACTCTTTGGACACATTAAGGGTTCTTTTACCGATGCTGCCTCTACCAAACACGGTAGATTTGAGATAGCCAATGGAGGAACGTTATTCTTCGATGAGATTGGGAATATAGGACCAAATGTACAAGCTAAACTGCTGCGAGCAACTCAAGAAAGAGAAATTACCAGGATAGGGAGTTCAAAAACCATTAAGGTAGATGTGCGAATTATTGCCGCCACCAACAAAAACTTGAGAAAAGCTATTCAGGAAAAAACATTTCGGGAGGATTTGTTTTATAGATTGAGTGTCGTTCCCATAACCTTGCCGCCGCTGCGGGAAAGGCCGGAAGATATCCCAGAATTGGCTAACTATTTCTTGAAAAAATATAATCAAAAGAGGGGAAAGAACTTAACCGGCATTTCCCAAAGAGCAATGAAGGCTCTGACAGAGTATAGCTGGCCGGGGAATGTAAGAGAGTTAGAGAATGCTATTGAGCGGGCCGTAGTATTGGCTAAAGGCAATGTTATTGAGCCTTCTGATCTGTCATACTATGGACTGGCGGTTGATGTATCCTCTGGGCCTATGGCTGGAAACCACAAACGCCTTATAGATGTTGAGGCCGAACACATTCTAAAGATACTCGAAGAGACAGGATGGCATAAGAGTCAAACAGCTAAACTCCTGGGTGTGGATCGTAAGACACTGCGTGCCAAGATGAAAAAATACCGAATAACTGAAAATTTGGGGAATAATTCCCCATTATTGGGGAGAAACTCTCCAGGGGAGGGACAAGGAACCTAAAAGAAAAAAGATTAATATATCACTGATAGTTCTTCATTTATCAACCACCCGGAACGTAGCGGGTGGTTTTTTTATGTTCAAAAAAATTTGGTATAAAAATTGCTTAAAGAAGTATAAGAGTGATTAAAATGTATTGCCAAAAAAGCAGAAAAATATTAATCATAGATCCTGATCGTGAGACCCAGAAAGAGCTTCTTTCTCTTTTCAGCAGTGAAGGATACCAGGTAGAAATAAGCGAGGGGGTCACCAATGGGCTACAGAAAATCAAAGAGATGGAGTTTGATTGTCTCATCATGGATGTTGAGTTACCAGAAACGAAGGGTTACCAGGCCTTGCCCATCGTAAGGACAGTTGACTCAAAAATAGACGTAATTATGACTGCTGCCCGTAATTCCCCGGAGCTAGAAGCCAGGGTGCGAGAACAGGATATTTTCTACTACTACATAAAATCTTTTGACAGAGAAGAACTGAGGTTAGCCGTCCATGACGTATTCAAAAAACTGGGAAAGATTAGAGAGGTGAGGAGAATGAACGAAGAAGCAAAAATTCTTATCATCGACGATGATCCTGCTTTTGTGGAGGCAACTACGGCTATCCTAAAGAGTGGGTCCTATAAAGTCGAAGCTGCCTA
>Ga0307429_1000503_pt1 | contig 23495 bp, 18 predicted proteins | sample SalMarWE160230MG_FD_202151 | JGI IMG/M metagenome (GOLD analysis project Ga0307429, IMG submission 202151) | Salt marsh sediment microbial communities from the Plum Island Ecosystem LTER, Massachusetts, United States - WE1603-230 | ecosystem: Environmental > Aquatic > Marine > Intertidal zone >... | reverse complement strand
AAAAAATTCCAGAGATAAATATTACAAGCACTAAAAACAGAACAAAAATTAAATTGTTAAAATTTTCTTTATTCATTTTAAACCATCCTTTCTATTTTTTTCTGCCCATACTCTGCTAACAACCGAAAACCGAAGACTTTCCAGTTGCAACTAAGAATCTTGTTTTTGTATTTTTCTTATACTTATTGCCCGCACCTATACGCTAAACGCTGTACGCTCCACGCTAGCTTTATTCACTAACGACTAATTTATTTTTCTTTCAACAACAGGCTGGCGATTCTTCTTAAATCTTCTTTACTATAAAATTCTATGCTTATCTTCCCTTTCTTACCATCATATAATATGTTTATCTTGGTCCCTAAAACATCTCTTAATCTTCCCTCTACCTCGGGGAAGTGTTCGATGGTAATATTTTTAACTTTAAATTGCTTTTTTTGTACTTTTCCGATATTTTTTATCAAGCGCTCGGTATCTCTTACCGATAAATCATTAGCAATTATTCTATCACACACCGCTCTTTGTACTTCTTCATCTTCTATGCTTAATAATAATTTAGCATGACCGAAAGATATTTTCCCTTCAGAAATATTTTTTTGTATCTCCGAATTCAATTTTAACAGTCTTATGGTATTGGCGACCAAAGCCCTGCTCTTTCCGGTTACATCTGCCAATTCTTGCTGGGTAAGATTGAACTCATCTACCAATCTTTTAAAGGCGTTGGCCTGCTCAACAGGATTAAGATCTTCTCTTTGAATATTTTCCACCAGAGCAATTTCTAGACTTTTTTCATTGTTAATGCTTTTTATAATTGCCGGTATCTTCTTTAATCCGATCTCTTTGGCAGCCTTCAGCCTCCGCTCTCCGGCAACTATTTCATATCCGTTAGCCATTTTTCTTACAACAATTGGTTGAATTATTCCGTGTTTTTTAATTGACTCTTTCAGTTCCTCCATTTTTTCCTTATCGAAATTTTTACGGGGTTGAAAAAGGTTAGGGATTAAACTTTCTGTATCCATTTCGATTACAAATCCTTTTTCTTTGTGTTCAGCCTTAGGTATAAGGGCTTCTAACCCTTTCCCTAATCCTCTTTTACTCATTTGATATCACCTCTCGGGCTAATTTTTTATAAGCCATTGCCCCTTTGGATTTTGCGTCATACAAAACAACGGGCTTGCCGTAGCTGGGGGCTTCGCTCACTCTGACATTTCGCGGAACGACTGCTTTAAATATCTTTCCTTTAAAATATTTTTTAACTTCCTCAACAACATCGCGGGAAAGATTTGTGCGGTTATCATACATAGTCAGTAAAATCCCTTCAATTTCTAAAGATGAATTTAGATTTTCTCTGACCAGATTTATAGTATTTAATAATTGCCCAATGCCTTCTAAAGCATAATATTCACACTGTATGGGAATAATAACCGCATCAGCCGCAGTGAGAGAATTTAAAGTTAAAAGGCCCAAAGAAGGCGGGCAATCAATAATTATATAATCATAATCATCTTTAATTAGTTTAATCGCATGTTTTAATTTGTTTTCCCGAGAGATATAATTTACTAATTCTATTTCTGCCCCGGCTAATTGAATGGTGGAAGGCAGAATATCTAAATTCTTCAGCTGAGTCGGTAAAATAATTTCTTTTATGGGGAGTTGATTAATCAAAACATCGTAAATACATCTTTTAACTTTTGATTTATCCAAGCCTATACCGGTGCTGGCATTCCCCTGAGGATCTATGTCGATCAACAAAGTTTTTCTTTTGTGTAAGGCCATTGAAGTACTTAGGTTTACTGCAGTGGTGGTTTTACCTACTCCGCCTTTTTGGTTAGTGATTGCCAAGACTTTGGTCATATATATTCTCCTAAAATGATTACTCACACGAGTATCACATTACACAAATTTAATTACAGAACATTTGTTCGTGATAATTAATGTTCCACGTGGAACGTTTGTTTATTAATATAGATTTACAGTTGCAAGAAATATGGCCGACCAGTTACCCTGTTAATCGGTTGGCCAGTTAAAATTAATTCATCAATTGACCAATTCCCCAATTAATATTAATTGCTTAAACTGTGTGGCTGTAATAGGTAACAAGTAATCTTTTTTTAAGGCTTAAAACATAAACTCATCATTAAACGAATAATTAATCTACCAGTCCACCGGTCTTCCGGTTAAATTAGTCATTAGTATTAGGATAAGACAAATCTATTATCAACTTTATCTTAATTTTAAATTTTAAGCTATGATTTTGCGTTTTTCGCTTTTCGCTTTTCGTTTGTTCATAATATATTACTTATATTATCAAAAATGTTTTAAAAATACAAAGGTCTTTTTTGAGGTAAACCTACTTTTCTAGGATATTCTGAAGGAGAATCTTTTATTTTCCTAATTACTAGAAGATATCTTTCCTGATTTATAAAAGGAATCAGAACGTTTTCCACTCCAATCAACTCTCCGCCTAAAAACTGAACTGTCTTAAGGCTTTTTTCTGTTTCCTCCTTATATGACCTTCCTTTCTGAGCTATAAATAATCCTCCCACTCTCACCAAAGGAAGGCAATATTCGCTAAGAACGTTTAAACGAGCTACTGCTCTGGATATAGCTATATCATATCTCTTCCGGTGATCTGCGCTTTTCCCGAAAGTTTCTACTCTGCCATTAAGTATCTCAACTTGCTGAAAATTTATTTCTCCTATTATTTTTTTTAAAAATACGGTCTTTTTCTTTCTTGCTTCCAGGAGAAATAATTTAATCGAAGGACATATTATTTTAATCGGTATACCCGGAAAACCTGCGCCTGCTCCCACGTCAATAAAGCTTATTCCTTCTGTATCAATATATTTATTAATAACTTTTATACAACTAATTGAATCTAAGAAGTGCTTAATAATTATTTCCCGGGGTGTTTTTAAAGAAGTTAAATTTATTTTTTGATTCCATTGGACCAATAACTCTAAAAATTGGGAAAATTTTTTAATCTGCGCTTTACTGAGACTAATTCCCATTTTTTGGGCACCGTCTACTAAAATATTTTCGTCTTCTTTTAACAAAAAAAGGCACCTCTTTTTCCAATCTACCAATCTGCCAATTGACCAATCAACAAATTATATTAGTTGCCCGGTTAACTGGTTTACCTGTTGGCCGGTTGTATTAGTCGTAGCGTATAAACCTGGCGTGGAGCGAACGATGTTTAGCGTATAGAAATACATTGATAAGTAATTTGTAATGAGTAATAAGGTTATTTTCTGAATTTTCAAAAACAGGTTACTTGTTACGCGTTACACATTACGCAATTAAATGGACAACTGGTCTTTGTTCTAACTGGTAAACCGGGTAACTGGCTAACAGGGTAACTTTTCTCACGCAATACGCAATGCTTAATACTCAATACGGTTCTATTCTGGTTCCTGACTCCTATTTTCTCTACGAGATACGAACTAATTTTCTGTCTTATATTTTCCGATTTTTTTCTTCTTTCTTAACTATATGCTAAACGCTGTACGCTATCTGTTTTTTTCCGAAATACGAGATACTAATTTAGTTTTGCGTTTTTTGTATTTCACTACACATTATATACTCACTAACTAACGACTATTCCCTAACGACTGTTTGTGCTTTTCCACAATTTATCCACATAAATAAAATAATAGTAAATATTGTAATTTAACCCCATTTTAATTCAAAGATTAAAAAACTACAATCAAAAAACTTTTATTTAATTGGCAAAATCTTAATCCGTTGCTAAAAACATGATAATTAAACATTTTACATAAGTTATTTTTTAACTTATTTTTTGTGCGGATATCTAATTTAATTGAGGAAATAACTTAAAAACTTTGAATCTAATCAATTTAAAGTTTTCCACAATTTATTCACACTTAGTTTTTAAAATGTTCCACGTGGAACATTTCCACTTTGAAAGAAACTTTTTTACCGTATTATGCAAAATTAATCTATTATTTTCCGATACAAAAACGGGAAAATATATCGTTAACTATTTCATCACTTATAGAATCACCTGTAATTTCACCCAAAGAATCCAGGACATCTTTTAAATCTATAGTTAAAAAATCATAGGTCACTTTTTCCTTCAATCCTGCCAATATATTTTCTAACGCTTGTTTTGCTCTATTTAATTGGTTTACCTGCCTCACATTATTTATAACTACTCCGTTTTCTGGAATCACTAACCCCTCCATAGCTGTCTTGGCCAGTTTTTCTTCTAACTCTTCTATACCAATCTTTTCTTCCAAAGACATCTTTATGCTATTCTTAACATCTAAAAGATCAAACAACTTCTCTCTATCCATCTTTTCACTCAAATCTATCTTATTTTCAATTACTATAACCTTTTTAGTTTCATTTTTTTCTTTACTTATTTCTTTAATTACTTCTTTGTCTTCCGAAGATAGGGGAATACTTGTATCAAACATAGCCAAAATTATCTTGGATTCTTTTAAATGCTTCATCATCCTTTTAATACTTATCTTTTCTATAATATTTTCTGGATTTTTAAGCCCGGCGGTATCTATAATTTTAAAAGCTATTCCTTTAATATTTATTAACTCCTCGATGGTATCTCTGGTTGTTCCCGGAATATGGGTAACAATAGACCGATTTTCTCTTAATAAAGTATTGAAAAGGCTGGATTTCCCTACATTAGCCTTGCCTACTATCGTAGCATTTATCCCTTCTTTGAGTATTTTACCGTAATCCAGAGTCTCTATGAGATAATTAACCTCTTTTAAAATATAACTTATATTTTCTTCTACCTTTTTCGGGCTTATCTCTTCAATGTCCTGGTCGGGAAAATCCATAGGAGCTTCAATCTCAGCAGAAATCCTTATCAACCTATTCCTCAAATCTGCAATCTTCTTCTTCAGGCTTCCGCCTAATTGGGCCAACGAAGAACTTAAACTCCTCTCGGTTTTTGCCTGAATAAGGTCAATTACTGCTTCAGCCTGACTTAAATCAATCCTGCCATTTAAAAAGGCTCTTTTAGTAAATTCTCCTGGTTCAGCCATCCTTGCCCCACAATCAATCAGTGTTTCCAGAACTTTTCTGAGAGAGAGCATCCCACCATGACAATTAAATTCTACGGTGTCTTCCCGGGTATAAGTTTGGGGTTTTTTCATTAAAACTAAAATAACCTCATCAATTTTCTCCCCGCTTTTCGGATCTATTACAAATCCGTAATGAACGGTATGACTGAGGGAATTTTTAATCTTTGTTTTATTTAAATTTTTATCCCTAAATACCTCTTGGGCTATTTCTAATACTTTTGGGCCGCTTATTCGGACAATGCCGATTCCGCTTTCACCAATTGGAGTAGAAATAGCAGCAATGGTATCATTTTCCCAAAATTTCATAGCTATTCTCCTGTTTTTTTAGTATCGCGTATAGAGTATTGAGTATCGCGTAAATAAAATCAAACTACGAAAATAAGGCTACGAAGTATCGTAACCAAAGCAAGACAGGTAAGACGCCTGGTTAATATTTTTCAACCGTTAATTAGTACAACAAGACACGGCGCGCCGTGTCTCTAGTTTGGACAGGCGGGACGCCTGTCCTACGGTTTTACCATTCCCCCTCACCCTAACTCTCTCTCGCCAGGGGGGAGGGAAGATAAGGACGGGTTCGATGAATCGTGCTCCTATAACATATTACTTATTTCGGGCAGACACAAGGTCTGCCCCTACTTGTATCTTATGAACTTATCTCTCTTTTTCTTTTTTCACTATCCACTAACCGCTGTACGCTCCACAATAGTTCAGCTAAACGCTATCCGCTATATTCCGATATACGAAATACGAAAACAAAAAGCATAAAAAGATTAATATTCATCCTGGGGACTATATCTAACTTTTTATGCTTGTTAATAATTCTTTATTCTTCTTCTGTATTGTTTTCGTTTTCTTTTGGGGCTATAATAACTCTTCTAAAGGGTTCTGTTCCTTCGCTATAAGTGCTTAGCAGGGGTTCCTCCTGTAAAACAAGATGAACAATTCTTCTTTCCACCGCATTCATATAACAAAGAGCAATCTTTTTTCCTGTTTTTTTCACTATTTCTGCTTTTTCACGAGCATATTTAGAAACAATATCTTCTCTTCTTTTCTTGTATCCTTCAATGTCAACTATTATTTTTTTTCGTTCACCTTCTTCGATTTCTTTGTTAGCGATAATATTAACAATATATTGAAGGGCATCAAGAGTATGTCCGTGTCTTCCAATTAATACTCCAGGATTAGAGGTTTTTATTCCTAAAACGATCGTATCAACCTCTTCATTATTAATTACCTGTATTTCCCCATCCTCTATAATAAAATTTATTATTTTTTCCAAGGTTGTTTGAGCTTTTTCTTGAAGACTTAATTCAAAGTCATTAATATTCCCCAAATCTGTCTCCTCTTTTGTATTTAACCATAGATTTAAAACACTGCTGTAATGCAGCTAGATAAAATATTTATCTTTAGTTCAATTGTATCTCTTGATTCGTTAGCTGGTTAATTGGTTAGCCCGGTTAATTACGTAATGTGTAACCTAAAACAAGTAACTGTTTTATGAATTCAGTAATATAATCTCATTACTCATCACATAATTAGTCTGCTAGTCCATCTGTCACACGGTCTTCCGGTCGAATTAGGAATTAGCTAGTTTATTTATTGAGCGAAAGCCTCTCTTATGGTGTCGTGTGGATCGTTAAGGGCGTATGCAATACGCCCTTACAATAAGTGAAAACTGTAAATTATAAATTTCGATTAATAGACAGGCGAGCCTGTCCTCGTGAAAACAGTAGAGAACGCCCGTTTACACTTCAAAAACGATATATCACATCGCATCTCAGTTCCTGAATTCTGATTTTCTTAACGCGATACTCGATACGTAATACGCAATACGATATACTAATGGCTAATTTATCTTCTTTTGCCTTTTTTATATTTTTTAGTTTTAGTCTTGCTCCCAGAGGGATTTTCTCCGCCTGCTCCTTCGTAACCCGGAATCCAGGGTTCTTCTTTGGGAACCACTGTCTTTTCCGGTTTTTTGTTAACCGGCTTCTCTTTTTTGTCCGGAACAACTTCTTTCGGTATTTCAACTATAGCAGGTGTTTTCTTATTAATCAGATACTGCTGCCCGATTCCTAAAAGGGTAGAGGTAAACCAGTACAGAGTCAAACCGGAAGGTAAGCTGAAACTCATAAAGCCAATCATTAAAGGCATCATGATAGTCATCATCTTTTGAGTCTGTTGAGCAGATCCTCCGTCTTTGCCCGTAGCAGTAGCGCCGGTAGAGGTCATCTTTTGCTGGATATACATTGAACCTCCTATTAAAAAGGGCAATATGCCAAGGGACTGTATTCCAAAAATTCCACTGCCCGGTAAATGAATTAGTTGTTCGGGGGCAGCAAGTCCTGCAATAAATTTAGGGATACCATCAACTATAATTTCAACTTGTTTGGGTATCCATAAAAACCCTCCATCTATTATTTCGGTGTTGGGAATATAATATTTAAATTTCCTTAAAACCTGGAAAAGTAAAATCAGGATGGGCATCTGGATTATCAAGGGCAAACATCCGCTCATAGGATTGACTTTATGTTCCTTATATAAAGCCATTAATTCCTTATTTAATCTTTCCTTATCGTTCTTATATTTATCCTGTACCGCCTTCATTAAGGGTTGTATCTTTTGCATCTCCCGCATGGAGACCATCTGTTTTTGCATTAAGGGATATAAAATTACTCTTATAATAACCGTCATCAAAATAATGGCTGTACCGTAGTTATGAGTAAAGCTATATAAAAATACTATTATATTGGCGAAAATATCGCCTAAAGAACTCCATAGACTTCCCAAATATTTTTCTCCTTTATCTTTTTGTTTTTCTTTTTCCTTCTTTTATTTTTATTTATATTATCGTACTAGTATTTTATTTTTATTTTCGCTTTTTATGTGCACAAGCTACCGAAGAATCGGGAAGGGGATCATAACCTCCCGGATTAAAGGGGTGACAGCGTAATATTCTCCCCGCAGAAAGCTGTAAACCTTTTAAAAGACCGTATTCTTTAAAGGCCTGTGCGGCATATTCGGAACAGGTAGGATAAAACCTACAGGTAGCAGGTTTTAAAGGGGATATATATTTTTGATAAAAATCTATTATTAAGATAACTATTTTATTCATAAAATCTCTAATAAAATTCTATTACTTTTTCTTTTCTTTAAGAAAGAGCATAGATTTTCTTTGTATTAGTTTAAATCTCCTGTTTGCTGCTCTTTTTTATAAAAACAGTTTCCCTTTATATAAAAGGCTTTCTAAGTCATAACATATCTCAAAATAGTTTGATTTCCTAATGTTGTTTTTAGCCAGCACAATTATATCATATCCTGGAGATAATTTCTTGTTTATCAGCCGGAATGCTTCTCTTAACCGTCTCTTTATCTTGTTTCTAACTACTGCTTTGCCTATCTCTTTTTTTATTATTATCCCAGGCCTGTTAAAATTATAATCGTTCTTCAAAATAAATATTATTAAATTCTTGCTTTCGATTCTTCTGCCTTCCGAAAAAATTTTCTTAAATTCACTGGTTTTTGATAATTTTTTCTTTATCAAAATTCCTCTTCTATCTATAAAATTAATTATCCGGATACCGTAAGGCGTTTGCGTCCTTTTAAACGCCTTCTCTTTAATACCAAACGGCCGGCTTTAGTGCTCATTCTTTGGCGAAATCCATGAACCTTCAGTTTCTTTCTGGTATTTGGTTGATAAGTCCGTTTCATTTAACTGGTTCTCTCCTTATTTGTTAAAATGTAGAATTTGAAATTCAATGAAAATTATATCTTTAATACCCTCTAAATGTCAAGCCTATCGAGGAAAAGTATCAATCATATAGCATCAAGTATCTAGTACCGAGTTAAGAAAGAGAAAAAAAGGACCCTCTGTTTTGGGTAGATATTTAAACTTCGTTTGTCAATTATCTTCCAGCCCCCAGTTAATGCGGAAAAATATTTTTGCTTAATAAAAATATTTTTGCTATTATAAGTACAAAATAAATTACTTTTTTACCCGAGTTATCCACAGATGTTAATAAACTGTTAATAACTTCTTTAAGTCCTTTACTTTTAGCTATTTAGCAATCTATAAATAAAGTATTAAAGTTTATTTTTTTGAGGAAAATGTTAAAATTTAATAAAAAAACTCTCTTGGGGTTTTCCACAGCCAACTGTTAATTTTGGGGAAAAGTCATAAAACCCTCGCGCTTTATAGGTTTTCACAAACAGTTTATAGTTTGATAACCCTTTTTCACTCTATAAAACTTTTATAATCAAATTCAGACAAAAAAATATTTAATTGTACGGAAAGGTGTATATATATGGAGTTTGCAGAGATTGGAGAACTGTGGAATAAAATTTTAGAAATAATTAAAGAAGAATTGAGCCCCCAAGCTTATAATAGCTGGTTCAGCCAAACAAAAGTTGATAAATACGATGGTAATAAGTTAGTAATTTCTGCCCCCGGCGACTTTTGCAAAGACTGGTTGGAAAAACACTACACCGGCTTTATTAAAGATATTTTTAAAAGTACTCTTGGCTCAGATGACAATTTAAAAATAGAGTTTAAAACAGCTGATCAAAAATTTTTCACATCTCCCCGGCCTGCCCCTAAAAAGAAAACTAAAAAAGAAGATACTTTTTTTAAAAATACCAGCCTTCTTTTAAATCCAAAATATACTTTTGATGATTTTGTAGTAGGTAATAGCAACCGCTTTGCCCACGCTGCCTGTCTTGCTGTAGCCCAGTCTCCGGCAAAAGCCTATAACCCGCTTTTTATATATGGGGGAGTGGGTTTAGGTAAAACTCATTTAATACAGGCAATCGGTAATTATATAACACAGCATAACGGTAAAACCAGGGTTTTATATATATCCTCAGAAAAATTCACCAATGAATTAATTAATTCTATAAGGGATGACCGCACTGTCGCCTTTCGTGATAAATACCGCAGTGTAGATATTTTATTAATTGATGATATACAGTTTTTAGCCGGAAAAGAGAGGACCCAGGAAGAATTTTTTCATACTTTTAATACTTTGTATGAATCTAATAAACAGATAGTCATTACCAGTGACCGGCCTCCAAAAGATATCACTACTTTAGAAGAGCGGTTAATATCTCGTTTTGAATGGGGTTTAGCAACTGACGTCCAAGAACCTGATTATGAAACCCGCATTGCTATTTTAAGAAAAAAAGCCCAGTCGGAAAATTTAAATATGCCTAATGAAATAATCGACTTTATCGCTGAGAAAATTCCTTCTAATATTAGGCAATTAGAAGGAGCCCTAACTAAAATAACTGCTTATTCTACTTTAACTAAAAAGAAATTATCTATTCCTTTAACCCAGGAAATATTAAAAGATATTATCCCTTTAGAAAATAAAAAAATATCTGTTGGTCAAATTCAAAAAACGGTCTCAGATTATTATAATATTAAAGTTAATTCTCTTTTATCTAAGAAGAGGACTAAAGATATAGTTCTGGCCAGACAGGTTGCTGTTTATCTCTCCCGGGAATTAACCGACCTATCTTTAACTTCGATCGGGGAAACCTTTGGTAGAAGAGACCATACCACTATTATTCATTCTTACACTAAAATTAAAAATAAAATTAAAAAAGATAAGAGTTTTAAAAATATTATAGATAATTTAACTTCAGATATAAAAAAAAGTTAATTGTTAATAACCTTTTAATAATATGTTTAAAACTTATAGTTATTAAATATTTTTTTTAATTAAAAATAAAAAATGGGGAATTTGTTAATATCTAAAAATTTTATCCCTGATTTTATCCACAGGGTATTTATAATAAAATATTAGGGTTTCTTTTTCTTTCCACAGTTTCAACAATACTATTAATAATACTATTATATCTTTATTTAATTATTTAAAATAAAGGAGTAAAAATATGAAAATTATCTGTTCTCAAGAAAGTTTATTACACGGAATTCAAACAGTACAAAAGGGAATATCCAGTAGAATTGGATTACCTATCTACAACGGAATACTTTTTGAAGCAAATAAGGACAATAAAGTCCATCTATTTGCTACTGATTTAGAAATTGGGATAGACTGTTATATTCCTGCCCAGGTTATTGAGACCGGTTCTACAGTTATTCCCAGCAGAATAATAAGTGAATTAATTAAAAAATTTCCTGAGGGAAAAATAGAGATAGAATGCACAGATAATAATATAACTACCGTTAAAGAAAATAACTCTAATTATAAAATTTTAGGTTTTTCCGCAGAAGAATTCTCCAATTTTCCGGAAATAAAGATGAGAGCTAAAATTAAATTGAATCAAAAAGTATTTAAAGAGACTATTCAACAGGTTATATTTTCCACCTCCCGCGATGAAAGTAAAACTTTTTTAAATGGAGCCCTATTTAAAATAATAGATAATAAGATTGAAGTAGTTACCACCGATAGTCACAGATTGTCTCTTAAAAATATTAAGGTAATAAATATAGAAAAAACAACAACAGATGAAAAAATAGAAGTTATAATTCCTTATCGGGCTCTATCAGAATTGTCCAGACTTCTTTTAGATAATGAGGAAGTATTTGTGGAAATCAGATTTGGGGAAAAACAAATAATGTTTATTTTATTTCCTGATGGTCAGAAGAATAGTATAAGAATATATTCTCGGTTAATAGAAGGGCAATTTCCTGATTATAACCAGATTATTCCAAATTCTTTTAAAACCGAGATAAAAATAAATACTGAGGAATTTAGGGACAAAATGGAAAGAATTGCTCTTTTTGTAAGGGAAGATTTGAAAACAGTAAAGGTGGAAGTAGTTAATAAAGAAAATAGTCAAAAAGAAGAAAGATGTGAAATAATTTTAAAAGCAGAAAGTCCGAGCACCGGAGAAGCTTCTGAAAAGATTTCCTGTTTAAAAAAAGGAGAAGATATTACTATAACCTTTAACACTGATTATATTTTAGATGTATTAAAGATAATAAAAAAAGAAAACACTAAAATAAAACTAAATGACCCGCTTAATCCGGCAATTATTACTCAAGATGAAGACAAAAATTATGTTTATATTTTAATGCCGGTGAGGGCGGAGTAAAGGGAAGCAATTTGTATTTTAAAAAAATAAGATTGAAAAACTACAGAAATTTTTCTAACCTATCTATAGAGTTTGATTCCAATCTTAATATTTTTATCGGAAATAACGCCCAGGGCAAGACTAATTTATTAGAAGGGATAAACTTAATAGTAAAAGGAGGCTCTTATAGGACAAAAGAGGACAAAGAAGTAATAAATTGGAACAGTCAAAGTGCTTATCTGTTTGGAGAGATTAATAAAGACGATGAAAATATTCAAGTAGCTTTAGCTTTAGAGAAAAAATCGGAAGACTTTTATAAGAATAAACTGATCAAAACAATAAAAATAAACCAAAATATTCAAAAAAAAACTGCTCTAAATAAAGAATTTAAAGGGGTGGTGTTTTCTCCTGAGCACCTACAAATAATAAAAGGTGCCCCTTCTTTAAGAAGAAAATTTTTAGACGAACAGATATCCCAAATTTATCCCTTATATCATAGGTATCTTTCAGAATATTATAGAATTTTAGGACACCGCAACAATATATTAAAGAAAGAAATTAATCAAAAAAAGAAGAGAGAACAACTCCTTTTATGGGATCCTCGACTGATAGAAAGGGGATCTTTTTTAATTTTAACCAGAATTAAATTTATAAAAAAGATAAATCGCCTGGCTTATAAATTTCATCAAAAAATTACCAAAGAAAAAGAAAATATAGAACTAACCTACCAAAGCAATATATTAAAAAACCAAGAAGAAAATATTTCTTCGATAAACAAAGAATTTAAAGATAAATTAGAAGAACACAGAGAGAAAGAAATAGAGCAGAGGACTACCTTACTCGGCCCCCACCGGGATGATTTTTCGGTATATATCAACGGGTTTAATATTGTTTCTTTCGGCTCACAAGGCCAGCAACGAACAGTTGTTTTATCTTTGAAATTATCCGAGTTAGAATTAATTAAGGAAAAAGAGGGGGTTTACCCTATATTTTTTTTAGATGATGTTATGTCAGAATTAGATGAAGACAGAAGGCATTTCTTGTTGGGATTAATTATTGACAAAAAGGTACAGACTTTTATTACCAGTATAAATCTGGATTATTTTAATAGTAATATCAAAGAAAAAGGCAGGATATTTAAAATTGAAGAGGGGAAGATAATTAATTTATGAAAAAAAAAGACATAGTTCCTTTTAAAACAGCCTTAGAAAAATTTTTAAAAGAGAAAAAATGGAGCAAAAAGATAAAAGGGTATCAAATAATTAGCGATTGGGAGAATCTAGCGGGCAAGGAGATTGCCCAATCTTCCCAGCCGATTAAAATACAGGACAAATGCCTTTTTTTAGCTGTAAAAAGCAATGTTTGGGCTAATGAACTAAATTTAAGAAAAGGAGAGCTTATTGAAAAAATCAACCGGGAAGCGGGGGAAAGAATAATTTCTAACATCCTGTTTAAGGTCCGAAGGCCTCAGTTTAAAGACGGTTAAACAGGGATTTCAGGGATGCTAAAAAGGGTGTTGAATTTTGACATAAGCGCTATAATATAGTAAAATTAATAAGGTTTTTAAATAATAAATTGAATCTTCACAGCAAATTATAAAAATAAAAACCGTAGCGGAAAGCTGCGGTTTCATTTTGATGGGAGTTTATACCATTGCCAAAAAGAAAAAAGAAAACTAATAAAGATAATCAATATACTGCTAAACAGATACAGGTTTTAGAGGGTTTAGAGGCGGTCAGGAAAAGGCCCAGCATGTACATCGGGAGCACTTCTAGCAGAGGGCTGCATCATCTTTTAGATGAAGTGGTAGATAACAGCATTGATGAAGCGATGGCCGGTTATTGTAAAAAAATAGAAGTTGTTATTCATCCGGATAACAGCGCTACCGTAACTGATGACGGGCGGGGAATACCGGTAGATATTCACAAAGAAACCAAATTACCGGCGGTAACTATAGTGCTGACCAAACTCCACGCCGGCGGTAAGTTTGGAGGAGGTGGATATCGGGTCACCGGTGGGCTGCACGGGGTAGGCATTTCAGTTGTAAATGCTCTTTCAGAATGGCTGGAAGTAGAGGTATATCGAGATTCAGGAATATTTTTTCAGAGATTTGAAAGAGGAGATGCTGTATCCGAGTTAAAAAAAATAGGAAAATCTTCCCTCACCGGGACTAAAATCACCTTCAAACCTGACCCTACTATTTTTGAAGATACTACATTTAATTTTGATACCATTACTCACCGACTAAGAGAAATCGCTTTTTTAAATGCTGGAGTTAAGATTAATTTAAAAGATGAAAGGGAAGAGAATAAAGAAATTTCTTATAAATACAACGGGGGAATAAGCGAATTTGTTAGCCATTTAAATAAAAGTAAAGACGTTTTATTCCCAAAGCCCATCTGTTTTAAGGGGAAGAAAGACGATATAGAAGTAGAAGTTGCATTACAATATAATGACAGTTATACAGAAAATATCCTTTCTTTTGCTAATAATATAAATACAGAAGAAGGCGGAACCCATTTAGCAGGATTTAAGGCCACTATAACCAGAATAATAAATGACTATGCCCGCAACAATTTATTGCCTAATGGTAAAAAATTATCTTTAAAAGAAGGCGAAAACAATCTTTCCGGCAATGATGTAAGAGAGGGATTAACCGCCGTAGTTAGTGTAAAACTATTAGACCCTCAATTCGAGGGCCAGACTAAAACCAAACTGGGAAACAGCGAGGTAAGGGGGGTAGTATCTTATGTTGTAGGAGAAGGCCTAAATAATTTTCTTAACGAGAATCCAAATGTAAGCAAGAAGATACTGGCTAAGTCTATTTCTGCCTTAAATGCCAGGGAGGCAGCTAGAAAAGCTCGAAATCTAATCCGACAAAAAAATGGAATACTGGGATTAGGAACTCTTCCCGGAAAATTAGCTGATTGTTCGGAAAAAGATCCCTTATTCAGAGAGATATTTTTAGTAGAGGGTGATTCTGCAGGAGGTTCTGCCAAACAAGGAAGAGACAGGAGATTTCAGGCCATCCTCCCTTTAAGGGGTAAAATTTTAAATGTAGAAAAAGCGCGCTTGCATAAGATACTAGATAATAACGAAATAAAATCTATGGTTTCCGCTTTAGGTATAAACATCGGAGAAGATCTGGATATTGAAAAACTAAGATATTATAAAGTTATTATAATGACTGATGCAGACGTTGACGGAGCCCACATAAAAACCTTGCTTTTAACCTTTTTCTTCCGTTATATGAAACCATTAATCGAAAGAGGAAATATTTATATTGCCCAACCCCCTCTTTACAAACTTGAATATAATAAAGAAAGCCATTATTTATTTAACGATCAGGAATTAAACGATAAGCTAAAAGAAATAGACGGCAATCCTCGGATTCAGAGGTATAAAGGTTTAGGAGAAATGAATCCTGAGCAGTTATGGGAGACCACTATGAACCCGGGAAACAGAGTTTTAAAGAGAATAGAGCTGGAGGATAATATAGAAGCAGAAACTATGTTTACAGTTTTAATGGGGGATAAGGTTGAGCCCAGAAAAGATTTTATATATCAACACAGCTTAGAAGTGAAGGATCTGGATTATTAATTCGTATCCAGTGTCTCGTGAATCGTATCTCGTGAAGAGAAAGAAGAAGTGAAAGAAGAAGAGAAAGAGCGTATAGTAAAGAAAAAAAGTAAAAAAGGAAGCCAGAATTCAGGAGCCAGAATAAAATCATACCGTCTATCGTGTTAAGTTCTTTTTTTGTCATTATGAGGAGTATCGCAAGACTGCCTCAGCGAAAGCAGGGGAAGCAATCTCGACCCGGGATTGCCGCGCCCACTTCGTTTACTATGACAGAGAAGATAATAAACCGACAACTGATGAATTTAAGCCTGAAAACTGAAAATCGCAAACTGATGACTTGCATTTAATGCTAACGACTAAATTAATAGGTAAATTGGTGAATAGGTAAATTGGTCAATTGATAAATTAATGAATTGGAGAATTATGAAAGAAGAAGAAAAAGATAATTTAGATAACAATAAAGAAGAAGAAGAAAAAAAAGAAGAGCTCAAAGAAGAATTTACAGAAACATCCAGAAATATACTCAGTGATGTTGGAGAGGAGATAAAAGAAGCCTATCTCAGTTACGCCATGAGCGTAATAGTAGGACGAGCTTTACCTGATGTCCGTGATGGATTAAAACCGGTTCATCGCCGGGCATTATATTCCATGGAGAAAATGGGAAATACACCCGATAAAGCTTATAAAAAATCTGCTCGAATAGTAGGAGACATAATAGGTAAATACCATCCTCATGGTGATATAGCAGTATATGATACAATCGTAAGAATGGCCCAAGATTTTTCCTATCGTTATCCTTTAATCGATGGCCAGGGAAATTTTGGTTCGATAGATGGCGACTCCGCAGCTGCCCAAAGATATACCGAAATTCGAATGTCAAAGATTGCTCAGGAATTATTAGCTGATATAGAAAAGGAAACGATTGACTTTGCTCCCAATTATGATAATTCCCTTAAAGAGCCGAGAGTTTTACCGGTAAAAGTTCCTCAACTTTTACTTAATGGTTCTTCGGGAATTGCCGTAGGAATGGCCACCAATATCCCCCCGCATAATTTAAGAGAAGTAGTTGATGGCGCAGTAATGATAATCGAAGACCCTCAAGTTTCTATAAAGGAATTAATGACTGCGATTAAAGGCCCTGATTTTCCCACCGGCGGCATAATTTGCGGCAGAGCGGGAATAAAGAGTGCATATGAAACCGGAAAGGGAATCGTAAAAATGCAAGCCGTGGTATTTACTGAAGGAGTAGATGGTGGAAAGGATGGAGGCAGAAAAAATCCCCGCATAGTAGTCAAAGAAATCCCTTATCAAGTAAATAAATCAAAGTTAATAGAGGATATTGCCCACCTGGTTCAAGATAAAAAGATTCTTGACATTACCAATCTAAGGGACGAGTCAGACAGGAAAGGGATGCGGATAGTTATTGAATTAAGGAGAGGTGCTAATATTGATATAGTGCTGAACAATCTGTATAAGCATACCAGGATGAAAACTTCCTTTGGGATTAATGCTTTAGCAATTTCCGAAGGCCGACCCAAGCTTTTTAATTTAAAAGAGATGTTAGAATGTTTTTTGGCTCACCGTAAAGAAGTGGTGGAAAGAAGAACCAGATATGAATTAAGAAAAGCCAGAGAAAGAGCCCATATTTTAGAAGGGTTGAAAATTGCCCTGTCTAATATTGATGAAGTAGTGCAGATTATTAAAAAATCAGATAATGCAAAAGCAGCGCACGCTAAACTGAAAAGCAGATTTGGATTGAGTGATATTCAGGCACAGGCCATTTTAGATATGAGGCTGCAGCGTCTTACATCTCTGGAGACCGAAAAGATACTAGAAGAATATTTAAGGTTAATAAAACACATTGCCTACTTAGAAGATATTTTACAAAATGAAAAGAAGCTCATGTTGATAATTAGAGAAGAGCTGCTGGAAATGAAGGAGAAATACGGTGATGAGAGAAGGACTGAGATAATAGAAGATGAAGGAGATTATGAGATCGAAGATTTCATTTCCTTAGAGGACATTGTTATAACTTACACCCGGGACGGATACCTTAAGCGACTTCCTTTGAGCACTTATAGAAAACAGAGGAGGGGGGGAAAGGGCAAAATTGGCATGACCACTAAATTAGAAGACCTTGTAGACCAGGTGTTTGTCACTACTAACCTTCATGATATCTTATTTTTCACCAGCAAAGGGACGGTTTACAGAAGGAGGGCATATCAGATTCCCGAGGGAGGGAGAACTTCCCGGGGGGTTGCAGTAATTAATTTGTTAGGTATTGAAAAAGGCGAACACATCACTACTCTTATTCCTATAGAGAGTGATGAATTGGTAGAATCAAAAGAAGAAAATAACGAAAAGTGTCTGTTCATGGCCACCAAAAAAGGAAAGATAAAAAAAGTTTCTCTTTCCCGTTTTTCTAACCTAAGAAATATCGGGATTATTGCCCTACGTCTATTGCCTGAAGATGAATTAATCGGGGTAAAGCTTGTTGAGGATAAGGTGCATGTTATTTTAACTACCAAGAAGGGAAAGTCTATCCGTTTTTCGGGAGACCTGATAAGGTCCATGGGGAGAACCAGCCTTGGGGTGAAAGGCATAATTTTAAAACCTGAAGATTCCCTTGTAAATATTAGTTTGGTCCCCCCGGATACGGATAAGTGCTTATTGTTAGTCACTGAGAAAGGATATGCCAAAAGAACAGATTTAAAGAAATTTAGAGAGTTTAGTAACCGAGGCGGCCAAGGGTTAAAGTCTATCAAGATTACCAAAGAAAGAGGTCAGGTAGTAGATGTTAAAGTGGTGAGCGAAGAAGACGAACTAGTATTAATCAGCCAAAATGGGATTGTTATCCGAGTTCCGGTTAAAGAGATTCGCCATACCGGGAGATATTCACAGGGAGTCAGGGCAATGAATCTTGCTCCGGAAGATAAGGTGGCCAGCGTTGCCCTGGTATCAAGCGAAGATATTGACTTAAACTAAACAAGCTTAGAAAAACAAATTTTCTATCTTTTCTTTCTCTTTAATAATTAATTTTTAACGAGATATGAATTTATTCTAATTCTTGCTTTTCTTATCCTATTTTCTAAACCATCTAATCAGGTAACTAAATAACCAACTAACTAATTTTCAACTCGATACTCGATACTCGATACTATATACTTGATACTATATTTTTTGACTCAGGGAAATTTTGACAAAATTAAGTCCGAGTGATAAAATTATAAAAATTTAATAACAGGCCAATGATGGGGAGAGTAGGTTGGGAATTTTTTACAGTAGAAATTTTGAGACCGAAGACCAACCCGGAGGCTTAAGATGAATCTTACAAAAGAGTAAATCTTTCGGGAGAAGACCCTTACAGCTTATAAGAGAGCCCCGGGAATATGTTGTCTTCGGGGAAATAAAGTGGAACCGCGAAAATCTTTCGTCTTTGTACATAAGGCGAAAGATTTTTTTATATGCTTACGACTAAACAGAAAGGTTGGTAGATAATTATGAAAAAAAATACGATTAATATTGGCATATTAGGACTAGGTACCGTAGGACAGGGAGTACTTAAAATTTTATGTGAAAATAAAGATTTTATCGAACAAGGGATATTCCCTTGCAAGATAAACATAAAAAGAATAGCCGACAAGAATAAAAAAATAAAACTTGATGATAAAAATTATTATAAAATTTTAACTGATTCAGCCGAAGAGGTGGTAGCTGACCCGGAAATTGATATTATAGTGGAGACCATCGGCGGTTTTGAACCGGCAAAAAGTTTGATTATACAAGCCCTTAAGTCAGGGAAACACGTAGTTACTGCCAACAAAGAAGTAATAGCCAAAGCGGGATATGAGATTTTAAATATAGCCCAGAAAAATAAAGTGTATTTTCTTTTTGAAGCAAGCGTTGCCAGCTCTATTCCTATAATCGGGGCGCTTTCTCATTCCCTTACTTCCTATAAATTAAAAGAAATAATAGGGATTTTGAACGGCACTACCAATTATATTCTCACCAAGATGAGCGAAGAGGACAAAGATTACGAAGAGACCTTAAAAGAGGCTCAGGAGAAGGGGTATGCCGAGGCTGACCCCAGTAAAGACATTGATGGTTTTGATGCCTTTAACAAGATATTTATTCTTTCTGCTATTGCCTTCAGGGTGAAGATCGATTCGGATAATATCTATTATGAAGGGATAAGAAATATTTCTAAGCTGGATATTGGATATGCCAGAGAGTTGGGTTATACCGTTAAACTCCTGGCTTTGGCTCGGAATACAGGTCCGGATTTAGATATAAGGGTTCACCCGGCATTAATACCTAAAAGGCATACTTTGGCTAATATTGGCGGTGTCTACAATGGAATTCTGGTTCGGGGAGGGGATTTTGGAGACTTAACCTTTTCCGGTCAGGGAGCCGGGGCTTTGCCTGCGGGAAGCATGATTGTCAGCGATGTAGTAGAAATAATTAAAAATTGTGATAATTACAATAACCGTTATAATTGTTTCGAAAAGAAAAAGATTAGAGATTTCAGTCAAACTCATTCTCCTTATTATTTAAGGATCAGGGTAAAAGACAGGCCCGGGGTACTGGCAGAGATTGCCGGTGTTTTTGCCCGAAAAAAAGTCAGTTTTCTTTCGGTTATACAAAAGGGAGAGGCCGGAGAAGTAGCAGATATTGTTTTCTTAACCCATCAGGCCAAAGAAGGAAATGTCCAGGAAGCTTTAAAGGAAGTTGCCTGCTTAGAATGTGTAAAAAAGATATGCAGTGCCATCAGAGTGGTGGAAATATAAATTAGCGTAGAGCGTGTAGCGTTTAGCGTATAGTGAAGAAAGAAGAAGTCAGGAGACAGTATCCAGGAGTCAGAACAAGATCGTATCTCGTATATAACAAAGAAAACAAAAAGAGAAAAAAGTAGGGGCGTATTGCATACGCCATGATAGCGTAGAGTGTATATAATTAGTTAATTGGTTGCCTGGTTAGTTAGTTAAGGATTTAGTATTAAATCAGTTAACCAATTAACTAGCTAACCAATCTAAAGGAGAGAGAATTTATGATAAAAATACAAGTTCCGGCGACTACCGCTAACCTGGGTCCGGGTTTTGATTGCCTGGGTTTGGCTTTAAAATTGTATTTAAATCTAGAAATAGAAGAGATAGCACAGGGCTTGGTTATTGAATACCAGGGAAAAGGAGCGGAAAAATTTTCGGTCATAAAGGATACCCTAATCGGAAAATCAGCCGAATTAGTTTTAAAAAAGATAGGACAAGATAAATCTAAAAAAGGATTAAAAATGAAGGTTTTTAACCAAATTCCGATTACCCGGGGATTGGGTAGTAGTGCATCAGCAATAATAGGGGGAATTGTGGGAGCAGCTAGACTATATAATATTAATTTAAGTAATCAGGAGATACTTGAATTAGCACTCCCTTTAGAAGGGCATATGGACAATATTGTCCCGGCTCTAATAGGAGGGCTTACCCTGGCTTATAAAACAGGCCAGGAGGAGATAAGGTGGGCCAGAATTAAAACCCCGCGTGATTTGCGAGTTGTGGTAGCTATACCGGATTTTACTTTAAGCACAGAAGAGATGAGAAAGGCTTTACCTCAAAAAGTTATTTTACCTGAAGCGGTATTTAATTTAAGCAGGTCTGCTCTTTTGGTCAACGCCTTGCAAAATTCAGATTGGGACGTGTTGGCCGAGGCCATGGAAGACAGACTGCATCAGCCTTATAGAGCACCTTTTATTCCGGGGATTGGAGATATGTTTATAAAAATAAAAAAAACGGGCTTAGCGGGTGTCGCCCTAAGCGGCTCCGGACCTTCGGTAGTTTCCTTAACTAAAAAGGGTAGAGAGGAAACGATAAGCAAGATAATGAAAAATGCTTTTTTAAATGTAGGGATAACTTGCCGTATCATGGTATTAGAGGTAGATTTAGAGGGAACAAAAGCAGTATATAGTATTTAGTATATGGTATATAGTGAAGAATAAAATGGCGGATAGCGCACAGCGTATAGTTAGAAAAAAAGACAGAATACAGAAGAGAAATTAGTATATAGTGAAGAAGCCAGAATTCAATAGCCAGAAGCCAGAATAAATTCTTATCTCGTGAATCGTATCTCGTTTAGGATTAGCTAGTTAGTTACCTGGTTAGCCAGTTTACCAGTTAAAATATAGGTTACAAGTTGCAAGTTACGAATTACAAGTTTACAGAGAAAAGTAGGGGCGTATTGCTATACGCCCTCATAAGGTAGAGACACAGCGTACCGTGTCTTCTTGTAATAATTAACGATGGTTGAAAGATAATAGACAGGCGAGACGCCTGTCCTACGAATTTGCGAATAGGTAATTGCTTAATTAATATTAGCTAACTAGCTAACTGGTCAAACGGCTAACTGAATTAATTGGGCAATTAGTTGATCGGCGAATCGGTCAATTAATGGATTGGTACTAATTGGCAAATTGGGCAATTGGTTAATCGGTCAATTAGTTAAGGAGTGAATTTTTTACTGATGAACAAAGTTATAGTGCAAAAATACGGAGGAAGCTCGATAGCAAATATCGAGCGGATAAAAAAGGTAGCCGAGAAAATAGTAGAGAAGGCAAAAGAAAGAAATAAAGTAGTGGTAGTAGTTTCAGCGATGGGGAAGACCACCGATGAACTAATCAAGATGGCCAACCAAATTACTTCATCTCCCAATGAACGAGAATTAGATATGCTAATTTCTACCGGTGAACAGGTCTCTATCGCCCTACTAACTATGGCGATTCACTCCCTGGGCTGGGATGCTATCTCTTTTACCGGAATGCAGGCAGGGATTGTTACCAATGCCGTTCATACCAAGGCCAAGGTTACCGCTGTAAATCATAAAAAACTAAAGTCAGCTTTAGAAAAAGGTAAAATAGTTATCGTAGCCGGTTTTCAGGGTATTGACGCTAATGGCGATATCACTACTTTAGGTAGAGGAGGGTCAGATACTACCGCTATTGCCCTGGCCGCACAACTGGAGGCAGATAGGTGTGAAATCTATACCGATGTCGATGGGGTTTACACTGCTGACCCGCGAATTGTCCGCACAGCCCGTCTAATTCCGGCAATTTCCTATGATGAAATGGCTGAGATGGCCAGTTTGGGGGCTAGTGTGATGCACTATAGAGCAATAGATCTTGCCAGAAATTATAAAGTAAAGATTTTAGTTAAATCGTCTTTTGTTAAAGGAGAAGGTACGCTTATAAAGGAGGTAGACCCAATGTTAGAAAAAGTAATCGTAAGGGGAGTAACCCAGGAAAGCAATGTAGGCAAAATTGTAGTTCAGGGGGTTCCGGATGTTCCCGGTGTAGCTTATAAATTATTTAAAGCCTTAGCCGAAGAAGAGATAATTGTAGATATGATTATCCAAAGTTCTCATCGTAACAAGGTTAATGACATAGCCTTTACCGTTGCTCTAAGCGATTTTAATAAAACTATCAAAATCACTGAGCAGTTAGCAGAAAAGATCGGAGCTGAAGGAGTAATATCAGAACCGGAAGTAGCTAAAGTTTCCATTGTGGGAGCAGGTATTACCAGTGACCCGGCTATAGCTGCTAAGATGTTTGGTGCTTTAGCTAAAGAAGGGATAAATATAGATATGATCAGCACTTCCGGAATTCGAATATCCTGTTTAATCAGTTCTTCCTGTATAGAAGATGCAGTAAGAGCAGTCCATAAAGAATTTAATTTAGATAAAGTAGGTGAAGAAAAATGAGAAAATATAATGTTGCCGTGGTAGGGGCTACCGGTGCAGTTGGTGAAGAGATGAGATTAGTTTTAGAAGAGA
>Ga0307429_1000499_pt1 | contig 23670 bp, 18 predicted proteins | sample SalMarWE160230MG_FD_202151 | JGI IMG/M metagenome (GOLD analysis project Ga0307429, IMG submission 202151) | Salt marsh sediment microbial communities from the Plum Island Ecosystem LTER, Massachusetts, United States - WE1603-230 | ecosystem: Environmental > Aquatic > Marine > Intertidal zone >... | reverse complement strand
TCTTCAAAGAAAAATGGCCCCTATATGATCCTTCCCTTGTTGAGGATAGACTGGTGAGGATAGTAGTTCAGGTGAATGGTAAGCTGCGAGGAACCTTGCTCCTGGCCAAAGATACTCCTGAGGAGAAAGCAGTAGAGGAGGCGCGAAAAATGGAGAGGATCAGGAAATACCTGGAGGGAAAAGAAATCAAGAAAGCCGTATTTGTCCCTAGCAAGATTATCAATTTCGTTACCACCCAAGACTAATCCAGAGGAGAGATACCTCACATGTGGAATCTTACACGAGAGGAGCAAACAGTTCTCATTTTCTTATCAGGAGTGTTTTTGGTAGGAATGGGGATAAAACTCCTGGGAGGTATTCCTCGGAGTCAAAATCTTTCTTTACCTAGATCTAACAGTTTGGTTAAAGTAAAAATAGGCGGAGCAGTGAGACAGCCAGGCTGGTACAGTCTGTCTGAAGGAAGCCTTGTTATCGAGGCAGTAAAGAAAGCAGGAGGAACTCTTCCGCAGGCAGATTTAAGCAGACTTAATTTAGGCTCTCGCTTAAAGGCTGAGGACGAAATCTGGATTCCGGGAGAGAAAATCAATATTAACCGAGCCTCCCCTCACCAGCTTTCCTACCTTCCTGGCATTGGCCAGATCTTGGCTCAAAGAATTGTTGAATATCGGCAAAAGAAGGGCTCGTTTCAGGACTTATCTGACCTGGAGAAAGTTCCCGGAATTGGTAAATTAAAGCTAGAGAAAATCAAGGGGAAAATTTGTCTGGACAAGGATTAGTCTGGAGAATAACTTTCAACTGGAAGGCTGCTTTGGAACCACAGAAAAACTCAAAAAGCTGAAGAGGAGAGACAAATGGAGGTAATGAGTGGATACGCAGGCAATCTCTTGAGGGTTAATCTGAGTAATAAGACTCACCATGTGGAGCATCTGGATGAGGAGCTTTTGAACCTATTTTTGGGAGGAAGAGGAGTAGCTGCTAAAATTTATTTTGAGGAGATTTCTCCGGAGGTTAGGCCACTGGATGAGGCCAATAAACTGATCTTTATGAGTGGTCCTTTGACCGGCACCATTGTTCCCGGGAGTACTAAGTTTCAATGTGCCACCAAATCACTTGAGACAGGGATATATCTTTGTTCTAATGCCGGAGGAGATTTCGGGCCACAGCTCAAGTTTGCCGGTTACGACGGCTTAATTATAGAAGGTAGAGCTTCAAAACCTGTTTATGTGTCTATCAATGATGATAAGGTAGAAATTAAAGATGCTACTAAAATCTGGGGTAAGACAACCGGCGAGGTTGATAAAATTCTTAGAGAGGAAATTAGTGGCTCCAAAGCAGGAATAATGTGTGTGGGACCGGCGGCGGAAAGAAAGGTGGCTTTCTCCTGCATTAAAGTGGATGGCAGGAGCTTTGGCCGGGGAGGGGCTGGGGCAGTCATGGCTTCCAAAAATCTTAAAGCCATAGTGGTTAAAGGGCAAGGCAAGTTAAGTTATGCTAATCTAGTTGAACTTAAAAAAAGGATTAAGCCTGGTGAGGTGAGGAAGGCCTGCCAAGACTTAGCTGATTATGGAAGACCAATCTATACCGAGTCGATAAATGAACTAGGCTGTTATCCAGTAAGAAACTTTCAAACTGCAGTATTTAGTGAGATTGATAAAGTTGATGCCCGGTTTATGAAAGAGAATTTTTTTGTTAAAAATCGGGCTTGCTTTAAGTGTCCCGTAGCTTGCTTGAAGGTATGCCGGGTGAAGACTGGTAGGTTTGAAGGATGGACAGTGGCTCCGGAATATGAAACCATATGGGCCCTGGGAGCTCAGTGTGGGGTATCAGACTTTAATGCAATTTTATCTGCTAACCTGTTGTGTGATGAGTATGGTATGGATACGATATCTACCGGTAATATAATTGGCTTTGCTATGGAACTTTATGAGAGAGGAACGATTACCCAAGAAGATACCGGGGGACTGAGGTTGACTTTTGGTAGTCCTGAGGCTGTATTAGGAGCTATTGAGCTCATAGCCAATAGAAAGAAAGTCGGTGAGATACTAGCGCAGGGATTTCGGGGAATAGCCGCTGAAGTTCCTGGCTCAGAGCGGTACATGATGCAGGTTAAGGGAATGCCCTTCGCTGCTTACGATCCCAGAGGGTTCTATGGGATGGGGCTGACCTATGGTACCTCCTCCAGAGGTGCCTGCCATAACGTAGGTGGCTGGTCAATCAGAGCCGAACTACTAAGTGGAGATTACGATAGATTTGCGCTTAAGGGTAAAGGTAAGCTAATAAAGAGTATTCAGGATACCAGAGCCTATATTGATTCTCTAGGTATATGTACCGTGGTGAGGAGGTCTCTGGGATTTAGTGATAAGCCAGATCCAACTATCCTTAACTTAGTAACTGGTCTGGATTTCACGGATAAGCTCATGGAGATAGGTGAGAGAATCTACAACCTGGAGAGGCTGATATTAACCAGAGAAGGGATACGTCGAAAGGATGATATGCTACCTCCAAGGATAATGAAGGAAAAACTACCTGAGGGTCCAGCTAAGGGACATGTGTTGACTAAAGAGATGTATGAAGTTGAGCTTGATGAGTATTATGAGGCAAGAAGATGGAGTAAAGAGGGGATACCTACCCAGGATAAACTAGAGGCTCTTTCCCTGCAAGATATCCGTTAATCTCCTTTTTACGGAAAATCCTTCAGGCAAATCCTCTGTATTATACTGCTGAATGATAGAGTAACCAACGGGGAGGAGAGGACTGACTTAAAAGAAGGAGGTCCGGTGACTTCCCTCCCAATGTTATCTGAAGAATAACTGAAAATTGAGGGATAAAAAATGAAAAAATTGATGGAGCCTGTAAGGACTCTGGTGGACTTTAAAAGAGGCGTAGTAAATCCGGATAGGGTAATTGAGAGAAGAGTGAGCGACATGCAGGAAATGTATGCTGATAACCATGCCCTGGAGAAGCTCTTATCTCAGGATAACCCCTTGATTTATCAGGTAAGGGGGGTAAACATCCCGGAGGAGTCGGGTCACATAATCTATAGCACCACTATAATTTATCCGGGAAAGGTGGGGGAGGAGTATTTTATGACCAAGGGGCATTTCCACGCTAAAGAAGATACTGCTGAGATTTACTTTTGTCTTGAGGGAGAAGGTTATCTTCTAATGCAAACCAAAAAAGAGAAAGTCTCCACCATCCATATGAAACCAGGGGTGCTGGGATACATACCTCCTTACTGGGGTCATAGAACCATGAATACCGGGGATACGGAGTTTGTTTTTCTCACCCTCTTTCCAGGAGATGCTGGGCATAACTATGAAATTATAGAAAAGTGTGGATTTGCCAAGATAATGGTGGAAGAAAACGGTAAACCTGTCCTGAGAGATAACTCTAAATATACTCCGTTAAATGGTTAAATCGATTGATTCGGTTATGTTCATTCGACGTTCTACGTTCGAGGTTTGATGTCAGAAAAATGAGAAAAGAGAGAAACTGTTATGGCAGAAAATTCCTATCTCATAGGAGTTGACCTTGATACCGCTGGAACAAAGGCAGCTATTTTTGATGAGGAGGGGAATTTAATTACCGATGCCTATGAAGAATCAAGGCTTTCTTATCCTAAACCTGGCTGGGTGGAGCAGGAGCTTGACGATTTTTACCGCTCGGCTTGCAAGACCATTAAAGAGGCTTTCATTGACTACACTTACACTAGCTTCAGTGGATTCAGTAATACCAAAGATGGCTACTGGAGTGAAGAGCTCTGCCAGATATTCGATGTTCCTCTGGATAAACTTCCCCGGATAATTTCTCCCTGAGAGATAATAGGAAAACTCTCCTCTCAGGCAGCCAGAGATAGTGGTTTAATCCCGGGTATCCCCATTGCCCGACGTGGATCCCCTACTAAAGCTGGCGAAAGTTTATGAGTTTATTGGGGATGTGAGAGGAATTGGTCTGTTTCAAGGACTAAAATTTCTTAAGAAATGCGAGCAGCCTACAACCTAAATAGGGGGTTTATATGACTTCTACTCCACAAAAAGGCAAACTCCATAGATTAGAACCCAGAGTTTATCAGTACACCTTTGGTCCGAACGAACCGGTACTACGGATTAGAAGTGGTGATTCAATCACTGCCTCAACGGTAGATGCTGGTGGATTCGACTGCTGCGGCAATCCATTGGCGGAACACCAAAAACAGAAAAGCAAGGTCACCACATTTCAAGAGGTCAATCCTCTGGTTGGACCCATCTGGATTGAGGAAGCTCAGCCAGGTGATCTACTGAAGATAAGTATCGAAAAGATTCTTCTAAACCGGGGATACGCCTATTCCTCTCTTTTGCCTCATTTTGGTTCCTTAACCGGGGAATGTACAGGAAGGGACCTTTTGTTTAATGAGCCTCTGCCAGAAGTCAAATACCAGTGGGAGCTTGATCTAGGCTCTCAAATGGGGACCCTAAAACTTTCTAAAAGCAAGCTAGAGAAAATTCAGATTCCTCTACATCCCTTCATTGGTTCCATAGGGGTCGCTCCCCGATTTGGACGTATAGAAACAGCGCTTGTTCCAGGTGAGTACGGCGGAAACATGGACTGTGTGGAGACAAAAGAAGGCGCAACTCTTTACTTACCCATATGGGTAAAAGGAGCGTATCTTTCATTCGGGGATGTTCATGCGGTCCAGGGAGACGGAGAGATCTGCGGAGTTGCCCTGGAAACAACTGCTCAGGTGACCTTGAAGCTTGAAGTGATTAAGAATAAAACTGCGGAGTGGCCCCGGATAGAGAATCCAGCTTATCTCATGGTAGCTGGTAGTGCACGTCCGCTTATGGATGCTCTCCGTATTGCTCACGTGGAACTCATAAAATGGTTGGTTGCCGATTATGGATTTGAGAAATGGGAGGCCCTACAGGTGCTGTCACAAGTTGGTACCATGCGAGTAGGAAACGTGGTAGATCCCAATTATACCATAGTGGCAAAGTTTCCCAAGAAATACCTACCTTACTAAGAAATCGTTCCGGCTTTGGTGCAGGAAGTGAAAAAAAGAGCTATTATTGAGCAGGCAAGAAGAAAAATTTCCCCTCATTATGAATAAACCCATTGTTGGACTTACCCTTTTCTTCATAGCAGGAATAGTCTTAGGAAAGTATCTCTCTCTACCTTTTCTTTCCCTCTACTTAACTTTTCTCTTATTGTTCGGTTTATCGGTTATTTTTTACCTTAAGAGGAAAAGAAGTTTGGTAGTGTATCTTTTGTTTTCTCTCATCACTTTGGCAGGTAGCCTCTATTTTCGCTATTCCTATTTTCCTCATTCTCCTTCTCATATTATCAACTTTACCCCTTCTAAAGAGGCATTGCAGATAACCGGAAAAGTGATTAATCGCCCCAAATTAAAGGGAAGAGTCATCAGATTTATAATGGAGGTGGAGAAAATAGCTTCTAAAGAGAAAGAGAATGGGCTAGGGGAAATAGAAAGAGAAGTAAAAGGAAAGGTCTGGGTGAGAAGCTATTTTCCCCTGCTGAATTATGATTATGGGGATAAGGTCAAGGTTGAAGGAAAGCTAACTTTACCCAAAGGAGAAAAAGAAGGAGGAGAGTTTAACTGGCAAAAATATTTATCCTATCAGGGAATCTGGGTTGAGCTGGGCACAGGAAAAGTAGAGCTCATAAAAAGAGGCCGAGGAAATCCTTTAATGAAGTGGGCCTACAGGAGCCGAGACCGGATGGTGAGATTAATCGAGCACCTCTTACCTCAGCCAGAATCTTTTATCTTAAAGGCTATTATGCTGGGAGATAAGGATTCTCTTCCTGCTGAGGTTAAAAATACGTTCCTTAAAACAGGTACAGGCCATATCCTAGTAGTGAGTGGTCTACATGTGGGATTGATCTTCTTTATCCTCTTTGTTTTTTTCAGGACCCTGGGACTTTCCTTTGAATTGACCTCTCTTTTAGTTATACCTCTCCTGGCATATTATGCGGTTCTTACAGGACTTCGAGCCCCGGTACTCCGGGCAACTTTAATGGCAGGGGTGGGACTGGGGTGTCTATTGATTAACAGAGATATCTCTCCTTTTGTCATCCTTAGTCTTGCTGCTCTTTTTATTCTCGCGCTCAGTCCCCTTTCTCTTTTCACCGCCAGTTTTCAGCTTTCCTTTATCGCAGTGGGAGGAATAATCTATCTTACCCCTTATCTGGAAAAAAGATTAGAAAGACTACCTCTCTGGTTAAGAAAATCTTTCGCTATTTCCTTAGCGGCACAACTTTCTGTTCTTCCTCTGCTTGCCTTTTATTTTCATCAAATTCCTCTTATTGGCCTTCTAACCAATCTCCTCATTGCTCCCCTGGTAACAATTATCCTGGCTTTGGGATTTTTTAGCCTGACATTGGGGTTGATAACCCTGGGAGGAGCCCAGATAGTTGCCAATGCCAATTGGTTAGCCCTTACCGGTCTTTTGCGGCTGGTTAACTTTTTCTCTTTTTCTCAATCGAGAACTATCTCCAATTTACTCTGTCCTGGGGTGGGATCCTTTTCCCCGATTCTTTTGATTATTTACTATGGGGGGCTGGTGGCATTGCCTTATGTTTTTAAAATTTCACGGGGGGATACGCTCAAGTTAAAAAAATAGTGGCATCGCCGAGGAGATAGGAATTCCTGTTCGAAGTTTTTTCATCAAACCAGAAGATACAACTTTTAGAGGAGACTCAATTTGAGAAAAATCAAATGGAGGAGCAAAACAGATATGAAAGCCTGGATTCTTGCAAAGAAAGAAAATTTTAACTCTTACGAAAACAGACGTTTTCATGAGGAAGCCGAACAAATGGGAATTGAACTCCAAACAGTTGGACCTGAAGAATTTGATATCATCGTTACAAAAGAGGGGCGAAGGAGCATCCTTCACAACGGCAGTCCTGTAGATTTGCCGGACTGTTTGATTCCAAGAATGGGTGCAGGGACAACATATTTTGCTTTAGCAGTGATACGACATCTTCAGAGACTGGGCCTTTTTCTTCTAAATTCCGGCCAGAGCATAGAAAATGCCCAAGATAAACTGGCAACCCTGCAAATCCTTGCTGCAAATAATATTCCAATTCCTAAAACTATGCTTGCTAAGTTCCCTTTGAACGTCGATATTGTTGAGAGGGAATTCACTTATCCGTTGATAGTAAAGACTGTTTCAGGCTCTTATGGAAAGGGAGTTTTTTTCTGCGAACATAGAGATCAGCTAGAAGACCTTGCAGACCTCATAGAAGTCTCGAAAGATCAGAGAGTTAATGTAATCATTCAGGAATTCGTTTTATTCAGTAACGGAAAAGACATTCGAGTTTTTGTTGTAGGTGGAAGGCATATTGGAGCAATGGTAAGGATAGCCAGAGAAGGGAAACTCAAAGCCAATTTTTCTGCGGGAGGAACAGTTGCATCTTTTGATCTGAATCCTGCAATGGAGAGGCTTGCCGTGGAATCTGCGAAGCTTGTAGGGCTGAATATAGCTGGCATAGATATTCTTTTTGATGGTGATAGTTATAGAGTTTGCGAGGTAAACTCTTCCCCTGGGTTTGAGGGTTTTGAAAAGGCAACAGGTCTGAACGTTCCGCAAGAAATTTATCATTATATTCAGGTTCGTTTGGGAGGTTCTCTATGATGTTAAAACTGTGCCTAACATATAATAGAGACATTCTGCCAAAAGCTCCTAAAAAAAGAGGTTGATATAGGTATTGTAGCCACCCGTCCATAGAGAGCTTTTTTACTGTGCCGATTCCCAATAAAAAAGTTTATTCTCGGTTGAGTCTTTCTTCAGGCCCTAAATAAGAAAGAGCAGATTTTTCTGTTTTTGCCTCATCGGGGAGTAAATTTACAGAAAAAATTGGACTTGACTCTGGGGATTGACAAAATATAAATTATGTATAAAATCTAATACGATTGAAAATATAGTCTAACTAGAGGACGATTAAGGGAGAGACCAAGAATATCAGGCGCCGAAGGGGCAACCTTTAATTTAAACTCTCAGGCAAAAGGACCTTAATCGACTAGTTCTCTGGAGAAGCTTTCCTTAAATGTAACCAAGGAAAGAACCGAAGGGGCAGTCCTGCCTTCGTAGGCAGGACGAATCTCTCAGGTAAAAGGACAGAGGGCACGACATTCATCAAACTGTCGCGTCCTCTTTTTTATTAAGATGAAAAATATCCAGAGCAATGCTAAGGGAGGTACACCAATGCAAATAGCAAGAAAAATGGGTAGATTAGGGACCGAAACAGCATTTGAAGTTTTGGCACAGGTAAATAGGCTCAGAGCAGAAGGAAAGGATATTATAAGTTTTGCTATTGGAGAGCCCGATTTTGATACGCCTCAGAATATCAAAGATGCAGCAATAAAAGCAATCAAGGATGGTTATACCCATTACAGTCCCTCGGCTGGAATTCTTCCTTTAAGAGAGTCAATTGCTCGCTATATCTCCAAAACCAGGGACATTGAGGTAGATTCTGATGAGGTGGTAGTTACGCCAGGAGGAAAACCAATAATTTTTAATAGCATTTTCTCCTGTATTAACGAAGGGGATGAAGTGATGTACCCGAATCCAGGATTTCCCATTTATGAATCAGTTATAAATTTTGTCGGTGGGAAACCAGTTCCTCTTCCCCTTTTAGAAGAGAAGAATTTTAGCTTTGACACAAAGGACTTACAAGAAAGGATAACTCCAAAAACAAAAATGATTATTATTAACTCTCCTCAAAATCCCACTGGAGGTACCTTGAGCTATGATGATTTAAAAACCATCGCTAGGATAGCTATTCAAAATGATATTTGGGTGCTCTCAGATGAGATTTACTGTAATATGGTCTATGATGGAAAGTTCCAGAGCATTGTTTCTATTCCTGGAATGAAAGAGAGGACAATTTTGCTCGATGGGTTCTCCAAAACTTACGCTATGACTGGGTGGCGGTTGGGATTTGGAATAATGAGGAAAGAGCTGGCTACTCATATTGCCAGAATAGAAACAAATGCTAACTCCTGCACAGCAACATTTACCCAATATGCGGGAATAGAAGCCCTAGAAGGTCCACAGGACGATTCCTTAGCTATGATAGGAGAATTTCAGAAAAGAAGGGATATTATTTATAAAGAGTTAAATAATATCAAAGGGATTACATGTTTGAAGCCGAAGGGAGCTTTTTATATATATCCAAATGTAACTGAGGCTTGCCAAAATCTAGATTTGCGTGACTCAAAAGAGCTTCAACAATATCTATTGCACAAAGCAAATGTAGCCGTATTGGCCAGGAGCTGTTTTGGTAAAAGAAACGAAGGGGAGAAAGAGGAATATATTAGATTATCCTATGCAACCTCCAGGGAAAATATAATAGAAGGGCTAAAAAGAATTAAAAAAGCTATTGAATCTAAGTCTTACGCAAAATGCCAGATCTAGCTAACAGGAATTTATTCATGGAAAAGAGAGAGTTTTCATCAAAGACAGCATCTTCAGGAAAAGGTGATCAGAAGTATTCAAATTTTCTCCTTGAGGAAAATCTTTCTGAAATAGACCCGGATACAGATCTAATCATTAGCTTTGAAGAAGAGCGGCAAGCGAAGAAGCTTATTCTCATTCCCTCGGAAAGCATCTGTCCCAAAGCTGTCCGGCAGGCCCTGGGCTCGGTCTTTACTAACCTCTACGCGGAAGGATATCCTCCCTTAAGGATGACCAGGGATGAAGAAAGGCTACTATTAGATTTCAAGGATCAGCTTGCCCACTACCGCCGCTATGCCGACAGACGATTTTACAAAGGAGGCGAGTATGTCAACTTTATTGAAGCTTTGGCCCAGAGACGGGCTGCCCAATGCTTTGCTACCGATAGAAATCCCCATGCTCCTATAAAGGTCAGTGCTGATCAAATATTTGTCAATGTACAACCTCTCTCGGGAGCAGCAGCTAACAACTCTGTCTATGAGGCTTTTGTTGAACCTGGCGATACGGTTATGGGCATGGCTTTAGCCCATGGAGGACATCTAACCCACGGGAGCGAATTCAACCGATCCGGCAGGCGCTATCATATTATCTCCTACGAAGTCAATGAAGAAACAGAAAGGCTAGATTATGAGGTGATCAAAAGACTGGCCATGGAGCATAAACCGAAAATGATCATCGCCGGCTATACCTCCTATCCCTGGGCTCCTGACTGGCAGAAGTTCAGGGAGATTGCCGATACGGTGGGAGCCATACTCTTTGCTGATATTGCTCATCCCGCAGGACTGGTGATTGCGGGGCAATATCCGAGTCCAGTTGGTTATGCTGATGTAATTACCTTAACTACCCATAAGACTCTTTGCGGCCCACGGGGTGCGATTATTTTGACCACTGATGAGGAAAAGGCTCAAAGAATAGATAATGCTGTCTTTCCTGGCGAGCAGGGTGGTCCTCACGTTAACAAGTTTGCCGCTATGGCCGTAGCTTTTAAGATTGCCCGGACAGAGAAGTTTAAAAAACTTCAAGAAAAAATTGTGGAAAATGCTAAAGGATTAGCCTCCTCTCTCAAGAGGAGAGGTTTAAGGATAGCCTATGGAGGAACCAATACTCACCTTTTAGTAATCGATCTAAAGGCTGTCAAAACCAGGACCGGCTTTCCTCTAAAGGGTGAAATAGCTGCTCGCATCCTGGATCTTTGCAGTCTGGTGGTTAACAAGAACACTATTCCTGGTGATGAGACAGCCGCCGACGCCAGCGGCATCCGTCTCGGAACTCCCTGGGTTACTCAGCGAGGACTAGGAAAAGAGGAGATGGAGAAGTTAGCCGAACTTATTCACCGGGTGCTGATGAGTATTCAGCCCTTTAGCTACATAGGGCTCGCTGGGGACCTATCCAGAGGAAAGATAGATCTGGAGACTCTTGAGGAAGTAAAACAACAAGTGGCCGAGCTGACCCACAGAGCAAAAGCTGAGACTACCACCCATGAACGATCGGCTAAGCTTGGTTATCCCCATTACGATCAGACCACAAAACCGTCAGTGAAAGAGAGCAGGTTACTCACCCAGCATCAAAAGTTAGGAGCGAAACTAGTCGAAAATAACGGCTGGAAGATGCCTCTTCATTATCAAAATGTTACCGAAGAACTTAAAGCAGCCCAGAGGATGGCTGCCATTTTCGACCTGGGCGACATGGGACTACTCAAGGTAAGTGGAGAAAGGGCAAAGCCACTTCTCCAGGGGGTATCTACCAATAATCTGGCCAAGCTTAAACCGGGAGAGTTCCTGCGTTCTTTTCTTCTGGACAGGCGGGCTCAACTTATCGATAAGGTTTCTATCCTCTATTTAAATTGCGATAATAGGGGTAGAGATCATTATTTGGTGGTGACTAATCCATCCCGTACTGAAAAGGTAAAGCTATGGCTGCGGGGACATTCGGACGGATATATTACTTTTGATAGTGATGATATATTTGCCAAAATTGAAGGGCCAGCAGTAGTGGAGGACTTAGGGGAGGCTGTCCAAGGAGGATCATGCAGGATGGGAATAGCTTTGTACGGACCAAACTCCTCCAAGACCCTCAGCAAAATAGACTCTTCTTTAGGGAATCTTAAGAAATTTCATTTCCGGGAAGGAAAAATTGGAGAAATCGAAGGGATCATTTCCCGAACCGATTATACCAAGGACTCTTTAGGATTTGAATTCTATATCCACCCGGATGACGCCGTCAATCTCTGGAATCTACTTTTAAGGCAGGGGGAAGAATTCGGCATCAAGGCAGCCGGGCTTTTGACCAGAGATCACCTTTATTCTGAAGCAGGCCTACCTTCCGAAGAAAACCCTAAATCTACAACTGACGGGCTTTCTTTGTATGAGGCTCACCCCTCTTATTTTCATCTCTCCAAGCCCTATTTTATCGGACAAAAGATTATTAATAAGGCTCTCGGATCCTCGGTGGCCAAAGAGGAGTTTCAATATAAGGAAGAGGAAGGAAAGCAAAGGCAAACTCCTCTATACGAGGAACATTTGAAACTAAGTGCCAGGTTTATCAGGTTTGCCGGTTGGAAGATGCCGGTTTGTTACACCAGTATTAGCGAGGAGCACCAGGCGGTAAGGGAGGCAGTCGGACTTTTTGATGTAACCCACATGGGAGTGATAAAAATTGCCGGCGAGCACGCTGCCAGTTTCTTAGATACAGTTTCTACCAACTATGTGCGATGGTTAAAGGACGGACAATCTCAGTACGCCTACCTTCTCGATCCCAATGGTAATATCCTGGATGATGTTATGATCTATCGCTGCCGCCCTGATCGATATATGATGGTGGTCAATGCCGTTAATGAGAAAAAGATCTGGGCCTGGCTAAATGCTGTCAATTCCAAAAAATTTCTTATAGATCGAGACTACCCCGATAAAGAGGTTGAAGGGAAGGCGGTTCTTAAGAATCTAAAGAGTAGTTCATCAGGAAAGGATCAAAAAGTTGATCTGGCTCTCCAGGGCCCTAATTCGCTAGTTATATTACAGAAATTGACAAAAGAGAAAGAACTAAAGAGAAAATTAGCCAGAATGGCAAAAAATGAATTTATAGAGATTACGCTGGCCGGAATAAAGATGATAATTTCCCGCAGTGGTTATACCGGAGAAGACATCGGCTATGAGCTTTATCTACATCCTGGAGATGCTCCTCTCATTTGGACTCTGCTTTTACAAGAAGGCAAAGAGTTTGGTATTAAACCCTCTGGTCTGGGAGCCAGAGATTCAACCAGGATTGAAGCCGGTCTACCTTTGTACGGACACGAATTAGCCGGCAAATACTGTATTACCCCTACCGAGGCTGGCTATGGGGCATTTGTTGAGCTTCACAAACCTTACTTTATTGGGAAAAAGCACCTTTTGGAAAGGCAAACCCAAAGGAAAATGGAGGTCATTCGTTTTAAGATGAAATCTAAAGGCATAAGAATGGTAAAATCAGAAGATCCCATCGTTGACGAAAAAGGTCAATATATGGGCAGAGTCACCAGTTGTGCTTTGGTGGAAGGAATTCAACTTGGACTGGCCTATATTGATAAAGATTTTGCTGAGGAAGAAAGGGAAATCGGGATATTTATTCTCCCCCGGAAGGAAAAAATTCCTCCAGAGAGGTCTAAAGACGAGCTGACTATGGGAGATAAGATAATTCTTCATGAAGAAGCTATAGTTTTAGGCCGTTTCCCTGAAGCGGAAAAGGGGTCAGGTCTCAACATTTGACATTCAATCATCTATCTTCCACGATCTTAAGATTTTTATCTTATCTGTATCTGGTCTTTTTTTTCTCAAAATCTCGATTACTTTAACTGACCATGATTACGCTTATTCTGTGGGTGAACTTTCTGGCAATTTCTGATATCAATCAAAACCTTCTCTTGAATGTCAAATGTTGAGACCTGACCCCTTCGTTCTAAATGAGGTATGAGTTTAAGACTAGGAGAAAACAAGGTAAGATGTATCTCAAAATAGCAAAGGGGAGTTACTAAATGCCAATTATTGATTCTAAGACAGGAAAAGTAAAAAGGGATTATACAATTAAAGAGTTGATAGAGAAAACAAGGGAAATGAGAGCTTATAATATGGTTAGTCTTACCGCAGCTCGCTCGGGACATACGGGAGGGACTCTCTCAATTATGGATATTGCCGCAGCCTTATATCTTAAGAAAATAAGGCATGACCCACAAAATCCCAATTGGGAAGATAGGGACAGAGTTTTCTGGTCTACCGGTCACAAAGCTCCGGCTCTTTATGTGGCTTTGGGTGAAGCGGGTTATTTTCCAGTAGAAGAGGTGGTAAAATTAAGAAAATTATGGTCTGGCTTTGAAGGTCATCCCCATAGATTAAAACTAGCAGGAGTTGAGCTTTCGGCTGGATCTTTGGGACAGGGTCTGGGTGTGGCAGTAGGCTGTGCGCTTAATGCCAAGTTAGAGGGAAAAAACTACAGAGTCTACTGTATCAATGGCGATGGAGAACTCGATGAGGGTTCTATCTGGGAGGCCATAATGTGTGCTACTCATTACAAATTAGACAATCTGGTCTCTATTGTTGACAGAAATGGCTTGCAAATTGATGGTCCTACAGAGGAAGTTATGAGATTGGAATCTCTGGTTCAGAAATGGAGAGTCTTTGGATGGAATACTATTGAAATAGATGGTCATAATATAAAGGAGATCCTGGATGCCCTTGATGAAGCTGAGAAGGTGAAAGGAAAACCATCAGTAATAATTGCCAAAACAACCAAAGGAAAAGGTGTTTCCTATGCTGAGGATGTAGTAGGTTATCACGGTATAGCTCCAAAAGATGGAAGATCAGGGAAAGAGTCATTGGACAGGGCCTTAGAAGACATAGGAGATCCTTTCTTTACTAAAGAGAAAGTAGATAAATTACTAAAAATCGCTGATGAGTATCAAAAGAAAGTGGATAAGAAGATAGAAGCTTCCATGCCTGGATTTAGCAGAAATTATTGGTGGAATTCATCTGATAGAATGAAAGTTGAGATGGATGCTACCCGAAATGGCTTTGGTAGAGCTATAGAAGAATTAGGCACTGATAAAAGAGTTGTTGCACTAGGGGCTGACATTACGAACTCAATAAGGATGAATAAATTCTATGCCGAACATCCTGAGAGGGGAAATAGGTTTTTCAGCATAGGTATAGCTGAGGCCAATATGGCTCTGGTAGCATCTGGTTTAGCCAAAGAGGGGAAAATACCATTTATGGGGTCCTACGGAGTTTTCGTAACGGGTAGAAATTGGGATCAACTAAGGACTACGGTGTGCTATAACAACTTCAATGTAAAAGTTGCCGATGCTCATGGTGGTATTTCGGTGGGACAAGATGGGGCCACTCATCAAGCATTGGAGGAAATTACCAATATCTGTTATTTACCTAATATGCATATGGTCATCCCTTGTGATTCACTGGAGACAGAAAAAGCGACCGAATTTATTGCTTTTATTGAGGGACCCGCGGTGGTTAGGTACGCCAGAGAAGCAACTCCCCTGGTAACCACCAAGGATACTCCCTATAAGTTTGGTTTAGCCAATATAATAAGATACAGGGGTGAGAAAAAAAACTTCATCGAGGCATTTGAGATAAAACTTTCCCCTAATTATAAGTCAGAAAATGAAGATTTAAGTATAATTGCCTGTGGACCTATGGTGCCAGAGGCAATGAGGGCAGCTTATATTTTAAAAGAAGAATATGGAATTGAGGTAAGAATACTAAATGTACATACAGTTAAGCCCATTGATGAGGAGGCAATCGTAAAAGCAGGGGAAGAAACAGGTGTCATAATAACGGCAGAGGAACACCAGGTTGGCGGGTTTGGAAATATTGTTGCTGGAGTGATAGGACAGGGTAAGAAATACGATGCACCATTGTTAATGGATATGGTAGGAGTGGAGGATAAGTTCGGTGAATCCGGAGCACCCTGGGAGCTAATGAAAATATTTGGATTAACGGCTGAGCATATTGCAAAAAGAGCTAAAAAATTATACGATCTAAAAAATGGAGAATAGAGTGTATCCGAAAAACTTGAAGTATACCGAAACCCACGAGTGGGTAGAAGTCGATAAGGGCATTGCTACTGTGGGCATTACCGATTTTGCCACCAAACAGTTGACCGACCTGGTCTATGTAGAGCTTCCCTCTATTGGGGCAAAAGTTGCCAAGGGTTCTTCTTTCGGAGTTGTAGAATCGGTTAAGGCTGTCTCTGATTTACACTCACCAGTAAGTGGAACGGTAGTCAAGGTAAATGAGAAATTATCTAAAGAGCCAGAGATAGTAACTCAAGATCCGTACGGCAAAGGGTGGATGATTAAGGTAAAGATAGAGGATCAAACTGAACTAGATACTTTGATGGATTCAGAAGAATATGAGGAGCTAGTGAAGAAGGAAAAAAAGTGATTCCCTATATTTCCAATACCGAAGAAGACCAAAAGGAGATGCTAAAAGAGATAGGAGCTAGGTCCATAGAGGATCTATTTGATAGTATCCCCCAAAATTTAAGGTTAAAAATTGACCTCAATCTTCCCTCATCACTCTCAGAGATGGAATTGGTTAATGAGCTTAAGGGTCTATCCGGGAAAAACGCCCATTTAGATGAATATGTCTCTTTTTTAGGAGCGGGAAGTTACGATCATTTTATCCCTTCCCTGGTTGATCACCTCTCCAGTAGGTCTGAATTTTATACCTCCTACACTCCCTATCAGGCAGAAGCCAGTCAGGGAATGCTGCAGGCTACTTATGAATATCAAAGTCTTATCTGCGAGCTTTTTAAAATGGATGTCTGCAATGCCTCCCTTTATGAGGGGGCGACAGCCCTGGTTGAGGCGGCTGTCCTGGCTCATAGGATTAATCATGGCCGCAAAGTTTTATTAGCCAAGAGCCTTCATCCGGAATATCGTCAGGTTCTCACCACCTATATAAAGAAAACCTTAGGCCTGTCTATAATAGAGGTAGATTACGAGAATGGGGTAACTGATCTTGCTCAATTAAAAGAAAGAATAAGTAACGATACGTGCTGCGTGGTTATCCAGAATCCTAACTTTTTTGGCTGTTTAGAGAAAGTTAATCAGATAGAAGAAATTACTCACCAGGCCGGTTCTTTATACATTGTCTCGGTGGATCCCATATCCTTAGGGATACTCATCCCTCCGGGAGAATACAATGCAGATATCGCCATGGGAGAAGGACAAGCCTTGGGAGGCAAACTTAATTTCGGAGGGCCTTGTTTAGGAATTTTTACCGCCAAGAAGGAGTTCTTAAGAAAAATGCCAGGTAGAATAGTAGGAGAGACGACTGATAAAGGGGGAAGGAGAGGATTCGTCTTAACCTTACAAACTAGAGAGCAGCATATACGTAGAGAAAGGGCAACTTCCAATATCTGTACCAACCAGGCTTTGAATGCCTTAAGAGCTGCCATATACCTATCTACTCTGGGAGAGAAAGGGTTAGCTAAGGTAGCTCACCTGTGTCTACAAAAATCACATTATGCCGCTAAGAGAATTTACCAGATTCCTGGATTTGAGCCCACCTTCACCAGTCCCTTCTTCAAAGAATTCGCCGTAAGATGCCCTGTCTCACCTGGTAAGATAAATAAATTGCTCTGGGATAATAAGATCTTGGGAGGATTTGATTTGGGGAGATTTTACCCCGAATTGGAGAATTCTTTATTATTCTCGGTAACTGAAAAGCGAACTGGAGAGGAGATTGATAAACTCACCCTCCTTTTGGAAGATATGGTATGAGAGAACCCTTAATATTTGAGAAAAGCAGGCCGGGAAGAAGGGGATGTTCACTTCCTGCGTGTGACGTAGACAAAGAGAATCTAAAAAAACTAATTCCTAAGAAATACCTGCGCCAGGGCGGTTTAGGCTTGCCCCATGTAAGTGAGCCCGATGTGGTTCGTCATTTTGTACGGCTATCTCAGCAAAATATGGGGGTAGATACAAATTTTTATCCCCTGGGGTCCTGCACCATGAAGTACAACCCAAAGGTAAATGAAGATATAGCCAATCTACCTGGCTTTACCAGAGTTCATCCCTATCAGCCCGAGGTTAGTGTCCAGGGAACCCTGCAGCTCCTTTACGATATGGAAAAGCTTTTATGTGAGATATCCGGAATGGATAGAGTATCACTACAGCCAGCCGCTGGAGCTCATGGCGAGCTTACCAGTTTAATGATGATAAAGGCTTATTATGAAGATAAGAAAGAGCAACGAGATACGGTTCTCGTACCAGACTCTGCCCATGGGACCAATCCTGCTAGTTCTGGCCTCTGTGGATTTCGAGTAATAGAGGTAAAATCGAATCAAGATGGAGAAATAGATTTAGATGACCTAAAGGACAAGATGAGCGAAAGAGTGGCTGTTCTAATGCTCACCATTCCTAACACTTTAGGTCTATTTGAGAGAAATATCCTCGAGATCGCCGAGATCGTCCACCATAGGGGAGGCTTTCTTTATCTTGACGGAGCCAACCTCAATGCCCTCTTAGGAATAGTTAGACCATCTGATTTGGGGATAGATATAATACACCTTAATCTCCATAAGACTTTTTCCACCCCTCATGGAGGAGGAGGCCCCGGTTCAGGACCCCTAGGAGCAAAAGAGAAACTCGCTCCCTACTTACCTCTTCCTATGGTAGAAAAAGATAAGAAGGGCTATTATCTTGAATATGATAGAGCCAAATCGATAGGAAAAGTCAGATCTTTTTATGGGAATATCGAGGTCATAACAAAAGCATACTGTTATCTAAGATCTTTAGGCAAAGAAGGGTTAAAGAAGATAAGCCATAATGCTGTCTTAAATGCCAATTACCTCATGAAAAGGCTAAAAAAGTTCTTCTATCTTCCTTATGCTCAACCCTGTATGCATGAATTCGTTCTTTCAGGAAAAGATGGAAAGATGAAGGGCGTAAGAACCCTGGACATTGCTAAACGCCTTTTGGACTTCGGCTTTCATCCTCCTACTATATATTTTCCCTTAATTGTGAAAGAAGCCTTAATGATTGAGCCTACCGAGACCGAGTCCAAGGAAACCCTGGATGAGTTCGTATCTTCTATGATTCAAATTAGAAAAGAGATAGACGAGGATCCCTCTTTAGTTAAGCAGGCTCCCCATAATTTGTCCATTGGTCGGCTGGATGAGGTAAAGGCGGCTAAAGAGCTAAAGCTGAGATGGAAAGAAAAAAAGAGTGGCGATTGATTGAGTCTGAATGTCTGGATGCCTATACTAATATGGCTATAGACGAGGCTATATTCACCATGAGAGAGAAACTGGGCCTTCCTGCTACTCTTAGGTTCTATGGCTGGAAGCCGGTGGCTATCTCCATCGGCTACTTTCAAAAGATAGATGACCTTTCCTTGCAAAGATATAAAAGACAAAAACTAACCATTGTCAGGCGCTTTACCGGAGGAGGCGCCATATTCCATAAAAATGAGATAACCTATTCTTTAGCTTGCTCTACCTATGAATTTCCTATCTTCAGGGATGTTATAAAAACGCAGCAGTTCGTCCACGAGGCTATAATCCTCGGTCTACAAAATTTGGGGATAAATGCCGAGTTAGAAAGAAAACAAAGCAAAAGACTTGATCCCTATTTTTGTTTTGTCAGTCCCTCAAAGAACGACGTGGTTGACGACGGAAGAAAAATTGTAGGAAGCGCTCAAAGAAGGAAAAACAAAGCCTTTTTTCAACACGGATCGATTCTGATGGATGATAAGATCTCTTTTGAAGGTGCAGAAAAGAGGTATAAAGAAAAGATTATAGATAGTCTCATTTGGGGATTTGAAAAAAGATTAGGGATAAAGTTAGTGCCTGGTCAATTAACTAAAGAAGAAATGAAATTATGCCAGGAGTTAAAGAAGACCAAATACAGCACCCGAAACTGGAACTACCGAAGATAAGTGTGGTTATCTTCATTTAGACTCAAGTTTTCAACCTTTTTAGACTGGAAAAAGGATGAGATTTGCCGAAACAGTAGAAAAGTTGGAAACAAAACTTCGAAAAATTGCTGGCAATGTTACCAATAATAAGGCAGATCAGGATGATCTATTGCAAGAAGGGTGGATTTATCTATGGAAAAATAAAGAAAAACTCGAGAATAAGACCGTATCTTATGTTTTGACCGGCTGTTATTTTCGGTTCATTGATTATCTCAAGCAAGGCAGTAGTATTGACAGTAAGTCAAGAGAAAACGTTACGGTAATCAGTTTATATTATACGAGGGATGAAGGACAGGCATCACTTGTATCCATTATTCCTTCAAGAGGAGAGAATATAAAGGATGCCCTGATAGCTAAGGATTTAGAAGAGCAAATCCGAAATCGCCTAGACGCGAAACTGAGAGAGACCTACGATTTGCTCCTGAAGGGACATACTCTTAGCGAGATGGCCAAAGAGTTCAACTTAACTCATGAAGCGGTAAGGTTGCGGGTAAAAAAGATAAGAAGAATAGCAAGAGAGTATTTTGCGAAAAACTTGGATTTTTAACAACTTTTTTCGTCTTATTAAAGACAAGACTTTGGCAAAAAGTTAGGAGGAATTTAATGAAAAGAACGGATGTATTAATAGTAGGTGCTGGAGGGGTAGGCGGGGCTTTCTCAACCATATTAGCTCGGGAACCTTCTGTGTCCAAAATAGTGGTAAGTGACGTAAGAGAGGATCATGGAAAAAAGTTGGTAAATACCTGTGCGGCCGGTGCGTATATGCTAGGACATTTTCCTGATATAGAATTTCGTAAAATTGATTTGCTAAATAAAGCTGAGAAAGTAGCGGAAGCGCTCACAGAAATAAATCCAAGAGTAATTATGAGCTGTACAACTATGTTAACCCCCTGGTTAGGAATGTTATTACCGACTAACGTGCTAATGCCTATATACGAGGTTGCTGGGCTGGGTCCATATGTGAGTTTACACTTAAGGTTAGTGTACAGGCTAATGCAGGCAATAAAAATTGCCAATCTCGATTCATTCGTAGTTAACGCCTCTTATGCCGATGTTGTTAGCTATGCCCTAGGTAAAGTCGGCCTAGCACCGACGGTGGGGGGTGGAAATCTGGATATTATAGTAACACTAGCACGAAAGGCGATCGGGGAGAAAATGAATCTCAAACCCCGAGATGTAAAAATGTATCTAGTGACACACCACTTTAATAATAGGTGGTTTTCGGGAGGTTTGCAAGGAGTACCCCACGGAGGACCTGCTCCCTACTTTTGCAAAATAATAGCTAATGACGTTGACATAACTGATTCATATAGTAAAAAAGAACTCTTGGAACTCTTAAAGTCTACGGAATCTAAAATGCGATTAGATGGTCATGAACTCGACACTCTAATAGCTTCCTCTTTCATTAAGCATGTTCTAGCTCTTTTGCATGATGAGCGGATATTTACTCATTCTCCTGGGCCAGGTGGCCTTCCGGGCGGATATCCTATTCGTCTTGGCTGGAGCGGAGCCACATTGGAATTGCCGGACGGTATTACGAAGCAAAAGGCTATTGAAATAAACTTAGAAGGACAACGTAGAGATGGAATACAGGAGATCCGAGATGATGGTACCATCGTCTTCACCGAAGAAGCCTATAGAGCCGTTAAGGAAGTTTATAATTTTGATTGTAAATCTTTTAAAATTAGTGAAGTAGATAGGATTAGTGAGGAACTGCTAAAAAAAATTAACGAAAAAATCACTAAGCATAAACAATTGAAAAAATAGAGAGTATTTATGTGATAAGGAAGGAGATGCTGTTCATTTTTTATTTCGAAAGAAGTAAAATGGAGGTAGGTAAAGAACAACTTTCACAAGATACCGAAAAAGGGTCAAAAATTAAGTAAAGGAGGTGGTGATAGCTACTTTAAAAGACACAAATCCTTTTTAATAAAACTAAATTCAATCATCCAAGGAGGTGAGGAGTTAAATAGGCTGGTAGCTTACAAGACAGGAAAGCTTTTTAAAAAGAAGAGAAGTTAGAAACCTTTAAGGAAAAATAAACTTTACTAGAAGGGAGGTTAAAAGCGATGTTTGCTCGATATAAAAAGCTGTTAACGGTGTTGGGAATAAGTCTTTTATTTTTGTGTATAGGGAGTATGTCTCAAGCAAAAACTACGATTAATTTTGGGAGCTGGAAATTTGAAGAGCCTGGACAAGCAGAGCTTTTAAGGAAGAATATAAAGGAGTTTGAACGTCAGAATCCTGATGTAGAAATTAAAGAGGTCCAAATTCCTTGGACTAAGTACATGGATAAACTAAGTGTAGAGTTTGCGGGTGGAGGAGGTCCAGACGCGTTGCATCTTCGGTATTTAGGCGGAATCCCCTTTCTTTCCAAGGACTATCTTCTTCCTCTCAATAACCTTATTGAGATCTCAAAATATGAAGGAGTATTCTTCGAAAGATTTTATAAGGAAATACAAGATGATCAGGGGAGAGTTTATGGACTGCCTTTTGAGTTGGTTAATTACGGGGGTTTGCTTTACAATGAAAGATTTTTCAAGGAGACAGGACTCTCAGTTCCAAACACACCTGACGAGTTGATTAAGGCCTCTGAAAAAATAGTAGAGAATACCGATGCAACTTTTGGGCTGATTCATTATATGAACCCTGCTGATCTAGGGGCTTTTGTTGACGGAGGACTGATACGCATTTGGTATCCATATGGAGCGCGCATTGCGAGAAAAGGTAAATTTACGGTAGATGAACCGCAATTTATGGATGCATTAAAGTTTACACGGAAACTTTGGGATTCGCCGGGGACTCCAGTTGGTATGCCAATGGGGCAACAGCGTATAGCTTTTGATATAGAAAAAGCCGCTATGCAAATTGATGCCCAACATCGCCCTTTTGTTACTCGCGCTCAAAATCCTGAATTTTATGAGAATCGTCTTAAAGTAGCTAGATTGCCATTTCCATGCAGATATCATAAAGCGGAAAGTAACTACTTAGTCCTAAATCCTAATAGCCCTGACTCGGCCCAAAGGATAGGAGCGAAGTTTATAGAGTATTTAGTTTCTCCTTCTGTCCAGCTTGAATGGGGAGAAGCGGTAGGACCAGCTAGAGTAGTTTTATGGAAGAAAATAGTAGAAAAGTATCCTTGGTATCAGGTATTTCTTGAGGAGCTACCTTACGCAGTCTCTCAATTTGTAGAGGGTCATGAAGTTGATACCTTGGAGATTAGGACTATTTTAGGTGAATGGGCAGTTAAAGGAATAACAGGGGAAATAAGTATAGAGGAGGCAATGGAAAAGTGTAAAGCAGAATTGGAGAAACAATTTGGTTCACCTCGATAGAACCTAATCAAAAAATCGACATGACTCAATCTTCGTAGCTTCAACGAAGATTGAGTCATGTGCCTGCCAAAAAACTAATTCTAGAGAGTTCTGAAAATAGGGTTGTATGCATAACATTAGTAGAAGTTTTCCCATAAAAAATCACCGTTGAGTGTTCGCCAGTTCTACTGGGGGGAAAAATGGTCAGAGGAGTTGGTAAACTCATCTAGCTTGCTAGTACCTTCACCGAGATTCCAAAAAGACCCAAAAAATACAAGATAAACATGATTCCTGTAGTACTTATTCTGATGAACAATGAGGATGTAGAGCTGCTTAAAAGAGGACTCCATAAGAAAAAGATAAAGGGCAAGCATATGATAAGAATGACCGAAGAAGCCTTTCAGTAAAGAATTCTTCTCATGCAACGGAATTTATCAGTTATTCTCTGTATGTATACGGATGATGTCTCTAAATCTGTTTAGGACATCGGTTTCTTTTTTATTCTCACCCCCTCCCATAATGCTTTAATATCAGATACTTACGACAAAGGACAATTTAATTTAGCAACATTACCGGGATATGAAGTTAAGATTTTGGGGAGTCGGATTAGGTTGAAAATAGAAGGAGAGGAGCTCTTAGACCACTTCAGGAGAAATTTTTAGACTATCTCACAATGATCAAGGATAAATTAACTAGAGTATATGGAAAGCGTTCAGATCAGTTTTTTCCTTATGTCTTAAGCTTTCCTTTGTTACTTCTAAGTGGTGTATTTTGCCTGTATCCAGTCTATAAAGGACTTATCCTGAGTTTATTTGAAGATCAACATTTTGTAGGAATTCAAAATTATATAACTTTATTCAATGACTATAAGTTTTGGGATTCTTTGAAAATGACAATTTTCTACGTATTAGAGTATACTGCTGGCATTTTTTTCGT
>Ga0307429_1000498_pt1 | contig 23694 bp, 20 predicted proteins | sample SalMarWE160230MG_FD_202151 | JGI IMG/M metagenome (GOLD analysis project Ga0307429, IMG submission 202151) | Salt marsh sediment microbial communities from the Plum Island Ecosystem LTER, Massachusetts, United States - WE1603-230 | ecosystem: Environmental > Aquatic > Marine > Intertidal zone >... | reverse complement strand
TCCCGGCATATTGAGGAACCGTTTTCCTTATCTCCTCAAATATCTCCTCAGGGGAATTGAAGTTAAACTTCTCCCCCATCCCCATTAAATCTGCAAGCTCACATATTACCTTCCAATCGGGTTTTGCCTCTCCCGGCGGATCTATAACTTTACCTATTCTTTGCACCCGTCTATCAACTTCTGTTACTGTCCCATCCTTTTCCACCCATGATGCAGCGGGAAGAACAATGTCGGCAAGCTCAGCAGTATCAGTCATAAAAATATCCTGAACCACTAAGAGCTCTTTATCTTCAAGCATCTTTCTGACACTGTTAGTATCCGGGGCAGAAACCATCGGATTTGCTCCGTCAACATATAGAACGCTGCATTTTTCCACCATATCCATATATGTCTTCCCGGGGGTCGAAGGCAGACTCTCTATACCCCAGTAATCCTCAAATAGTTTGGCGGTTTCTTCATTCACTGGCTTAAAGCCAGGATAAAAAACTGGTACCGGCCCCATATCACCAAATCCCTCTCCATTTATATGACCTCTCAAAGGATTAACGCCTGTACCTGGTCTGCCATAATTCCCTGTAAGCATGGCGAGATCGGCAAGGGCGCGGATATTCTCTACTCCAGCGAAATGCTGCGCTATTCCAGCATTATAAAGTATGCATCCCGTTTCAGCCTTAGCATAAATTTGCGCTGCTTCCTTTATAGTCTCGGCTGAGATACCCGTTATCCTCTCAAGGTCATTCATATCTAGGGAAGCCAGATAATTCTTCAACTCCTTAAATCCACTTGTCCTCTTTTCAATGAACTCCTTATCTTCCAGACCTTCATCTAGTATGGTCTTCATCATAGCATTTACCAAAGCTGTATCTGTGCCGGGGTTAAGTTGAAGATATATATCAGCAAGGGTTCTTGCCGTTAATGTCCTTCTAGGATCCATAACAATAACCTTTGCCCCCTTCTTTCTTGCTCTTAGCACCCTGCGAGCGAGCAGGGGATAATTCTCGTTTATATTCGAGCCAGCGAGAAATATGCAATCTGCCCTTTCAACGCTCAACTCAGAGGTTGACATCACGCCTGAGCCTACGGTAGAGACCAAGGCAGGAACCGTTGTGGAATGGCAGAACCTAGAAGCGTTGTCAAGATTGTTTGTCTTCATAACGCATCTAGCGAATTTTTGTATCACGTATAAATCCTCGTTGGTGATCCTTCCGGAATTTATGAAGCCTACCGAATTTGGATCTGTTTTTTTAAGCTTTTCCACAATCAGACCTAAAGCTTTCTCCCAAGAAGCTTCCTTAAAGGTGCCATTGTCCTTTATCAGTGGCTTTGTTAGCCTGCCATCGCCGTATAGGTAGTGAAAAGCATTCTTACCTTTGGGGCAATTTGCTCCTTCATTCACTGGATGCTCTTTCCAAGGCTCTACACCAATTATTGTTGAGTCTTTAACCACAAGATGTATCCCACATCCACACCCACAGTAAGGGCAAATTGTAGGCACGTAGTTAATGTCCATTTTGCCTCCTCTTAAGTGGACTCGGGCCAAGATTTCTTATAGTCTGGGTAAAACTGGTCATAGTGTCAGCCATTTTTTTCCCCTCAGAGGCTCCAATCCATTGTAGCCTTAGCCTATCGCTACTAATTCCTATAGCCTTGAGAAAAGGCTTCAGGCCGGTGACCCTTCTTCTGGCGGATAAATTGCCTTTAATGTAGTGGCAGTCTCCTGGATGGCAACCACCTACCAGAACGCCATCTGCGCCTAGGGCAAAGGCTTTCAGAATTAGAAAATCGCTAACTCTCCCTGAGCACATCACCCTTATCGTCCTTACATTTGGCGGATATTGCATCCGTGATGTACCCGCCAGGTCAGCAGCGGCATAGGAACACCAGTTGCAAAAGAAAGCAACTATCTTGGGCTCAAATTTGTCCATTGGTGCCTCCTTGATTGTTGATGTGGGTCACCTGATACAGTAGGTAACATGTGGTAAAATACAAACATAAAGCAATCAGGCTTAACACCGAAGGGGAATTATACCCCTTGGGGGTATAATGTGTCAAAGGAGCCTGATTTCTCCGGAGGATATAATGGTGGAAGAAGCAATATCAAAAGAAGTTTTGTTGAATCGATTGAAAAGGCTTGAGGGGCAAGTCCGGGGCGTCGAAAAGATGATTGAGGATGGGCGTGATTGTGAGAGCATTGTTACCCAATTGGGGGCAGCGCGCTCGGCAATTGAAGGCGTTGGGGCGCTTCTGCTCAGAAATTATATGAAGATTTGCTTTGACAACAAAACAACTGAATGTGCTGATATTGAATCTCTGGAGCGGGCTGTTGCTATCTGGAGTCGGGCACATATTGGGGATAAAACTTAGGAGACGAAAAGGGTGGCTACGAATCAGGTTAGCACTATAGGAATTAGCAATAATCGTCTCAGGCCCCCTTTTTCCGATAGAAATGGTTGAGTCTAAGGTTCGTGTTTTTGACTCTTTGGCCTCAGACTATGATTCCTGGTTTGAGGAAGAAGGAAGATTGATATTTGCCTCAGAGGTTGAGGCTTTGAGGCAATCCTTACCTTTGCTACCTAAGCCTTGGATCGAAGTGGGAGTAGGCAGTGGTCGTTTTGCTCAGGCTTTAGGCGTAGATATCGGCTTAGACCTATCTATTAAGCTTTTGGAGATGGCTAGAAATAGAGGCGTAAGTGTATTCTTGGGCAGGGGCGAGGGAATGCCATTTCAGGATGGTGTTTTTGGAACAGCTTTCTTCGTTGTTACCTTATGTTTTGTTGATTCACCTAGGGAAACTTTGGGCGAAGCTGCCCGTCTCCTTGACAGTCATGGGAAAGTGGTATTGGGCTTGGTATTGAGGGAAAGTCCTTGGGGACAGCTTTATCAAAGAAAAAAAGAAACGGGCCATCGTTTTTACAGATATGCTACGTTCTATAGCTATGGTGAAATAGGCATGTTTCTAAAGCAAACTGGCTTCTCCATTGAGAAAGTTGTCTCGACATTGTTTCAGAACCCTAGTGAAGTAAATCACATTGAACTGCCGCGGCAAGGTTTCTCTGCTGATGCTGGGTTCACCGTGATATTGGCGGGTAAAACCACTGCTTAGGCTAGCAATGTATGGCAAAGTTACCGAGGCGGTTAAACGAGTTTTGCCTATCCCTGTGAGTCATGGTATTTGTAAACAACGGACCCTGCTTGAGTTGTGCACTATGTGGCTAATGGTATAATTTGAAAAATTGGTAGCTTAATTAGTAAAGCTTGAGGGATGAGGAAAAGGCATAGCCTGGAATTGAGGCCCATCGGGATAATTCATTCTGCTTACAAGAATAGGGGGGCACCCCCTTATCAAGGGTATAAAAGTGAGGAAATTTCTCAGATAGAGGTATTTCAGGAATTCGAGGAAGGCTTAAAAGACATTGAGGAATTTTCCCATATTATCGTTATCTACTGGTTTCATAAGTCTCAGGGATATCATCTGTTGGTTAAGACACCTTGGGATGATAGTTTACACGGTCTCTTCACTACCAGATCACCGCATAGACCTTGTCCCCTGGGATTGACTACAGCGGAGCTATTAGCCAGGGAAAAGAATATCCTCAAGGTGAAAGGACTGGATGCCATAGACGGCACCCCCCTGTTAGACATCAAGCCATATGTTCCTTCAATAGACAGGAGGTCGGTTGTGAAACCTGGCTGGTTTGAAGGCAAGCTGGGGAAGGGAAGAAGCTGACAGCGACTCATATCTCCATACTGTTGACTGTAGGGGCAGGTGCCGGTTTTGCCAGTGGACTGCTGGGAGTTGGCGGCGGTTTCATAATAGTTCCCGTTAGCTACTGGATTATCTTGGCTGTGGGCATCTCTCCAGACATCGCTATAAGAATAGCCTTCGGGACAAGTTTGCTGGTGATTTTGCCCACAGCGATAAGTGGCACTTGGAGACATAACAGGAAGAAGGCAATTCGCTGGAAAACCGCCTTAATTTTAGGCTCATGTGCCTTGGTCGGGGCCCTGGTTGGAGCTGCCCTGGCAGTTCATATTTCTGGCAAAATACTGGAGATAGGCTTTGGAGGGCTGGTTCTAGCTGTTGCCTTATGGATGGGCTTAGGACTAATGCCAAAGTTGAGAAGAGGGGGTGAGGAGCTGCGGGAAAAATTCGGGCTTGTGGCGGCTTGCGGTTTCACTATAGGCATAGTAACCGGACTGACTGGGCTTGGTGGTGGGACATTGATAGTCCCCATGCTGGTATTAGCACTAAATTTCCCTATGCATATTGCTGTGGGGACATCGGTGGCTTCAATAATATTTGCCAGCTTGGGTGGTACTGTTGGTTATATCATAAATGGGCTTGAGGTACCTGGCCTCCTCCCTTATTCAATAGGCTATGTAAATTTACCAATATGGTTATGCTTGGCAGCTACCAGCATACCCCTGGCCCAGCTTGGGGCCCGGGCAGCACATGCCCTGCCGTCGAAACAACTAAGATATGTCTTTATTGCCTTCATGGTCTACGTAGGGCTAAAGATGATTGGCGTATTTTAAGCAGGCACGGGGTTTTGAAGCCCTAAAGGCACCCAGAATTGGCGACATCGCCGCATCTATTGGTCTACCAGAGTATGCTACATATGGGTTCCAGAAACTCGAACTGAGCGGAGTAAAGGCAGCTGAGGAGCAGTAGTCCCAGTATTATCAGTATTGTGGCACCTACTGGTCTGAAATACTTCGCATATCGCTCTCCCAGGCTTGAAGTCAGAGCAAAAGCGGCTGTGCCGAAGATAATGAGGTCATCAAGCATAAAAAAGAGAACATACAACAGGATGTAGCCATAGTATTGGAAGGTGGTGAGACTGGCCAGGGATAGCACTCGAGTGAAAACCGCGGGGATTGCAGCTGAACAGACGAATTCGATAGAGTTTACCGCAAAGGCCAGAACTATAATTCCTGCTACGGTGCCCAGGGTTATGGGGGAAGACACAATCTTCTGTATTCTGGTCATGGTCTTTTTTCGGGACTCCTCGTCGGTAACTTTGCAGACGATGGCGCCTTTTGTCTCTACTACTTCCCTTATTTGCAATATCCCTCCACCCAGAGCTACCAATCCAATCACAATTGTCGCTGGCTTGACATAACCAATGAGCAGGAAAGCATTGAGCCACGCTGTCATGAACAGAAAATACAGGACTCCCGAAGCCAGAACAAAAGAGCCGACAATCAGCCATATTCTTTTTCTATCCCTCAAGGTCGCTATTATGGATATAAGGTAAACAAGTACCCACATAGCACAGGGGTTGAAGCCGTCAACAAGACCTAAAATTACGGCCAAAGCTGGAAGCGAATAATCAGAAAGTACAATTTCCCCTATGAGGGGCAACACGATTGTGTCTCGGGGTTCTTCACCTGTCGGCGGCGGGCAGTTCCCCGCCAGACATTGTTGCAAAGCTTCCTCAATCGCTCTGCCCGTTGTTTCCTCCGATTCCCAACCACCAAATACTTGATTTCCGAAGATTGTTATGGGAAACCCTGGCTCGTCTTCTATCCCTAGCTCTGCAAGCTTCTCAGACAATAGAGCACTTCCTGCAGGTGTAGTGGCGTCGTGTTCAATAATTTGAATTGAAGAGTGTGTATTGGCTAACTTTTCATTAAATGGCTCTTGTTCCTCACAGTGTGAACAGCTGGGGATATGGAAGAAATGGACCTCAAAACCTTCATCGGTACTTGACGTCCCCTGACTCGTGAATCCGATGACTATTCCTAGGATTATCAGGGATATAATCAAGTACCTCTTGAAGCGGTCCTGGAAAGTGTTTCTTAAAAAATTGGTCACCCTGTTGTGTATTGACAAATGCCACCTCAAAGTAGCCTCCCCTGTTCAGGATTTTCCACACGGAAGGCATATGGTGCGCAGGTCGCCACTTGGAAGGCTATGCCCTTGGCTAGAATCGCTATTTATCTCCTAAATTTATCCGAACTCACATGATGTGCAAGACACCACTGTGAAAACTATGCTCTCATTATCCATATTGCCTGTGACATTAAACACTATTGCAGTGACTGTAACGTCACCAGCCGTATTCGGGGCAGTCCAGGTAATCGTAGAGCCCTCCCCGGAAATATTGCCGCCATCGCATGCCCATTCATGAACCAGTTCGCCACTCGTGTTTGAACTAATGCATTCAATATCGTATTCTTTTCCGTTCCCGACCTTGTACCCATAACTAGTTTCTTTCAAATATTTATGCTCGGCAGTAACAATCAGGTCTTCGATAATTGACATAGTACCATTTGCCGCAATTAGAATTACCGACCTTGTGTCTTCCCCATCATGGCCATCATTGACCACAACTTTGATGTCGCATACGCCGATTTCTTCAGGGGCAGTCCAGGTAACTTCAGGCCCCGTGCCAGTAATATTACCTCCGCTAGCCGACCAGTTATAGCTTAGCTCGTCGCCATCGCGGTCTGAAGCAGTACACGTCACATTGAGACTACCCAAAGGAGCAGTCCAGTCTGCCTCAGCTTCCAGGCTGGTGATGACTGGCGGATAGTTACCTACGGGTGCGCAAGATGGGGCCAGGAGCAGCACTGCTACCGCCATAATTGCTAGAAATCCTTTTCTGTTCATTAGTTCCTCTCCCTGGAGCCTCTTTCATCCTGTATCTAGGGCATCACATATATTACCACTCTTGTAAGGGTCATGGAAACTACTGTTTGAATGACCCTTCAGGCATCTTCTGTATGTAAGGCACATGGTGTGCAAGTCGCCACCTGGAAGAATATGCCCTTAGCTAGAGCTGTTATTTATCTTCTGATTTTATCCGAAAGTACATGCTGAACAAGTTACCACTCTTAGAACTACGCTCTTACTCACACTATTGTTAACGACATCGGAGACTATTACCGTGACTGGGAAGTAATCGGATTCATCCGGGGCAGTCCAGGTAATCGTAGAGCCCTCACCGTAAATCTCGCCGCCATCGCATGACCACTCGTAAACAACTCCGGCGCTCGCGTCTGAAACAATGCACTCAATAGCGTATTCCTTTGTTTTCCCGACCATGTACCCGTACGTGGTTGTTTTCAAATATTTGTGCTCGGCAGTAACGGTTAGGTCTTCAATAATGGGCGGAGTACCAGTTACTACGCTAAGAGGTAGCGATGGCCATGTGCCTTCCATGCCATGGGCATCGGTAACCACAACTGTGACGTAGTATATGCCGACTTCTCCGGGGGCAGTCCAGTTTACGACGGCGCCTGCTGTGCCAGAAATATCGCCTCCGGTCGTTGACCACTCATAATGTAGCTCGTCGCCGTCGCGGTCTGACGCAGTACACGTCACCTGGATACTACCCGAAGGAGTGGTCCAATCTGCGTCGGCTACCAGGTTAGTAATGGTTGGCGGTTTATTGGTTCTCACTGTGATGATTACATAATCCGTATCTTCGCCACCGCGGCCATCGCTCACCGTGACTGTAACATTATAGGAGCCTTCAGGGTCAGGAGCAGTCCAGGTAACCATCGCTCCTTCCCCATTTATCTCGCCTTCGCCAGCCGACCAGTTATAGCTTAGCTCGTCGCCATCGCTGTCTGAAGCATTACACGAAATCTGACAGCTTCCCGAGGGAATAACTTTCTCCGGCGCTTCTAGGCTGGTAATGGCTGGCCGATGGTTGGCTAGCATTGTGTCAAGTAGGATCGCAAGTGCTATTGCTACCGCCACAATTACAATAATTACCAGCCATCTTTTTTTGCTCATTAGTTTCTCTCCTTTTAAACCTCTTTTGTTTAAGCCTGTATCCAGGGCATCATATATATTACCATTCTACCAAAACACGCATGATACGCAGGCCACCACTTCGAATGCTATGCTCTTCCTGACCCAATTGCCTGGACCATCAAGCACTTTCACCGTGATTGTAACTTCGCCGGCCGTATTCGGTGCAGTCCAGGTAATTATAGGGCCCTCCCCGGAAATTTCGCCGCCATCGCATGACCATTCGTAAACCAGTTCGCCGAGTTCGCCGTCCGTGTCTGAGGCAATGCACTCAATATCGTAATCGTACATTTTCGCAGTCTTGTACCCAGTAGTAGTTTCTTTCAAATACTCGTGTCCTTTGGCAGTAACGAGCAGGTCTTCAATAATTGGTGGAGGACCATTTGACGCGAAGAGAGCTATCGATTCTGTGTCTTTCCTGCCCTGACTATTAGTAACCACAACTGTGATGTCGTACATACCAACTTCTTTAGGAGCAGTCCAGATAACTTCAGGTCCCGTACCAGTAATATTACCTCCGGTGGTTGACCACTCATAACTTAGCTCGCCGTCATCAGGGTCCGAGGAAATACACGTCACCTGGAGATTATCCAGAGGAGCAGTCCAGTTTGGCTCAGATTCCAGGCCGGTGATAATTGTTGCTACGCAAGATGAGGCCAGGAGCAGCACTGCTACCACCACAATTATCAGGCATCTTTTTTTGTTCATTAGTTTATCTTTTCTGGGGCCTCTTTCGTTCAAGCCTGTATCCTGAGCATCGCATAATATATTACCACTTTTATATTGGATTTGTTTAGGACTTGGATTTCAGGATTTTAGAATTTAGCCGCAGGAATTACCACGTACCTTTCAGGTGCTCGCAATGACACCCTCATAGCATGGTGATTTGGATTGACATACTTGATATCTCCTCACTATGCAGCTGAAATCAACTTTATTTCGTCTCCCACCACCACGCCCAGGAAGTCGCAAGCACTTCCATCTCTTAGCGATACTTCAAGATAACCGCTGCTGCCCACGATAGCCATTACCCCTTCATTTTGCGCGTAGTAACTGTTGATACCTTGAATACAGTGTCCAGCCACCTCAACCATGACATCCTTTCCAGGCAAGTCATTGTTTTTAATATTTGTAATCAAGTTGCCAAAGCGGTCAATATATAAGACCCGGCCAACTAAATTACCCTCTGGATCAAGGGACGGTTTTGGTATAGGGAGGACATGCAGGGAGTTAATTTTCTCCCCGAATTCATAAAGGGAAATGCCTAGGGATAGGCCGGCAGCCACGGGGGCAAAAATATCTCTTCCATGGAAGATAGGGCTGACTGGATGTCGCCAGAAGCGAGGGTCGGTAATAGCTACAGCTTCAAGGCCGGTCTTAAATACTATCTTTTTGAGGTCATGAGTATGTTCGGTCAACGAGCGACTTTCAACGTGAAATAAATCATCAATTATATAGCTGAGGATGCCGTTGTCGGGGGCAACGAAGAGGGCCGTTGGTGTTTTCAGTATTATTCCTTGGCGCTCACTTCCTACGCCGGGGTCAACAATAGCCATATGAATTGTTTGCTTAGGGAAGTAACGATAAGCAACACTAAGTATGAAAGCAGCCTGAAGGATATTCTGCGGCTCAATAGAATGGCTGATGTCTATGATAGCAGCTTCAGGGTTAGTGCTTAGGATAGCGCCTTTAACAGCAGCAACATAAGCATCATCATAGCCGAAGTCGGTGGTCAGGGTTATTATGAAACTCATCTATAGATACTAATACTGAGTAACGATTAAAACAGCGAAAACGACAAGCAAGACAGCTAAGATTATAGTTAGCTTGAAAAGGGTGCTTTCTATCCCTCGCCGAGTTCGATACACTGAGTCAGCTTGCCCAAAGATACCCCCTATACCTCCACCGCGTAACTGAAACAGTACAGTGGCAATTAAGGCTATTGCTATTAGTATCTGGGCGATAAGAAAATAAGTAGGCAATTTATTTACCTCCTAGCTCCTCTATGATAATCTCTCTCACCATGCCCGGATTAGCCCTTCCCCTGGTAGCTTTCATTACTTGCCCTATGATAAATGTCAAAGCTTGCTGCTTGCCAGAGGTATAATCTGCTAATGCGCTGGTATTTTTGGCCATCACTTGTTTTACCATTTCTCTTATTTCACCGGCATCGCTGATCTGGCTGAGTTTCCTTTCCGTTATGATCTCGCTGGCTACATTGCCACTACGAAACATCTCCTCAAACACTGCCTTGGCAGCCGGTCCGCTTATAGTGCCATTATCTACTAAGCCAAGCATTTCTGCTAGATGCTTTGGACTTATTTTAACATTTTCAATCGCAGTGTTGGTAGCGTTAAGTAGTCGGCTGAAATCTCCTAAAAGCCAGTTACTAATCGTCTTGGCCTTGCCAGGGTCCATTAGCTTAACGCAGTTTTCAAAATAATCTGCCATGGCCTTGGAGTTGGTTAGAATATTAGCATCGTACAAGGGCAAGTCATATTGGGCCATAAATCGGTCTCTGCGTGCTTCGGGTAATTCAGGGAGTTTTGCTCTGATTTCCTCTATCCAGGCTCGGTCCCAAACCAGGGGAGGCAAATCAGGTTCGGGAAAATATCGGTAATCATCAGCATACTCTTTAGTTCTCTGGGTCACTGTTATGCCTGATTCATCTATCCAGCCTCTGGTCTCCTGTACCAGTTCTCCACCTTCCTCAAGTACCTTTCTTTGCCGCATGGATTCATACTCCAGGGCTTGGTAAACGGCTTTGAAGCTATTCATATTTTTAACTTCCACCTTGGGCAAAAGCTCTCTACTATCCACTGGACGTATGCTTATGTTAGCATCACACCTAAAGCTTCCTTCTTCCATGTTGGCGGTGGACACTCCCAGATAGCGCAAGATATTGCGTAACCTGATGAGGTAATCCCGGGCCTCCTCGGGGGAACTTATTTCGGGCTCGCTAACAACCTCCATCAACGGCACTCCGGAGCGATTGACGTCTATCAGACTGCAATCTCCCCTGTGCCACAATTTAGCGACATCCTCTTCGAGATGCACTCTGGTGATATTGATTCTTTTCTTGGTACCGTTGCTATCAATGGTTAGCGAACCTCCTTTTCCAATGGGAGCATCATACTGGGAAATCTGGTAACCTTTCATCAGGTCAGGGTAAAAGTAGTTCTTACGGTCGAATTTGGTATATTCGGGGATGGTGCAATTTAAAGCCAGGGCGGTCATCGCTGTATATTGTATTGCTTTTTCATTGATGACAGGGAGAACGCCGGGCATGCCCAGGCAGATAGGGCAGACGTGGGTATTGGGAAGAGCACTGGCATAATCGGTGCTGCAGCTACAGAACATCTTACTCTTGGTTAATAGCTGAGTATGAACCTCCAGGCCGATGACAGTTTCATAGGTCATAGCTTTCGCTCAGTATAGCAGTGTTATCAGGCAAGGGCAAGGAGAAGTTGACTTGACCCACACTCGGGGCATTGCTAGAATTGAATTTGGGGATATAGCTCAGTTGGGAGAGCGCTGCGTTCGCATCGCAGAGGTCGGGGGTTCGAATCCCCCTATCTCCACCATGCCCCTGTAGCTCAGTTGGATAGAGCAGCGGTTTCCTAAACCGCGTGTCGGGCGTTCGAGTCGCCCCAGGGGCATTTTTGATTATCATTATGCTGCATTCTACGGCATTAAGCATAGCTCCAAGGCAGAGTACGATAGTCATTGCGAGGCTGACGAAGTGTAGTGGTGGAGGTAAAGAGAGAAAAGCTCAATTCAGCGTCTTTTTTTCTGGGCAGCTCTCTTTTTACGTCTTTTTTTCTGGGCAGCTCTCCTTCTGCGCACGAAGAATATCGCCAGTCCCGCTGCCACCACCACTGCTGCTATAATCCCGCCAATTAGCGGCCAGTTGACCGCAAAGCTGGCCGTTATGTCGTAGTCGCCATGCATGGTGATGACGGTTGTGGCGGCGTTCACATTGGCGATGGTGTCCACATCACCGGTCCAGTTGACAAGGCGGTAGCCCCTCTTGGGCTCGGCAACCAAGCGAACTATCACCCCGTCGTTATAGGTGGATACCCCCTCGCCAGGGGTGGTTACGGAACCGCTAGGAGTGCTGGAGATGGTAAGGGTATACTCGACAACTCCCAGATTCCATTTAGCAAGTTCGATCTCAGGGCCTGCGGCGACCACTGTGCCGTCGTCTTTAAGCCCCACGGTGTGATGCCAGCCTGCGGCGATCTGGGTGATGTCCGTCCAGTCGCTGACATTGCACTGCCCGTAGTGGTTGTCTCCTGTGGTGATCACAGTGCCGTCGTCCTTAAGCCCCACCGTATGCTTAATGCCTGCGGCGACCTGAGTAATATCCGTCCAGCCGCCGACATCGCACTGCCTGTCGGCGTTGTCCCCCACGGCGACCACGGTGCTGTCGTCCTTAAGTCCCACTGTGTGATACGTGCCTGCGGCGACCCGGGTGATGTCCGTCCAGTTGCCGACATCACATTGCCCGTAGGTGTCGTCCCCCATGGCGACCACGGTACCGTCGTTCTTAAGCCCCACCGTGTGCCAGCTTGCGGCGACTCGGGTAATGTCCGTCCAGTTGCCGACATTGCACTGCCTGTACTCGTTGTTTCCCACAGCGACCACGGTGCCGTCGGCCTTAAGTCCCACGGTGTGCCAGCCTGCGGCGACCTGCTTGATGTCAGTCCAGTTGCCGACATCACACTGCCCATCGGCGTTGTCCCCCACGGCGGCCACGGTGCCGTCGTTCTTAAGCCCCACCGTGTGATGCCAGCCTGCGGCAGCCTGCTTGATGTCAGTCCAGTTGCCGACATCGCACTGCTCATAGCGGTCGTATCCCACGGTGACCAGAGTGCCGTCGGTCTTGAGTCCTACCGTGTGACCCCAGCCTGCGGCGACCTGCTTGATGTCCGTCCAGTCGCTGACCTTGCACTGTCTGTAGTGGTCGTATCCCACGGCGACCATGGTGCCGTCGGACCTAAGCCCCACCGTGAGATGGCTGCCGGCGGCGACCTGGATGATGTTCGTCCAGCTACTGACATCGCACTGCCCGTAGCCGTTCCATCCCATGGTGACGAGGGTGCCGTCGGTCTTAAGCCCCACCGTGTGGTAAAAGCCTCCGTCGACCCTGATGATATCCGTCCAGCCGCTGACATCGCACTCCCCGAAGAAGTTGATTCCCAGGGCGACCACGGTGCCGTCGGCCTTAAGCCCCACCGTGTGATAGCTGCCGGCGGCGACCTGGACGATATCTCGCCAGCCGCCGACGTCGCACTGCCCGCCGGCATTAGCCCCCACGGCGACTAGGGTGCCGTCGGCCTTAAGTCCCACCGTGTGACCATAACCTGCGGCGACCCAGATGATATCCGTCCAGTCGCCGACATCACACTGTCCGGAGCCGTTGTATCCCACGGCGACCACGGTGCCGTCGGCCTTAACCCCTACCGTGTGTTCCCAGCCTGCGGCGACATGGACGATGTCCGTCCAGTCGCTGACAGCACACCGCCCGTAGAGGTAGTTTCCGACGGCGACCACGGTGCCATCGGACTTAAGCCCCACCGTGTAATCGCTGCCTGCGGCGACCTGGATGATGTCTGTCCAGTCGCTGACATTGCACTGCCCGTAGGTGTTGTCTCCCATGACGACTACGGTGCCATCGGACTTGAGCCCCACCATGTGCTGGGTGCCTGCAGCGACCATGGGTGTCGCTTGCCCTTGCCCTATAGAAGCCACATTCAGTTCCATTGCGGGAGCAGGGCTGGGGCTATCTACCGCCGGATGAGTAATTGCATAGTCATCGGGCAGATGCCCAGTTGCTGAAGCTCCCGCTACTGATGCAGGAAGAATCAGGCTGAGGACCAGAACGATATAGAGTAGGGCTGGTAGGAACATCTTTCTATTTTTCATTGTTACCTCCTATTGTCCGTCATCCGAAAACTGAAACGCCTTTTTCCTGCGTATAAAAGTTTCCCCTAACGCAGTGACAGGGTCTTAAACCTATGTAGCTCATACTTTTTTCCAGTACTTCTCCCTCAACTCTTTCTTCAAAATCTTGCCGGCCGGGTTCTTGGGTAGGGAATCGACAAATTCGATATCCTTCGGTACTTTATAACCTGCTATGCGCTTCTTGCAGAAGGTGATGATCTCTTCGGCGGTAGTGCTTACTCCCTCTCTTGTTTCTACCACAGCGTGAACCTTTTCTACCCAGTATGGGTCAGGGATACCGATTACAGCTGCCTCCAGAACCGCGGGATGCTGGTAGAGAACCTCTTCTACTTCCCTGGGATAGACATTTTCCCCACCGGAAATAATCATGTCCTTTTTCCGGTCTGCAATGTAGATATAACCCTCATCATCGTAATAGCCCATATCTCCGGTATGGATCCAGCCATCAATAAGGGCCTCCTTGGTTTCCTCAGGCTTGTGCCAGTATTCAACCATGATGTGCTTGCTTCGTACTATTATCTCGCCCACTTCACCAGGCTCGACATCGTTACCCTCTTCATCCACAATTCTGACCTGCACCCCGATATCTGGTCTGCCCGCTGACGTGAGTTTTCTCTGTTCCCTCTCGGGTCTATCCAGGACATTATGGTCCTCTTTTGACAGGTGAGATATGGCTGGACCAGTTTCACTCTGCCCGTATCCTTGGGCGAAAATGGGACCGAAAACCTGCATCCCTTTCTTTAGCACCTCCAAAGGCATGGGTGAGGCTCCGTACCACAGGAGCTTCATAGAACTGATATCATAATTATTGAGGTCAGGTAGGTTAAGCATCGCCACCAGGTGGGTCGGCACAAAATCCATATGTGTGGCCCGTTCAGCGTGGATAATCTGTAGCGTTGCTGTGGGGTCGAAGAATTTCATGATAATATTGCATCCTCCGATGTACAGGGAACTCCGGAAATGGGTATTCCCCGCAATATGGAAGAGAGGGGTTATCTGAACACGCCTGTGCCCGGGGTATAGGCCCATATCCATAACTAGAGTCTTGCTGTCGTCAATGAAGCAATGTTGGGTATATAGAGCACCACGGGGCACGCCAGTAGTGCCGCTGGTGTAAACGATGCCGGCTGGGTCGTCCTCGTCCACCTGGACATCAGGTTCTGCCTTGGAATAACTGGTCAGCAGGTCACGGTGATATATCATATCGGGAACGGGAGCCTCCAAAGAGATGAAGTTCTTAACCTTGGGCAGGTGCGGTCGCAGCTGATTAGCCATCTCCATTAATTCAGGTCCCACGAAGAGGCTATCGGCTTCCGAATAATTGATGATGTACTCAAGCTCCTGTTCTCTCAACCTGGGATTAAACGGCGACGCAATGAATCCTCCCTTCATCGCTGCCCCGTAGAATTCAGTATACCCGAGGCAATTCCAGGATAAGATACCAATTACATCTCCCTTCTTGACCCCCATTGCCTGCAAAGCGTGTATCAGGCTATTTACTCTGGCATTAAACTCGGAGAAGGTTATCCTTTCGGATCCATAAACGAAAGCTTCCTTGTCCGGATGTAGGAGTGCGTGTCTGTGGATGATGTGGGCGAAGGTGCCTATTTTGTATCGACTTAGCTCGACCAGTATGTTCTCCGTTGGCATTCTTTCCTCCCTGTCATTTACTTATTATTGTTTCTCCTGCTTCTGTCGCTGCCGATACGCTTCGATATAGCGTCGGGCGCGCTTATCACGGCCGAGCACGAGGTCGGCGGCTAGGATAATTGGGCGTACCTTAGCCGCATCCACAATGAGGCAGGTGGCGCCGGCGGCAGTAGCCATTACGACGAAGGCGTTATTGATAAGTTCTCGGTCAGGCAAGCCAAAAGATACATTGCTGGCGCCCATTGTCATGTTGACTCCCAGTTCGGCTTTAATCCGCCGGATGGCTTCTATGACTTCTACTCCGGAGTCAGGTTCAGCTCCTACCGCGAAAGCAAGGCAATCAATGACTAAGTCCTCACGGGGTATACCTGCCGCCTCGACTTTTTCCACTATCTTATGGGCGACCCGCATCCTTCCCTCAGTGTCTTTAGGGATACCCTCGTCATCCTGCACCAGACCGATGACCGCAGCCCCGTGTTTCTTGATTAGGGGCAGGATCCTTTTCAGTGAATGCTCTTCACCGGTAACCGAGTTAACCAGAGGCTTACCCTTGTAGACCTTGAGTGCCGCTTCTAGGGCATCTGGGTTAGAACTATCGATGCATATGGGTGTATCTACGGTTTCCATAACTGCCTGCACCGCCTTGGGCAGAAGGGCTGCCTCATCGACGCCAAATACACCCACGTTAACATCGATAATATCCGCCCCGGCTTGCGCTTGAGCCAGCGCTTCTTTGCGCACAATCTCCAGGTTGTTGGCCTTGAGAGCCTCGGCTAGCTTTTTCTTGCCCGTGGGATTGATACGCTCGCCGATAAGCACTGTGGGTTGGTTATCACCAATGATTACTTCTTTCTTAGAACTTGACAATTTGGTTTCCATCAGTCGATTTCCTCCCTTTTACCGTCTATGATCCGGTATCGTCCCAGGTAGTTTGCCTGGATGAAGACCTGCTCAAATTTAGGGGCGCTTGCTAGTTCAATATAACTAACCTTGGAGGCGATAGCCTCTGCCTGAGTCCGAGATTTAAGGGAAATCAGAGCCAGCTTGGCTCCCATGCCAGCGGCATTGCCTACCTGCCGGAAGCGTTTTAGGGGCAGCGATGGCAGCATGCCGATTGCCACCGCACTGGCTACGTCGATATAGTTGCCAAAGGCTCCGGCAATTATAACCTCCTTGATATCGTCTTCAGGGCAGCCGCTCGTTTCCAGAAGTACCTGGATACCGGTGCGAATAGCTGCTTTAGCCAACTGCAATTCTCTAATGTCATGCTGGGTGATAGTGATGGCTGGCTTTCCATTCCGCTCCTCTTTGTCGACTAATATAAACTCGTGCTGTCCTTTGTAGGCACGGATGCGAGGTCGATTGTTCGTCATCCTGCCACCCGCATCAATAATTTTGGCCAGATAAAGCTGAGCTAGTGTATCAAGTATGCCCGAGCCGCAGATGCCGACCGGCGGCGCCCCGTCGATGGTCTGGTACTGGATTTTATCGCCATCTATGCGCAGGCGTTCAATAGCTCCTGTGGCTGCCCGCATGCCGTACTTGATATGACCGCCTTCAAAGGCGGGTCCGGAGGCACAAGAAGTACTGGCTATCTTCCCCTTGTAGATTAGAGAGACCTCGGTGTTAGTCCCGATGTCCAGAGCCACCGTGGTTTCTTTCGCTTGCCAGGCATCTGTTGCCAGCAACATCGCCACATGGTCGGCACCAACGAAGCCGGCGATGTTGGGCAGCAGGTATACACATGCCCCTGGGGGGATATTTAGCCCCAATTCGCCAGCCTTGACCTCTAATGCCTGACTGACGGCAGGCACGAAGGGAGAGAGCACAAGTTGTTTTACCGGCAGACGGAGAAGGAGGTGGTGCATGGCAGTATTGCCCACGACCACTGCCTCCACAATTTCTTCAGGTTTAGCACCAGCCTCAGCACAAAGGTCGGTGCTCAGCTCGTTGATGGCGTCAACCGCCAGCTTCTGTAACCGCACACCCTCATCTGGTGACTTTACCACCCTGGTAATACGGCTGATGATGTCTTCTCCATAGCTAATTTGTGGATTCATTATCCCTTTGGCGGCTAGGGTCTGCCCGTTGCTCAGGTCAACCAGGTAGCCGGCCACCTTGGTGGTGCCCAGGTCTATGGCTAGCCCCAGCTGGCGGCTTTTTGAGGGGAGAATGGCTATCACCTTGCCGTTACGGACTACAGCCTGACTTTTCCACTTCCAGGACCGCAGTTGGTCAGAGATGGTGCGCAGGGCACCAATATCAATCTTGGTGCATCTCAGCTTGTGTTGCTGGTTTAGTGCCTTGAGTAGGCGGTCGGCATCAGCTTGGGGGGCCGACAGGGACGGAGCTACTAGCTGTAGGCGGTAGGCTCGAACCACTGGCTCGGGACGGACTTTTATCTCCAGCCCCTCCACCTGGACTCGCTGTGGGGTAGTCATGGACTCGGCGGGCACAGCTATTTTGCAGTCGCTGGTGGGATAGGCCTGACAGGCCAGTCGCCACCCATCCTTTAGTTCTTGTGAGGTAAATGCTTCATGTTCGTTGGGCGTTGGTTTGGAGACAGTGCCGCTTAGAACTTGCACCTTGCATGAGTGGCATGTTCCCTCGCCCCCACATATGCTGCTGATACCGACGCCGAGCTGGCGAGCGCACGCTAGAAGAGACTCATTCTTCTGACACTTACCTCTTCGCCCTACCGGCTCAAAATCAATGGTAAAAGCAGTTATTTGCTTCATTGTGCCTGTACTTTATAGTGGCAGCTTTCCCTGAGGCTGCAGCGAGCGCAGACTTCAGCCTGTGTCCATCTTGTCATCTTGGGACCGATGCCAATGACCATGGAAGTCGATTTGCGCGGGACCAGTACTCCCGAAGCGGTCAGGCCCACCCCGATTTCATCTGCGTTGACCAGTCCTAGTAGATTCCACTGCTCGGTAAGGGGAAAACCAGGCATACCCGGGTTAACCGGGCTGCTTATCTCATAACCCCGAGACGAGACCTCGTTGGCGAGACGCCTGAGGACTTCCAGAGCCAGCATGTCCACGGCGGTGCTGCCAATACCGTCCAGAATCATCCCTCGCATAGTCTTGCCGCTCTTACTGTAGTCTGTTACCTGTTTTTCCAGCCTGGGGCCGATGGTGCAGAGAAGAACGGCAAGCTCTTTCGCCTCGGGGAAGATTGCCGGCAGTAGTGGGCCGTGTATCGCTTTATCACCCTCCAGCGACATTTGACTGCCATTCATACTGCTTACCATATAGTATTCATAAGCCACCACTGGCTCCAGCAGGCGGGCTTTCTTGAGGCTAGCGAGTAATTCCCGAATTAAAATTTTTATCTCTGGTCTGACTTTAGCTCCTCCCCCCAGTCCCTGCCGCCGTAGCACCTCCCTGGTCTTCAAGCTCAGGGGAATATTGCGGATTACCGGCATAGCCCAGCCTCTGCTCTACCCTTATGTTACCATTCCAGCCCGTTGGGTATCTATTTATATACGCCGTATTCCTTGGTAGTGTCAACTATAGCCTTGACGTTTTCTGCCTTTGCCTGGTCAAAGAACGCCCCATTACTCACGATAAAGCCACCACCCTTGGCGCAAGTATTGATGAGGTTCTTGACGTAGTCCTTCACCTGCTGGGTGGTACCTACGGCCAGCAGGTCGGAGGGCACATTGCCGTACATGCAAGCAACCTTGCCCAGCGTTTTCTTGGCTTTAGCTATGTCGCTCTGGTCTATCATCCATAGGGTCTTACCCTTGGGTAAGTCCTGGACAACCTCCAGACGCGTGGTCCAACGCCCCTCAGCCGCTGGCATTGGGACGACTCCCTCAGCAATTAAGCCCATCATGACCTTTCTAAAGGTGGGCCAGTAAAACTTCTTGAACTGTGCATCGGAGAGGAAGCCGTCAGCCCCCTTATGCAGAGGCATGAATATCAGCGGGTGTCCGACCATCTGAGCTGTGTTTACCCCCATCTTAATCATTAGCGGGGTCAGCCTGTCCAGGGCTTCGAGGAGCTTATCGGGCTGGCGGTACATGTCCAGCATTATACCTCTGGTGCCCCTGAGAGTATCGCCAATTACATCAAAGGGTGCCTTGCTATATCCGGTGGCTATGATTGGGAACCCGGCTGCGGCTATCTCGTCATTCCAGGCACCCATAGCTCCCATCCATTTTAAGGCTTCAGCGCCAGCCTCAAAAAAAGCCTTATAGCTGGCTTGAACGGGGGGTAAACCAAAGGGTATGAAGTTGACGGCAACACCGTACATTTCCAGTATGCCAGTGAGGGTGGGGAGCATCTTAAAACCCTCTAGTGTGCCGAATACGCGCGGCAGATAGGTATTGCTGAAGAAATTAGTCGGGTCGTCAATTAAGGCGTCATATTCATTCGCCTTCATGTATTCGCCCTCGTTAGCCTGGTATGAGGCATTGGGGGAAACTCCATGTCCGGGCCAGAAATATAGCTTGTAGTCAAGAATTTCGAGAGCCCTACCTGACCCGGGTACGTATGCGCCAAGATTCCCGTCCGGCTCAAAGTCCAGGACGAATTTTTTGAATGCCATGCAGCATTTATCGTAGTCATACATAGATTCCTGTGGGGTTATTCCTGCGTAATACACGGGGAAGAAGCTAGGACAGAGAAAAACCGGCACCCTGTCCGGCAATTTCTTCATTTGAATGGCGTCTTTTATTATGGTTATTCTCTCTTTGTAAGCTTTCTCAGCTTGGGGGCTCTGGAATTTAAGGTCTTTTCCCTGCGAGTCTTTCGGTGTCAGCCATCTCTGAAACAGCGCCTCCTGCTTTTCATCCGAGGACATATCTTCCCATTGTTTTTCCATTGTATTGCCTCCTGTAAATTATCTGGGATTATTAGCTGGCGCCGATCCATTTCTTGGCCAGAGACACTCCGGCCATGGCGTCCTTGCCGTAGGCATCAGCACCGGTGTAATTCTTTATCTCATCACTCATCTGCCCGCCACCAATCATAACCTTTACCTTATCTCTTAAGCCGGCGGCTTTTATCGCCTCCACAGTTTCCTTCATGGAATCAAAAGCCAGCGTCAGGAATCCGCTTAAGCCGACGACAGGGGCGCCGGTCTCCTTTATCTTGTCCACGAATTTCTGCACCGGCACGTCAACGCCCAGGTCATGAACCTCAAAACCATTAACATCGAGCATGAAGACGACGATGTCCTTGCCGATGTCATGTATATCCCCGGCAACGGTGCCGAAGACAATCTTGCCCAGCTTCTTGCTCTCCGTCGTCTTGGCCAGCTTGGGCTTGACCAGTTCGGTTACTTCTTTAAGTATTTCACCGGAATAAACCAGGTCAGGTATAAAATATTCGCTGCTGGCAAAGCGCTTGCCCACGATCTCCATGCCCTTTCTGGCATCTCCCAGGATCTTAAGTGGGTCTTCACCAGCGCTCAACCTATCTTTTACAATCTTAATAGCCTCTTGTTCCTTCAAATCAGCTAACGTGTTAACCAGGTCTTGAGCCATCTTTGCCTTTCCTCCTTGAGTTGTATTGGACTTTATAGTCCGCTAGCGTTAATGTTATCTGAAAAGCATTATAACAGGGGCAGAGGAAAATTTCTATATAACGTCGCAAGACGACACAAGTTGACAGGAAGCCGTTTATTTATGATACAATGCGTGAAATTTAGAGCAGAAACGGAGGCGGGATAATTATGCCTAAGCTTACAAAGACCAAGGACGAGATTATCAAAAAATCCAATGAACTGGCTATAGAATATGAAGCAAAATATAAGGGCTGTGGCGAGTGCACATTTATGGCAGTAATTGATGCCCTGAGATGGGGGGGCTTGGAAATTATCCCCAAGGATATGGAAGATAGACTTTTTTCCGGGGTATGTGTTCTCACTGGTGGTGTTGGCTTGACTGGAGATGGTACCTGTGCCGCCGTAGCGAGCGGTGCTTTGGTGGTTGGTTTAGCTTTAGGAATTCAACAGGAGACCTTCGATGAGGCCGGTTTCCGTGAGAATTGCGCTACCGTTCGGAATGCTCTTCTGAATAAGTATTACCAGAAATATAATTCCCTGCTTTGTAAGGATGTCCAGAGGAAATTTTTTGGAAAAGCGTGGGACTTAACACGCGATGATATGGGTGCGGAATTCCTAGGAATCACAAAAGGCTGTGTTATTATGGAAACAGCTATGTTGGTCACCGGAATTATCCTTGATGAATTTGAAAAAGGCAATGTAAAAGGTTATGTGGGTAGCCCGGATGTTAAAGCTTGAGTTTTGCAGCCCCAGCAACATAAAATATAATCAATTGCAGGACTTTTTACTAAAAACTTAAAAGGAGGGAGACATGTCAGGAGTATTGAAGGACAAGGTAGCTATTATAACCGGAGCCAGTCGTGGTATGGGGAAAGCCTTCGCATTAATGTTCGCCGAGGAGGGGGCTAAACTATTATTAACTACTACTAATCTTAAGCGGGCTGAGGGCACGGTTAAGGAGGTAAAGGCTAAAGGTGGAGAAGTAGCAATCGTGGAGGCTGATATCTCGCGCGAAGATGATCCTAAAAAGATGGCGGAAAAGGTTATGCAGCAGTATGGCAGGGTCGATATCCTCGTCAATAATGCTGCTATATGGTTTGGAGTCAATATTAAGCCCTGGGATACCTGGACGGTGGAGGAATGGGATCACATGTTTGATGTGAATGTAAGAGGGACCTGGCTAGTCTGTAAGGCCATAGCTCCCCTGATGGTAAAGCAGAAAAAGGGTAAGATTATCAATATTGCATCTAATGTTGCCAGAGTTCCCGCGGCGCAACTCTTTTTGCCATATTCTTGTACTAAAGGAGCGGTTTATATACTAACTCAGGCCTTGGCCAGAGCTCTGGGTCCCTCAGGTATCAATGTTAACGCTGTTGCCCCGGGATATGTGGCTACTGAAGCCAGTCTAGCCCAGATAGATAGCGACAAGATATTCGAGGTTGCCACCGGGGAGCAGTCAATTCACCAACGTTTACAGCGAGCTGATCCGGCGGGGGCAGTCCTGTTTTTAGCCTCAGCTGCCTCGGATATGATCTCTGGACAGATTATCTATGTTGATGGCGGAACCGTGATGATATAGGCAGTGGGAGCCTCGGGTCTGCTCTATTTAAGCAAGCCAATATTGCTGCCCGAATTCCTACTTGAATTGTCCCGGCTAGGGCCAGAGTTCCTGAGCCACGTCTGTCAGCCCCAGTTCCAGCAGTTTCTTTTTGCTCGGCTTGGCTGTCTTGAGGTCCCAATCCATGGCAGTCAGATACTCTTTAATCATGGTGTCTTCATCAACGGTTACTCCAGCCACGGGCCCTTCTTTCAGTGGCGGCTTGCCCAGAACTCTATCGGGGACTTTGAACTCTAGCGGGTTCAGTCCTTCTCGAATATTGAAAGCCTGCCGGAGGTTGGAAATTCTCTCCCCGGTCTTAAGCAATTCCTCATTGGTTACGTCCCAGCCGGTAATCGCCCTCATAAACTCAGCGATAGGGTCGACATTGGGGAAAGCCCAGAACACGAACAGGCATGTCCCGGTACAGACCACGGCCTGGTGGAAGTTGCTGCCTCTCTTGCGCGCTTCTCCCCGGCCGGAAAATGACTTTAAGTCGAATTCAGGCAGCAGTCCTGAAGGATATGCGGGTGCATCCGATAACTCCGAGCCCACAAAGTGACGACCCGGAGTGGGGTCCAGTCTGTAGCTGGTGGCAAAGAAAAACGCGTTCTTTGGGTCATGTGCCGGAAGCTCCTGTCCCCCGACATGTATGGCGTATTCGTCGGCGCCCCTGCCGATCTTTTCCGCCGCCACTTTCACTCCATCGGCTAACACGGCCCCGAAACCTTCCCTCTTGGCCAGTTTTTCGGTCATGGCCACGATAGATTTGTGGTTGCCCCAGGTCATTTCGATACCGTCGGTGTCGGCCTTGGTAATTAGACCTTTCTCGTAGCATTCGATAGCCAGGGCGATGGCAGCCCCCGCAGAGATGCTGTCAAGTCCCCAGCGATCGCAAATATCGGCTGCCTTGATTATTGAGTCCAGGTTGTTATTGAGACAATTGGTGCCAAACATGGCAATCGTTTCATATTCCGGTCTGCGTGAACCCGCCTCATATTTATATTCTCCGGTCCCTGCCTTCATATACGCTCCGCATCCGATAGGGCACTGGTAACAGGCAAACTTCTTCGCCGTACGCTCGGCCACAGCCTCTTTTGCTATTGGTTGAAAATCTGGAAAGTCGGTAACCCCTACTCCTGCCCAGTTTTTAACCGGCGAATCACCGCTCTGGACGCCGATATCAACGAGGAAAGTCGTG
>Ga0307429_1000490_pt1 | contig 24107 bp, 21 predicted proteins | sample SalMarWE160230MG_FD_202151 | JGI IMG/M metagenome (GOLD analysis project Ga0307429, IMG submission 202151) | Salt marsh sediment microbial communities from the Plum Island Ecosystem LTER, Massachusetts, United States - WE1603-230 | ecosystem: Environmental > Aquatic > Marine > Intertidal zone >... | reverse complement strand
TCAGAATTACAGTATCCTCACCAAGACTTTCAATTTGTCCATAAATCCCGCCAGCTATAATCACCTTTTCTCCCGCTCTCAGTTCCCTCATCATTTCCTCTTGTTGTTTTTGTTGCTTCTGCCTCGGCCTGATCATCACGAAATACATAAAGGCAAAAATTGCTACCAAAAAGATGACCATTCCCCATGTTCCTAGGCTTTCCATATACCCTCCTTTAATTAATTATTTTTTAACCTCGCCTCCCAGCGACCAGGGACTTGTTTTCTCAATCTGGATTATTGCTAATTGGCCCAGCCAGTCACCAGGGTCTTCGAAGAATACCAGCTTATTGCTTCGGGTGCGCCCAAACCATTTCCCCTTTTTCCTGCCTTCTACCAGTACCTCCACTTCCTTGCCTTGAATTTGAGAGTTAATCTCGCTAGCTATAGATGTTTGAAGCTCTTCAATCTTATGGAGTCTTTTCCTCTTCACTTCCGAAGGAATATTATCTTGGTATTCCCGCCAGGCAATGGTGCCAGGACGAGGAGAATAAGCCGCCACATGAACAACATCAAACCTCATTTCCTTGAGTAAAGATAGGCTGTGCTCAAATTGCTCCCCTGTCTCTCCGGGAAAGCCAACGATTATATCTGTGCTCAGAGATATTTGAGGGATCTTGCGGCGAATGGTGTGAACAAGTTCTTTATATTTTTCCACAGTATATCCTCGCCTCATAGCCCTAAGTATATCATCATCACCAGCCTGGACAGGCAGCTCCAGATGCTCACAAACTTTGTTTAGAGAAGATACAGTGTCAATGAGCTTCGGGCTTATATCCTTGGGATGATTTGTCAGAAAGCGAATCCTGACAATGTCATCTATGCTATTTAATTCGTTCAGCAAATCAGCAAGGTCGGGATGCCCGGGCAAATCGTGTCCGTAAGAATCAACATTCTGCCCTAGCAAAGTTACCTCTTTTATGCCTCGTCTTGCCAGCTCTTCCACTTCACAAACTATGTCCTCCAGGGGGCTACTTACCTCCCTGCCTCTTCTGTAGGGGACAATGCAATATGAGCAAAAATTATCACAGCCCTGGATAATGGAGATAAAAGCGCATGGTGAGGGGGCCCCGCGAGTGCCATTGTTATAAGCCGGAGCCATGAGCGAAGCGAAGGGGTAGCGAAGTGATCTCTGCTCAATAGGTATGCCTTGCTTTTGCCCCCAGTCAATCAGTTCCTGGTAATCACCAGGCTTAAATAGTAGGTCAACGTGAGGAAATCGTCCCTTCAATTCCTGGGTGTCGGAATCGACCAAGCATCCAGTAACAAGTATCTGGAGATTGGGATGTTTATTCTTTAGACCTTTTAATAAACCCAGTGTGCCTAAAACCTTATTCTCAGCGCTTTGTCTCACCACGCATGTATTGAGAATCACTAAATCGGCATTGAAAAAAGAAGTCGCAGCCTGATGGCCAGCAGAATCTAGGTAGCCAGCTATTTGCTGTGATTCTGCCTTATTCATCTGGCAGCCGATGGTCCAGATAAAATAGCGTGGTATAACGCTATTGCCTTCCTTCCTATTTTGGTTGCAAGGCTTAATTTTGGTTTCTTGTTCAACTTTCGGCATTTCGGTTTCCACCAATTATAATTTAAAATACCCGATTTAGGAAAACCAGAGTCCTTTCCAATACAAGCTGGGCTTGGAGGGAGTGCCGATTTCTAACACAACGACGACGGATAATTACAAACGGTTAAATGACCCCCTTCTGTTTCAGCTCTTTTAGCTTGGACGGTCTCCACCCTAGATACTTGGGATAGATATACTCATTATCATAGCCTACTGGTCGGCATACCCACTTTGTTCGTATTGGAGTCTCTGTCATCTTGTGCTGTGCCTGAGCTGCGATAAGCTCTCCATAGAGGGGGTCTTGAATTGGAATAAAGATGCCTCTATCCAACCAGTTGGCATCTTTCATGGCCTCCTTAGGGGAACACACCGGGGCCACCACCGGAGTAATGGGCGCTAGGCGCCCCTTCTTGGCATATTCGATGGACATTCTTACGAGTTCTTCATTGGTATACTTGCGCGTCTCCTCAAAGATCAAAGACGCCCATTTCAATTGCTCCTCCCTCTGCATAAAAGGTGCAAGGCTGGTCCAGCTCGCGGCACCCCACTCATCCCATTTTCCCACCATGTCGACAAAGGCTTGCCACATCTCCAACCTCAAGCCACCTAGGAAAACTGCGCCATCCTTGGTCGGTGCGAAGCAGTAGAGAAAGGCGCAGACGTCTAGGTTACCAAACCGCTCACCAATAATTCCCGTGTCGTAATACCACAGCGCCGCATAGTCATCTAAACGGGCATAAGCCTCACCACTGGCCACATCCAGGGCTTGTCCCTCTCCAGTTATTTCTCTCCAGTACAAAGCAGCCAGAATACCAACCGCCATAAATGCCCCCGCTACGGACCAGGCTATCCAGGAGCCAGCCTTGGTGGGAACTGCCCATGGGCATTCATTGTAGCTCTTGCCCTCGGGCATAACCTCTCCTGTGCCTGACTGTATCCCCGACCTGGCCTGAGCTATATTATCATAGTCCGGCATTCGGCTCTGGCTCATAGGTCCAAACTGTCCGTAGCCCGTTATGGAAGCAAATATCAACCCTGGGTTGATTTCTTTCAACTGCTCATAACCAATACCCAATTCATCCATAATGCCTGGTCTATAGGTCTCTATAAGCACATCGGCATGTGTTACTAAATCTTTAAGTATCTCCCTACCTTCGGGTCTACTGAGGTCGAGGGTTATATGAAATTTGTTCCTGCCCTCGGTCAAGTAATTAAGGCCTTCACCCTTATGCAGCATGCCGTAAGGGGTGCAGATTCTGAGGAAATCGCCCTCCGGGGGTTCTATTCTCAGAACTTCAGCACCAAACTCGGCTAAAAGCGAAGAACAGAGGCAGCCAGCGAAACTCTTGGAGCTTAGGTCCAACACAGTTATATCGTCCAGAGCTTCGGGCTTTGTATGAGCAATCCGGGGGTCGTCTCTTTCCCTTACCCAATCTGACCAGCTCTGCTGTTTCGCCTTGGATGTTCTTGCTGCCTTTTTCATTGCTGCTAGCGAAATAAAGCTCAATCCCTAGCCTTAATTATCCCAGCCTTGCCATCCCAGTGAGATGGCGGTCGGCATCCCTGTACATCCGCCCATTTGCCCAGGGCGCCACACTGATACAGTTCCTTAATCTCGCCTTCACTCTTATCCAGAAAATGTTTCATTATATATTCGTTGTCAAATCCGACTGCTCGCACGGACCACTTGACCTTGGGCGGGCTCTTGGACATCATCACAGGAAATTCATATTCATCATAGGGACCAAGAACAGGATCATCGATGTTGGTCATGAAGCCTCGCTCCCGGAAGTGAGCATCCTCCACCACGTCCTTGCTACTATAAACGTGAGATGCAGCGAATCCATAGTGCTCAGCCAATTGCTCCACCTCTTCAGGTTTCTTGGTTCTGACCCAGGCGGCAATAATTTTGAGGATAGCGGTGGCGTTTTTTCCCTCTAGCCGGGTCAAGTGGTCTTTAAATCTGGGGTCTTCAGCCAGTTCTAGCTTGCCCATAGCGGTACACAATCCCTTAAACTCCTCCGGAGCCGGTGCTGCAATAGCCACGAAGGTATCATCGGTGCAGCGGAAAGTATCGGCAGGACAGATGGATACGTCCCTGTTTCCCGTGGGCCTGGCCACTTTGCCGGTAATTTGCTGGTAGGGCCAGATCCATGACATTGTGCGCATGATATTCTCGGTTTGTGACAATTCGATGAACTGTCCTTTGCCTGTCTTGCCCCGATAATGAAGCGCTGCCAGCACCGCCAATTCGCCCATCAAGGCACCGTAAGTGTCACAGACATACAATCGACTCTTTAGAGGTGGCCGGCCGGGGAAACTCGACATCCAGGCATAGCCGGAAAGTGCTTGGGCAGCACCATCATTGGAGGGCCTGTTCTCTTCAGCATATTGCCCCCACTGCCCAAAGCCATTCTTCGAGATGTAAATAATACCAGGGTTAATTTCCTTGAGCTGGCGGTAGCCTACGTTCCATCTTTCCATCGTACCCGGCCTCATATTATCCTCTACAATGTCAGATTTAGCTGCCAGTTCGCAGAAAATCTTCTGCGCTTCTGGTTTATGCAAATCTAGCCCCAGCCAGTATTTGTTGGTGTTGATATGCACTGCTGCCGGTGCCTGATCCCTGAAAAAGTGACCAAAGGGGACCATCTGACGCACTGTGTCTCCCCTGGGTGGTATTTCGCACTTAATGACCTCAGCGCCCATGGCTCCGAGAAAGGCTGGCCCGGCCGGACCAAGTAATATAGTGCAAACCTCGAGTACGCGTATACCTTTTAGAGGGGGTGGTTTGAAGGATTTATTTTCCCGGTAATTTTTCCACGTCTCTTTTGCCATAACAGTCCGCTTTTATAGAGGTTGATAAATTACTCGAGCTTCCAACCGAGTCTTGAGTATAAGACTGTACCGGTGTAGTCTTACCAGAACCGTTTGGTCCCATCAGGGCATAGAACTCGCCTTCTGGCACATCAAGGTTAACTCCGTCGAGCACACGTCGGCTATCATACGTCTTGACTAGATTCTCTACATGTATGGCAAACACTTAGAAATGCCTCGATTCTGTAATTGGATTCGGTGGGATATGCATAGAATCTTCGGTGACACAATTAAGCAGTATTATACCTTATGAGTCGGCTTATTTATATAGACAACTGATTACGAGACCTGAAACGTGGTGGGAAGTGAGGAGTAGAAGTAAGCTCAGTGCAGAACTCAAGACATAGGGACTTTGAAGTGGTGTGATGTATTGTACAAAGATATGCGCCCTAGACCGACTGGCCAATGCCAGCTATGGGTATTTTTCTCCTTTATGCCAGAATCTTCTCTGTCTCTTCTCTATAAGCATCCATGACGTAAGGAATACCAGAAATCTTTGCTGCCTCTTCTGTCAATGCCATGAGGTCCTTTCGGGAGATTATGGAAAGTTTGAAGTTCCTACTGCCGGCCATTAATTGTTGCAGCCCTGTTTTAATTTTTTGGCAGAATGTATATATACCAATTGCACCGAGTGGCATGTTTTCAATTTCCTTACCATACTTGTCTTTCAAAGTATCATAAGTGACAAAGATTTCCTCTGGAGTGTTACCATACTTGGAAACTGTCTTCGGCAATTTGTCGTCTTTGATCCACTGTCCAATATTCTTCCCAACCATACCCGGAATCATCAAAGCTCTACCCATGCAAACTGCCTTCACATACGGAGCCCCCATAGCAATTGCCTTAAATATCCCAGCTTCCTCGGAGAATCCGCCGGCCATGGCCAAATCCGGGACTCTTAGTCCCTTGCGGGCAAGCCTTTCGGCAAACTTATAGGCAAGGCAGTGTAGGTAGAAAGTAGGGATGCCCCATTCGTTCATCATCGACCAGGGGCTCATTCCTGTTCCACCAGGAGCACCATCTATTGTAATAAGGTCAATCTTCGCTTCTGAACCATAGCGTAGCGCCATGGCAAGCTCTATTGCAGAATACGCTCCGGTCTTAAGTGTGATTCTTTTAAACCCGAGTTTGCGAAGACGCTCCACCTCTCCTATGAATGCCTCTTTGGTAACAAAGCCCAGGCGCGAATGTCGTTCAAATTCCTTAATCGCTCCGGCTTTGTATGCCGCTTGAATGTCGGAGCTTGTTGGATCAGGGGTAATGATGTAGCCTCTCTTCTTAAGCTCCAAGGCTCTTTCAAGTGAGGTAACCAGTATTTCGCCCCCGATAGATTTCGCGCCCTGCCCCCATTTCAGTTCAATAGTATCTAGGTTGTGCTTTTCCAACACATATTCAGCCACACCAAATTTCGTGTCTTCCACATTCATCTGGACGAGCATTTCTCCGTAACCCTCGTGATATTTCCTATAAATTTTTATACGGCGGTCCATCTCCGGCGATTTTTTAATCTTGCCATTGTCATCTAATTCAAGTTCGGGATCGATTCCGCACACGTTCTCACCACATACCACCGTAATACCAGAAATAGCAGCCCCAATGGCAAAATGCTCCCAGTTCTTTTGGGCTATTTCCGTGGAACCCAATGCACCAGTGAAAATGGGTATCTGCATCTTGACCTTTTTGTCCCAGCCATACTCTGTTTCGGTATCAACATTGGGAAAGAGTGCTGTATCAGGGCCAGCTTCAACTCCTTCGGGCAATCCTCTTGCTCCAATTGCGTATCCTTGAATATTGAGGTGGGAGTAATCGACTGGATAGTTCTTGTCAGCACCAGCAGTTATTTCCCCGAAAGGCCCCGGATAGATAACCTCTCGACCTCGAAACGACGCCAACCAAGTCTCACAACGTCCTGTGCACCCATCAAGGCATGTTGTGCAAAGCCCAGACATGGGTACGACATTTTTCGAGCGATTAACAGTTCCTGTTGCTTCATTGGCATTTGGTCGTCTTAAGTTCACAGTTCTAACCTCCCTTATTTTTTATTGATTTCCTTATTCGTTTAATATTTTGCTGAAGTTACCTAAATTTTTACTGTCAACCCCTTGGCTTTGAGATACTCCTTCACTTCCCTAATAGAGATCTCACCGAAGTGAAACACGGAAGCCGCAAGGGCAGCTGAGGCCTTGCCGATAGCTATCCCTTCGTAAAAATGCTCCAACTTTCCTGCTCCTCCCGAGGCAATAACCGGAATTTTGACGGCCTCAGCCACGGCTCTAGTCATCTCCAGGTCATATCCCTCCTTTGTGCCATCAGCATCTTTGCTGGTGAGCAAAATCTCCCCAGTTCCCAGTTTCTCCACCCTCTTTGCCCAGTCAACAATGCCTATCCCAGTGGATTCGCTACCGCTTTTGACTACGACCTCTAATCGTGGAAGACCAGTTCCAGGCTGGTTTTTTCGACCATCAATGGCAACAACGAGTCTACCCTTGCCAAACTTGTTCGAGGCTGCTCTTATCAGCTCAGGATTCCTAACCGCAGCCGTATTTATCGAAACCTTACTCACTCCAAGGTCAAACAAGGTCTGCATGTCCTCAAGGCTAGCGATACCGCCTCCCACGGCAAAGGGAACCGTAACCACCTCACAGACCTTTTTCACCCATTCAAAACGCGTCTTTCTACTCTCCACGGTGGCGAAGATATCAAGGAATACCAGTTCATCAGCTCCTTCTCGGCAATAAGCCTCCGCTGCCTCTACAGGGTCTCGGGCATCCCTCAGATTTGTGAAGTTTATTCCTTTGACTACCCTGCCATCCTTAACATCCAAACAGGGTATGATTCGCACTATTCCCATTTCACAGGTTCCAGAATCTAATCAGCTCTCGATACTCCATAACAGTGCTCATAGCGTGATTTTTCACTTCTATGCCGGATTCAACAGCAGCAGCTACAGAGTTAAGCCCCCCTGTGAGTATCATGCCGACCTTATTTAATTCCACAGGAATCTCACACACAGACTTGCTTACCTCGCCCATCATAAGCACTCCACCCAGATTAGCTTCTTTTAATCCGGCAACGACCTTTTCTGCTTCGGGTTGGCATAGAGCCGGTATTTCTCGGAAATTGGCTAAAATCCTCCCTTCCCCTTTCCTTGCCACTTGACCAACGCTAGTCATCTTACTGGCAATATATATCTCTGAAGGGTCTAAGGAGGAGCCTGAATATTGGATAAGCTCCACAAATCGCAAAGGCTTGTAGTTCTTAATTTGCAAAATACCACCAAATTTGGAGTCCATAGGAATGCCAGCTTTAAGCAAAGCACCATTAATTATAACGCTGCAGACAGTGGCTAGACCTATTTTACCTTGGGGCACGATTATTTCCCCTAATTTTTCACCCTGGCGAGCTATAGCCACAAGATCACCGACACAAATCTCGGCCTGAAAAGTTCCCTTCATAACTTCAATCGCCTTCTTAAATTGTCTCTCAGGGAAAAGGGAGATATTTACAGGAACCTTGCCTTGATGCTTATCTAGGTCAAAGTCCGTCTGATAGGCTAGAAGCTCAATTTTGGAAGCCACAAAACCAACCTTGTCGCTGACTAGAGCACTCTCTAATTCTTCGCGGCCTAGCTGTGTAATTAACCTTCCATCTCTCCCCACGCTCTCTGTGAACCCGCGCTCATCCATTAGCTTGAGATGATACCTGACAGCTCGTTCACTTAACTCGATGCCATGATCCTTAAGGTGATGGGAAATAACCCTGGCTCCAAGAGGCTCCGGCGAGTCCCTTAGAATTCTCATGATGGTGATTGTCTTCCTTTCTACATCCTGTGTTTCGAAGCCCATAGTAAAACTCCGGTATTCTGGGTAATAGGAAACCGTTTTCCACAATACCAGAGCAAAGTCATGCTTGTCAAGTATGATAAGAGCTTGCTTAGTTCCGTCGCTTGTTGTATCATGAGCCTTTTAGGAAATCGACAAGATATGAAGGTGGGGGTTCTCGCTTTACAGGGAACGTTCATAGAGCATATTGACATTCTGCGGCAATTGGGTGTGGAGGCCCCTCCAATTCGCCTGCCCGATGAGCTCGATACACTAGAGGGGCTTATTATCCCCGGTGGGGAAAGCACTACCATGCTGAGGCTCATGGGGAGTTTTGGGTTGATTCAGCCCATAAGGGAGATGGCCCGAGATGGTTTACCTATTTGGGGGACCTGTGCCGGGATGGTCTTGCTTGCCAAGGGTATCTCCAACTATGAAATGGAGACTCTAGGCCTCATGGATATGGAGATCAGGCGCAACGCCTTTGGCAGCCAAATTGATAGCTTTGAGGTGGACTTGGAGATACCGCTTGTGGGCGAAGAGCCATTCCATGCTGTTTTCATTCGAGCCCCAATTGTCAGAGAGGCCAAGCCATGTGTAAAAATCCTGTCCCGTCTCCCTGATAGCACCATCGTCGCAGCTAGACAAAATCGGCTGCTGGCCTGTGCTTTCCACCCGGAGTTCACCGATGACTTAAGATTCCATAGCTATTTCTTAAGTATGATCAGCCAAAAACTGTCCCACAACTCCGAGGATATAATCCTTCACGGGAGCCAGCTTGGGCATTGAAAGCTGTTGAGCTCCTGGAAATTGTAGAAAGGTAAGTCTCTTGTTTCGAATCGAGGTCTCAGTAAAAGCTGGTTTCCCCGACCCCGAGGGAGACAGGCTGGAGATGGACATCCGTGACATCGGCATCACAACTGTAGAACAAGCTAGGGTCAGCGATGTATATCTTCTGGAGGGTGAACTGGATGAGGCGGAGGTGAGAAAGATCGGCAAGGAACTAGTGGCCGACCCTGTAGTTGAAGACTTTTCTTGGGGCAAAGGGCCCTTATCTCCTATTGAGGCTAGGGATGCCCACGTTATTGAGGTGGCCTACAATCCTGGTGTGACGGATCCCGTGGAGGAAAGCGTTGGCAAGGCAATCCTAGATCTCGGCATAGATACGGTTACGTCAGTGAAAACCGCCCGTAAATATTCCTTACGGGGCGATCTCTCGGAGGAGACCATTCAATCTATCTGTGATAAGCTGTTGGTCAATAGCCTGATCCAGCACGTGGTCACGAAACGGGAGGCGGTTGCTCTCCCCTCCACAAACTACAAATTTGTATTAACTCACGTAGATTTGCTTAACCTGGACGATGACGGTCTAATGGGGGTGAGCAAGGACAGACTCTGGTTGAATCTAAACGAGATGAGACATATCAAAGGTTACTTCTCGAAGTTGGGCCGCAATCCCACCGATGTGGAGCTTGAAACTCTGGCACAAACCTGGTCCGAGCACTGCATACACAAGACCTTCAAGAGCAGAATCAGGCTAGGTCAGTTTGTTGTCGACAACCTGCTTAAGAGCACCGTGATGAAGGTCACCGAGGAGTTAAAAAAGCCCTGGTGCCTTTCGGTTTTTCGGGACAATGCCGGCGTAATAGATTTCGATGGCCGCTATGCCGTCTGTTTTAAGGTAGAAACGCATAATCATCCCTCGGCGGTGGAGCCCTATGGAGGGGCAGCAACGGGGATAGGTGGTGTAATTCGCGATGTCTTGGGGACGGGACTGGGGGCCAAGCCTATCCTGGACACCGATGTATTCTGTTTTGCCCCTCCTGATTTCCCCGATGATAAACTCCCCCGTGGAGTGTTGCATCCCCGCCGCATTTTCAAGGGCGTCCGCGCCGGCGTGGCTGACTATGGGAACCGACTCGGCGTACCTACGCTAAACGGTGCTATCCTTTTTGACGAGCGCTACATAGGCAACCCCTTGGTCTTCTGCGGGACAGTGGGTCTGTTGCCCGCAAGCATGAGCCAGAGGGGCCAGCAGCAGATTGGAGATTTGGTGGTTCTGGTGGGGGGCAAGACCGGACGTGATGGCATCCATGGCGTCACCTTCGCCTCGGGAGAACTTACCAAGGAATCGGAGGCTATCTCCGCTAGCTCAGTTCAGATTGGCGATCCCATTACGGAGAAGAAGTTGATCGATGTCCTCCTCAAGGCGCGGGATCGGCAACTATACCGGCGGATCACCGATTGTGGAGGGGGTGGACTTTCATCGGCGGTGGGGGAGATGGCTGAGGAAACGGGCGTGCGTGTTTACCTGGAACGGGTCCCTCTGAAGTATTCGGGGCTCTCCTACACAGAGATATGGATATCTGAATCTCAGGAACGGATGGTGCTGGCTGTGCCGCCAAACATGGCCGACCAGTTGATTTCTCTTTTCCAGGGTGAAGGGGTGGAAGCTACCATCATCGGAGAGTTCACCGATACTCGACGGCTTGAGCTTTTCTACGAAGGCAATCTGGTTGGCGACCTCGATATGGAATTCCTGCATAAAGGGCTGCCTCAACTGGAGAAGGAGGCTGTCTGGGAGCTGTCACAGCATGCAGAGCCGGACTTTCCCCAGCCAACTGATCTGAGTGAAGACCTGTTGCGTATTCTGGCCTCGTGGAATGTTTGTAGTAAAGAATGGGTGATACGCCAGTACGACCACGAGGTACAGGGTGGTAGTGTTCTCAAGCCCCTCACGGGGGTAAACAATGATGGCCCCAGTGACGCCGCTATCGTCAGACCGATACTCGATTCAGATATGGGCGTCGTCGTCGCCAACGGCATCAATCCCAGGTATGGGGACATTGACCCCTACTGGATGGCCGCCTCTGCTATAGATGAGGCGTTGCGGCAAGTTGTGGCTGTTGGAGGCAGCCTGCGGAAGGTGGCACTGCTGGATAACTTCTGTTGGGGCGATCCAGATAAGCCGGACAGACTCGGGGGTCTGGTGAGGGCGGCACAAGCCTGCTACGATGTTGCTCTCGGCTACGAGACTCCCTTCATCTCCGGAAAGGATAGTCTCTATAATGAGTTTGAGACCGAAAAAGAGAGCATCTCCATTCCGCCCACGCTGCTCATCTCCGCAGTGGCGGTGATGGATAATGTGGAGAAGGCAGTTACAATGGATTGCAAGCGAGAGGGCGACCTGGTCTACATCATCGGCACTACGTGGAACGAGCTTGGCGGTTCACAGTACTACGGCATTCATGGTTATGTGGGGAACAGGGTACCCAGGGTTGACTCCAAGGAAGGGAAGAAGCTCATGGATGCTCTCAGCGCCGTCATGGAGAAGGGCCTGGTTAGGGCTTGCCATGACCTGAGTGAAGGAGGTATTGGGGTGGCTGCCGCCGAGATGGCCTTCGCCGGCGGTTTAGGGATGGTAATCAATTTGGGGCAAGTGCCTCTGGGCGAAGCCGTGAATCGGGACGATTACGTGCTCTTTTCCGAATCGAATACCAGGTTCTTGGTAGAGGTAGCCCCCAAGGACAGTCACCAGTTTGAGGGTATGATGGCTGGGGTTGATTTCGCCGCCATCGGTCAGGTTACAGGCAAAGGAAGGCTCGAGGTCTATGGTCTTAATAGGGAAATAGTCCTTTCAGCTCTCATTGTTGAACTCAAAGAGGCCTGGCAGAGACCTCTTCGCTGGTAGGACTTGATATGATAAGTAAGGTAAAGACATTGATACTGCGAGCCCCCGGGACAAACTGTGACGTGGAAGCCGCCTTTGCCTTCGAACAAGCCGGGGCACAGGTGGACTTGACCCATGTGGATGAGCTTATCCATCGGCAGAAGTCTCTCTCCAATTACCAGATAATGGTTATCCCTGGCGGTTTTACTTATGGGGATGATATCTCGGCCGGGAAAATTCTGGCCAACGAACTAAGGCTCAAGCTAGGGGGCGAAATTCAAAAGTTTGTTGACGATGGCAGGCTCATTTTGGGGATCTGTAACGGTTTTCAGGTCCTGGTGAAGGCTGGCATGTTGCCTAAGTCGAAGGGTGAAACCTCGCGATCGCTAACCCTAGCCAGCAACGATTCCGGCAGATTTGAATGTCGCTGGGTCTATCTCCGCGCAAATAAAACAAGCCCCTGCATTTTCACTCGGGGAATAGACCTTATGTATCTCCCGGTTGCCCATGGAGGAGGGAAGGTGGTAATTGAGCCGGAGGCGCTAGAAGAGCTAAATGTGGCACTTTACTACGCTGATGATACAGGAGACATTCGGGCCGGATATCCTCACAATCCTAATGGTTCAGTGAACAATATAGCCGGCATCTGCGATGCTACTGGCCGCATATTTGGTCTGATGCCACACCCAGAACGATTCATCCGTTGGACGCAACATCCAAGGTGGACCAGAGAACCTTGGCGGGATTATGGGGACGGCTTCCGCGTTTTTCTGAACGCTGTGGAGTGGGCCAAGAGCATTTGAATAAAATTCGATCTATCTTGCATTAGCCACTGTAGACTACGGAAAATGCTCATTAATGTTTGATATACTATTTGTTGCCATGAGGAGGCAGATTGCAAAACATCAGGGTTGGCATAGCTCAGATTAATTCCACTGTAGGCGACCTCGGCGGTAATACCCGGAAAATAGTGGAATCCATTGACCGGGCGAAATCGCTGGGAGTTGACCTGCTCACCTTCCCTGAGTTGGCTATAACCGGCTACCCTCCTGAAGATTTGCTGTTTAAACCACAGTTCATTAAACAAAACAAAGAAAACCTTAACAAAATAATCGAGCACAGTTCAGATATAGCGGTAGTGGTGGGCTTCGTTGACAGCGATGGCGATATATACAATGCTGCCGCGGTGCTCTATAACAAAAAATTGGTTGGTGTTTACCATAAATTTTATCTGCCGAACTATGGTGTGTTTGATGAAGATAGATATTTCCAGGCAGGAAGGGAATATCCCGTTTTCATCATTTATGGCATCGGCATGGGCATAACCATTTGTGAAGATATGTGGTATGAAGCCGGGCCGGCAATTGTCCAGGCCTATGCCGGAGCTAGGGTGCTGATTAATATAAGCGCCTCCCCATATCATGCTGGAAAAGGGCTCTCTAGAGCGAGGATGCTTGCTACCAGAGCATCGGACAGTTTAGCTATTGTTGTCCATAATAATTTGGTGGGAGGGCAAGATGAGCTTGTATTTGACGGCAATAGTCTGATTATCAATGAAAGAGGGGAAGTTGTTGCTTGGGGGAAGCAGTTTGAGGAAGACTTTATAATAGTTGATTTGGATGTGGAGTCAGTGTTTCGCTCTCAGTTGCATGATTCTCGAAGAAGAAAAGAAACGCCATGGGTTAAGGAGAAACTAAAAGAAGCTACCAAGATAGAGGTGTCAACTGAGTATCCGGCAACTGCTAAGCCCCCTTTGTCGCCAAGACGAGTTGACAGACTGGATGAGCTTGCTGAGATTTACCAGGCCCTTGTTCTCGGCACCAGAGACTATGTGCGCAAAAATGGCTTTGCGAAAGTAGTAATTGGTTTATCCGGTGGGGCTGATTCAAGTCTGGTAGCTGCCATAGCAAAAGATGCTCTTGGTGCTGACAATGTTATAGGTATTTCCATGCCCTCACGCTATTCATCACCGGGCAGCAAGTCGGATGCCGAAACTTTAGCAAGAAATCTAGGAATAAAGTTTAAGGTAATACCTATTGAGAAAACGTTTAGCTCCTATTTGGAAACACTGGCTGAGCCTTTCAAGAATACTCAACCGGATGTCACCGAGGAGAACATTCAGGCAAGAATCAGGGGCAACATTCTCTTTGCCTTGTCCAATAAGTTTGGCTGGTTGGTGCTTGCTTGCAGCAATAAAAGCGAGACAGCTACAGGCTATACTACTCTTTCCGGGGACATGGCTGGAGGGTTTATTCCCCTGAAGGATGTTCCTAAGACGTTGGTCCTTGAATTAGCTAGATACAAGAATCGCCAAGCTGGAGAAGATGTGATACCACCTAATGTCTTAACCAAAGCACCATCGGCTGAACTAAGACCTGACCAAAAGGATACCGATACCCTGCCTCCATACGAAGTATTGGACCCTATTTTAAAGGCTTATGTGGAAGATGACGTGACGATTGACCAGATTATCGCCATGGGTTTTGACCGTGACATAGTTACAAAGGTAGCTCGCTTGGTGGACAAGAGTGAATATAAGCGCCGCCAGGCTGCCCCCGGCATAAAGATAACCCCCAGAGACTTTGGCCGAGATAGGAGATTACCAATCACTAATCGATTCGGGGAGGAATAGCTTGAGGAAAGTCGGCGGTATTTTGCTGGCAGTCGGCTTGGGCATTTTGGTAGGCTGGGGGCTGTACTGGTTCTTTCGTCTAGCTTTTCTATCATTGCCCTTGCCAGTTAAGATTGCTATTGCCGCGATAGCTGTAGGGCTTATTATTCTTCTGGCATCGCTAGGTTGGGAGAGGTATCGAGCATCCAGGGAGGAGAAGGAGAAATTCAAGGAGGTGGAAAAATGATTGTGGTTACCACAGAGCAGATAGAAGGCAAAAAGATAACGGAAACCCTTGGTTTGGTTAGAGGCAGCACTATCAGGGCCAGGCATATGGGGCGTGATATTATGGCTGGCTTGCGCAACATCGTTGGTGGTGAAGTCAAGGATTACACCGTAATGTTGGCACAGGCTCGGGAGGAGGCAATACAGAGGATGATTGAGCGAGCCGAGAAAATGGGTGCTAATGCCATAGTAGGTACCAGGTTTGTAACCTCGATGGTGATGTCCGGAGCTGCTGAGATGGTAGCCTATGGAACAGCGGTGAAGGTGGCGTGAGCTTGAGTTGGCTATGATAAACGCTTAGTGCAAACTTGGCTTCCTTATGTTAGGTCATATCCACCCTTTCTTAGGCGATTCAACTTGATAATTGGACAAAGGGTGGATTTTATGATATCATACCTCAGCTTATGATCAGGAAAGGAGGGAGAAAATATCAGAAGGAGGATATGAGATGTTGTGAGCCAAGCAGGATGAGATTAATCCGGGGCTATTTCTGTGTTTTTCTCTTACGGTAACTGGATCACCCTGTTCATAATATACTGTTGATTTTGTTTACAACCTAATTCTAATTTTTAAGGTTTTTCAAATGATCAAAATTGACCAAAATTTAATTTTTCCTGCATTCCCCTAAAATAACCCCTCGACTGAATATTCATTATTCCCAGATTGTGCCCTATACGAGGCAAACGCGTTAACGCGTAAAATACCAAATGCAAGGAGGGCTATAGTAGTATGTTGGTTACTGATGGCAGTCTCGGTGCCGATATTGAAATCGACAAAGACCAAATATGTCACTATATAGGATATGATGATAATCACAACCTCTCAGCACGTATTGCATCTTTAATTGATGATTATGCAGAGCACGCCCATTACCTTATTAACCCCTTGCATTCGTATGTCATCAAGGATGTGGAGTGGGCTCGAGGCTCCATCGCCTTGATTGAAGGTTCGGTTATCTTCAAAAGCCGAATTATCGCCCGGTTGCTGGAGCGTTGTTCCCACGTGGCGATATTCGTGGTGACAATAGGCAAATACCTGGAGGAGACAACAGCTCAACTAGCCAAAGACGGGCTCATACTCCAGGCAACTGTCTTGGATGCAATAGGTTCGGATGCTGTGGAGAAGGTGGCAGACTTTGTCCAAGACCGAATAAAGGAGATGGTTGAGGCTCAGGGACTTGTTACCAGCCAACGCTTTAGTCCTGGCTATTGCGACTGGAATGTAGGTCAGCAACGGATGCTCTTTTATGCTCTAACCGGTAATACGTTAGGGATTCGCTTGACCGGGGAGTGTCTAATGAATCCCCAGAAGTCAATTTCGGGCATTATCGGGATTGGACCCTCAATCGACGATGTGGAGAACTACAACCCTTGCAAGACCTGTACGAAACAAGATTGTCCAGGAAGGAGGTAAAGTCGAGGATAATGACCCGCAAAGGACTTGAGGGAGGCAGTTTTAAGGTTCTAACTGAAGATTCTATATTGAAGGTTCATCAGACTGCGATGCAAGTGATTGAAGAGGTGGGCTTTGAAGTGCAGTCGGAAATGGCACTGGAGCTTTTCAAAGGAGCTGGAGCCAGGGTGGATCGGGAAAAGCAACTGGTGCGGCTGGATGAGAGTAAGGTTAAGAAACTTATTGAAGCAGCACCATCGGAAATTAGACTCTGTGGACAGGATGAAGCAGATGATATTATTTTGGGTGGCCGGCGGGTGTATGCTGGAACGGGTGGCACGGCACTTTATGTCTATCAGCCTGATGTTAACCAGAAAAAACTGGCAAGTATGGAAGACCTGCGATGCATCGCCAGGTTGGTTGACAAGTTGGATAACATCCACTTTTTTTTGCTGCCGACATATCCCAATGAACTGCCTTTGGAACAGGTAGATGTAAACCGGTTTTTTGCCGGGCTAGATAATACCACCAAGCATGTTATGGGAGGTGTTTATACGCTTGATGGTGCGGAGCAGGTGATACGGATGGCACAAACCGTTGCCGGCTCTGCTGAAAACCTCCGCCAGCGTCCCCTGATATCCATGATAACATGCATTATAAGCCCGCTAAGGATAGACAAGACATATGGCGATATGATCGTGGCCATTGCTAGAAACGGCATACCCGTAGCTTGTCCCTCCGAGCCGTTGTCCGGTGCCACTTCACCTGTTACGCTCGCCGGAACCCTTGTAGTCCAAACCGTAGATTCGCTGTTGGGGGTAATGCTTACCCAGATTGTAAACCCGGGGACACCGGTCCTCTTCGGTTCGGTCGCTACAAATACTGACTTGAGGGATCTAAAGTACCTGGCAGGTTCAGTTGAAATGGGTTTGCTCAACGCAGCTGGCGCACAGATGGCGCAGTTCTATCAACTTCCTTTCTATGCTACTGGTGGCATGACTGATTCTAAAGTTCTCGATGCTCAGAGTGGCTATGAGTCTGTTTTGACCAACCTGCTCTGTGCACTTTCAGGAGCTAACTTCATTCATGATGCTGCTGGGCTTATGGAGTTCGCAATGACTGTGTGTTATGAAAAGTATGTCATGGATAACGAGATACTGGGCATGGTGATGAGAGCCGTGGATGGAATCAAAGTGAATGATGACACTCTGGCCTTTGACCTCATAAAACAGGTAGGACCGGGAGGTGATTTCGTAGCTGCCAGACATACAAGGCACTTCATGCGCAGCGAGCACTACCAGCCGTCTCTGAGCGACAGGAATAGCCAGGAGGAATGGCTAGCCAAAGGCGGAAAGGTGACATGGGAAAGAGCTTCAGAAATTGTAAATGAGCTTCTGGCTAAGCCTAAATACAGCCTCCCCTCGCCGATAAGACAGCAAGTATTATCACAAATCAAGGGGATAATTGCTTAAAATATGCTTATAATCGGAGAAAACATAAATGCAACAAACAGGTCAGTTGCTGAGGCGATTGCCAGGAGAGACGAGGCGTTCTTGGTAAATCTGGCTAAAGCTCAGACGCTAGCCGGAGCTGATTTCATCGATGTAAACGCTGGCAGTGGCAATGGCTCATTACAGGAAGCAACTGCAGCTATCAGGTGGCTGGTAGGAATAATCCAGGTTGCTGTTGAGCAGCCACTGGCTATTGACAGCGATTCTCCAGAAGTTATCAGGACTGCCCTACAGGAATACCATGGTGAGAGATTAATAATTAATTCGGTCACTGCAGAGCCAGCGAGGTTGGAATCTATCGGCCCATTGGTAGCTGAGCGGCAGGCCTGGGTAATAGCACTGGCCATGGGAATAGAAGGAATACCTGACCGCGTCGAAAAGCGTCTGAGTGCCTGCGAACGGATAATGGCATACCTGACTGGTTTGGGGGTAAAGTCAGAACAAGTATTATTTGACCCGCTTGTATTACCTATCGCTGTGGATACACGCCAGGGATTGGTCACATTAAAGACCATAGAGCAAATCAAATCACGCTATCCTGATGCCAAGGTAGTTATGGGACTGAGTAACATTTCATATGGCCTGCCCGCGAGAAAAGTAGTGAACCGCGCCTTCTTGCTAATGGCAGCTTATGCTGGCTTAGATGCAGTAATTGTTGACCCGCTTGATAGTAAAGCGATGAGTCTTATCAAGGTAGCCGATATGCTCGTAGGGAAAGACCCTTCATGCAGAGCATACCTGAAGGCACATAGAAAGGGTAACATAGTAGATTGAACCCGCCACAGCTTTCAGAAATACCAAAAGAAACCGTATGGTTCAATATAAATTTGAGTGAGCATCTACAGTGTTATAACTGATGTTCAATAAGTCAGGCAGCTTGATAAATTATTGAAACTGGAGGATGGCAATGCCAGAGGACATAATCAGCTTAATCCAAGAAAATGTTATCCAAGGGAGAATGACCAAGGATGACGAAGGCATAGATGAAGAGATGGTGGGTCAGCCCGGCGTTACTGAGCTTATTGAGAAAGGCCTTGCCTCCGGCTTGAGTATTAAAGACATAATCACTAAGGGGCTCTCTGGTGGTATGAATATTGTTGGGCAAAAATTTGAAGCGGGGGAATATTTTATTCCTGATATGCTAGCTTCGGCACAGGCAGTTGGAGCAGCCATGGAAATACTTGAGCCATATCTTGCCGGAAGTGGTGTTAATGTCAAGGGTAAGGTAATTGTGGCTACGGTAAAAGATGACCTTCACGATATTGGCAAGAATATAGTATCCATTCTGCTTCGTGGGGCAGGATATACTGTCAAAGACTTGGGAAACAATGTTGACATTCAGGTCATTGTAGACGCAGTAAGGGAGGAAAAACCACAGTTCCTAGGTTTGTCCGCTCTGCTCACCAGCACCATGGCTTGCATGGCAGATGTGATACAAAGGCTTGAGGAAAATGGGCTTAGGGATCAGGTTAAGATTATAGTCGGCGGAGCACCTGTCTCAGAGGAGTTTGCTAAAAGCATCGGTGCTGATGGATATGGTGCAGATGGCTTTCAGGCTGTAGCTGTGGTGGAAGCTCTTAGTTCCGGCACAGGGAACTAGAATAGCAATCATTCCATTGCAGACTTATTATCTTAAGGAAGGAACTGGTGCCAAGAAAAGGAATACTTATTGATAGACCTTATGAGAGGTTGACCAGGGAGCAGGTGGAGCTAATTCACCAGGCTTCCATGCAGATACTGACTGACCCCGGGCTAATAAGCTTCAACCGGGAAGCGGTGGATATACTCCATAGTCATGGCGCAGCCGTTGAGTCCATTGCTGGTGACCATCAGAGCTGGAAGGTGAAGATACCAGAGCAGTTGGTATTAAGCGCGATAGATTCAGCTCCCAAGACTGTGAAATTGGGGGCTCGGAACCCGGATAATACCCTCATTATGCATGGTGACGAACCAAGAGTGTACTTAATCACCGGTTCGGAGACCAATATCTGGCTGGACGTCGATTTTCCTACCTATGTGAATAAGGCTGACTCTACCAGGGAGATTAGAGTACCTGATTTCAAGCCCAGGCGGGGCACAGTTGATGACCTGTGCCAGTCAGCCCATGTCTGTGAGCACCTGGAGATGGTAGATGGCTACATTCGCACTGTGAATATCCAGGACCGCGATATAACTGAGGAGAACAAGGACGTCAATAAATTTTTCGCCTCACTCAATAACAATACGAAGCACTTCATGAGCGGGTTGACCAGTTTAAAACAGCTTGACAACGTAGTGAGGATGGCAGAACTCATCGTTGGAGGCAAAAAGGCGCTTGGAGATAACCCCATCATCTCGTTTATCACCTGCCTGGTGAAGAGCCCACTCCAGTTTGTCGATGACACTACAGAAACTTTCATTGAAGTATGCCGGCGAGGATTGCCAATTGTTGTATCAGCGTCACCACAGGCGGGCACCACCGCACCTATCAAGGAAGCCGGTATCATGGCTCAGATAAATGCGGAGGTGTTGGCAGGCATAACTCTGGGGCAACTGGTAAAACCGGGGACTCCAGTGCTTTACGGCAGCGTGCCTGTCAGAGCCAGGATGGACACCTTGGGTGATTCCTACGGTTCTGTCGAGACCAGTCAGTACAACATCGATTGCGTCCAGATGGCACGTTTCTACAGGCTCCCTAACTACTCTACTTCCGGCGTTTGTGACCCCAAGATACCTGGCCAGCAATCATCGATAGAAAGGCTGTTCTCGAATATAGTGGTTGCCATGTCAGGACCTCAGTTTCTGCACTGTGCCTTTGGTCTGCTGGATTGTAATTCTGTCTTCTGTTTGCTTCAGGCGGTCTTGGACGATGCCCACTTTAAGATGATAGAATTTTTTCTGCGGCAGCCGCGTATCGACCAGCTGGAACTGAAAGCTATGCTGAAGCAAATACAGGATGTGGTGGCTACGCAACAAAAACTATACATAAGCTATATTCGTCCTCTATTGCGCAGTGGGGAAATATCTGGAGTATACCCCTTTGAGGGAAGTGGTGAGGCGGATGATGTTTTCGAGATTGCCTATGAACGGATGAAGGAATTGCTGGCAAGACCGGTGGAACACATTGATAGAAAGACAACTGCCAGAATATTCGAAGAAATTCCCGGCATACTACCAAGACTTAACATTTATGAAACGGAGAGTTAGCATGAGCAAGGATATAGTTGCGACAATTAAAGAGAATGTGATACAGGGAAGAAAGACGCAGGAGGATGAGGGGATAGATGAGAACCTTACCAGCACACCAGGCGTGGTGGAACTAGTACAACAAGCTCTTGAGAGTAATATCTCCCCACAAGTAATAATAACCGAGGGCTTGACTGCTGGGATGCAAGTGGTGGGTGACAAGTATGCTACCAAAGAGTATTTTATTCCGGACATGCTTGCCTCAGCTGAAGCGGTAGGAGCGGCGATGGATATTATGAGGCCAGTGCTGGAATCAGCGAATGTGGAGAGCAAGGGGAAATTCGCCATCGCTACAGTGAAGGGAGATATCCACGATATCGGCAAAAACATCGTCGCTATCCTGTTGAGAGGCGCTGGTTACGAGGTGCATGACCTGGGAGCGGACGTGCCTACGGAGGAAGTGGTGGAGTTCGTGAGAGAAGAAAAGCCGGGATATTTGGGACTATCAGCCTTGCTTACCACCACCATGACTGAGATGGGCGTTGTGATCGAAGCTCTTGAGGAAAGCAAGCTCAGGAGCAGTGTAAAAGTGCTCGTCGGGGGTGCTGCTGTCTCCAATGAGTTTGCCCAGGAGATAGGGGCCGATGCCTACTGTATTGATGCATTCGATGCGGTCAAAGTGCTCGACAGCTACCAATAGACAGTCTAGAGCGTAGACGTAGTCAGTATAAATAAGTGCGACAAAGGAGCGTCGTATGGCAAGTATAGCCGGAATCTTTTCACTGAATGGAGACGTGCTGGAGGGATGCGGACAACAGGTTGGCAAGATGCTGGAGCGGATGCGACACCGAGGTCCAGATAATACGGTCGTTCGGGCACTGCCTGACCGCCACGGCGCTCTGGGTGCCAATGAAGTCAATCTGACTCCGGAGAGAACCTGCTGCACCTCACTCTCAAGACCTCCATTCATCGTTTTTGATGGGGAGTTGTTCAATGAAAGAGCCCCAGGCCAGCATGATGTTGAGCTGTTCAAGGAGTTTTATGAGAGGCACGGCAAGGAGTGTTTCTCCCTGCTCGAGGGAAGCTACACGTGCGCCATCGCTGACGCAGGCGAAGTAATCCTGGCACGAGACCCTGTGGGTGCCAGACCTCTCTTCTACGGGTCGGAGCATGGCTTGTTGTGCTTCAGCACCGAGATGAAGGGACTGATAGACCACATTCGCTTTGACGTTAATGAGTTGCCTCCTGGCTACATCTACAGCACCAACGAAGGACTGAAGCCATTTGAGCCTTTTGTCCCTGACGTGCCTGAGCCGGGAACCATGGAGGAAGCAGCTATGACCCTACGTCAACTGCTCATAGAAGCGGTGCAGAAAAGAATGCCAGGCGTACTGGGCGTCTCGTTGAGCGGTGGTCTGGACAGCTCTATTGTGGCCGCCATCGCCAAGGAGTACAATCCGGACCTGCACTTGTTCACTGCCACCATTGACAGCGCACCCGGTCCCGATCTGGAAAATGCTGTGTTGATGGCTCAATTCCTCGGTCTGGAGCACCAGCTTCACATCTACCGCATAACCGATTCTGACATTTGCGATTTGATTCCCCAGCTAGTTTGGCACCTTGAGAGTTTTGACGAGGATTGTATATCAGGCATTATCTCCAATTACTACGTTGCGCGCATGGCAAAGGAATACACCGATGCTATCCTGGTTGGTGAAGGGGCCGATGAGCTATTTGGTGGATACCGTATGGTTCTAAAAAACCCCAAAGTGACCAGCGATGCACATCGAGAGCAGCTTGCCCAGAAATTGCTGGACATCGCCTACAACACTGCTCTGAGGCGTCTTGATCGGGGCTGGATGGCGAAGGCTGTGGTGTATCAGGTACCATTCCTGGATGCCAAGGTTGTCGCTTTCGCCAAGAAGATACCGATGGCCTGGAAGATTTACGGTGAGCAGCAGATAGAAAAGTTCATTCTGCGTGAGGCGTTCCGCGATATGCTTCCTGAAAAGACTACCAATCGTGAGAAGCTCAGGTTTGCTATGGGGGTCGGTACAGATAACGTCATGGATATGCTGGTATCTAAGGTAATCGACCCCGAAGAGATAAAGAGGCGTCCAAAGTCAGCCTATGGCCTGCCGTTCGCCACATTCAAGGAGCTCCTCTATTACGACGAGTTTTTGAAGTTGTTCCCGCCTGCGTATGAGAGGCAGACGGTGCGGTGGGACCCCTTCAAGTAGAAGGGTGTTCCTTACGCAAGAACAGGACCTTCTACTCACAAGATTGGCAAATAGCTCTTAAGCTCGTATTCGGTTACCTGGCTCCGGTACTGGTCCCATTCGATTTTTTTATTCTTGATGAAAGCATCAAAAACATGGTCGCCAAGGGCTTTTTTCACGAGTTCACTTTTTTCCGCGAGCTGGATCGCTCCAATTGGCAAAAAACTTGGCATAGGCCACAGCCAATGCAGACCTCTTCCTTAACATATACTCTTTTCATACTCCAAATACATCTCGATTCTTATAATGAACGTCGGTAACCGTTTACCTACCGTAGCACCCTTAAAATATTTTGTCAAGTCCCTCACCCATTAATATTGCCAAGGGAGGGGCAATTATCCGGTTGACTTCCGATCTAACTTGTGGTTTGATAGCAGCCAACTACTCGAAGAATCAAGAGAATTGATGCGAAAGACCAAGCCATTGTAAGTTGTGTGTAGCACCAAAGGTTATGTAAATCCCACTAATAGGAGGCAAATATGGTTCCAACGAAGGAAGAAATACTCAAGTTTGTTAAGGATCAAAATGTTGAAATGGTGGATTTCAAGGTTGTTGATCTAATCGGTCGTTGGCATCATGTAACTATCCCTGCAAGCCAGTTAAGTAAGTCTACGTTCATCGATGGTATCGGGATAGATGCCTCTAGCTATCCTGGTTATAAGAAGGTTACAGCTGGAGATATGAAAATAATACCGGATAGTAGTACTGGTATCATTGACCGCTTTCCCGACCTTAGGACGCTCAGCATGGTATGTGATATCTTCGAGCCTGATGGAACACCCTACGTTAGATATCCACGCAATGTTGCCAGAAGGGCAGAGCAATATATGGCCTCAACTCGGAAAGGGGTCGCTTTGTTTAGCCCGGAGCTTGAGTTCTATGTCTTTGAT
>Ga0307429_1000486_pt1 | contig 24181 bp, 25 predicted proteins | sample SalMarWE160230MG_FD_202151 | JGI IMG/M metagenome (GOLD analysis project Ga0307429, IMG submission 202151) | Salt marsh sediment microbial communities from the Plum Island Ecosystem LTER, Massachusetts, United States - WE1603-230 | ecosystem: Environmental > Aquatic > Marine > Intertidal zone >... | reverse complement strand
CCTGCGCGCCCGCCACGTCGAGCGCCTGCAACGGCAAGCCGAATTCTTTGGCGAGTTCGAACTCCCGCCGCAGGCCGACAAAGGTACGTTCCCGGCGAAATAACTTGAGCCAACCGGTCTTGCGCAGGAAATGGGTCGCGCCTGCTTCCGCCAGCAACACTTCGTGCTCGCGCACGGCGCTGGCATAGAGCGGGCGGATCAGATGCGCGTTCTCGACCAGCCGCTTGGGCTGCGAGGCGGCGCGAAACGCCATGAGCCACGGCGCGATCTTCGGCAGAAACAAGAGATGATAATTGGCCTCGCCCGCGCGCTTGAGCGCGATGCGCATGAGCGCAGCGAAATCGGACGGAAATGCTGGCGGAAACACCGTGTTACCTTCGATGATGCCGGCATTGCCGAAGGAGGTCTGCTCGCCCACGCCGGCGCGGTCGACCAGCGCAACGCTCAAGCCCCGTTTGGTGAGATGCAGCGCAACGCAGGTACCGACGGTGCCAGCGCCGAGAACGATCGCATCGGTGCGTGCCACGCTTTTTGTCTCCTGCTATTGCGCGCCGGGCCTTATATATGGATTGCCCTGCCCGGAATCGCTATCAAGGACGCGAGCCGGGAGCCTCTTAAGCCATGCACTTGCTTCGCGTGCCCGCGGCGGCGCTTAGCCAAGTCGGCCGCCACGGCACGCTTGTGGTGGCCGCCTCGCTGTTCGTCGGCCTGTTCGTGCCGGGCCTCGCCGCGGCGTGCAAGCCGGTGCTGGGGCCGGCCATCGTCGCCATGTTGGTGCTGGCCTTCCTGCGCGTGGACCCGGCCGAGCTGCTCCACCACATGACGCGGCCGGGTCTGGTCGCCGCCGCCACGGTCTGGCTGGTGCTGGTCATGCCGGCCGCACTCGGCCTGCTGTTTGTCCTGCTCGGCGTGCAGCAGAGCATGCCCGGCCTCTACTTCATGCTGGTGCTGCAAGCCGCGGCGCCCGGGCTGATGTCCTCGCCCGCGCTGGCCGCGTTGATGGGCCTTGATGTTGCGCTCACGCTCGCCAGCCTCATCCTGTGCACCGCCATCACCCCGCTCACCGCCAGTCTGTTCACTCAAGTTTTTCTCGGCACTTCGCTCGCCTCGCCGCTTGCCTTCGGCCTGCGGCTGTTCCTGATCATCGCCGGCTCGGCGGCGGCCGCCGCCATCATCCGCCGCGTGGCCGGCCGCGCCTTCATCGAGGCGCAGCGCCTGGCCATCGATGGGTTGAGCGTGATCGCCATGTTCCTGTTCGCGGTCGCCGCCATGGACGGCGTCGCCGATCATTTCCTTAGCCGTCCGTTGCTGGTGATCGGCCTCACGCTGGCCGCCTTCGCGCTCGCGCTCGGCCAGATCGCGGTCACCGCGCTTGTTTTCGCACGCGCCGGTCGCTCCCGTGCCTTCGCCATCGGGCTGATCGCCGGCAGCAGAAATATAGGGCTAATGCTGGCGGCGACCGGATTCCTGGTGCCCGATATCGCCTGGCTTTATTTCGCGCTGGCGCAGTTCCCGATTTATCTCTTGCCGCATCTGCTCAAGCCGCTGGCGCGGCGGCTGGGCCGAGGAACGGCCGGCTAGGCACCGCGGTGCATCTCTTGATAGGCGAGCAGGATTGCCTGCGTGCGTTGATCGAATTTCGGGAGCACGACGCCCGCCTCTTTCGGCGCGGCATAAGATTGCGCGGCGGCGGTCGTTGCCGGGCTGAACGTCTGCTCGGTCGGCGGCGGCTGGTTTGCGGCCGCCGCCTGGCTGATGCTGCCGGCGGCGGCTTCGATCAACGATGAGATCGTTGACACCGCACCCAGCGCGAGACCAACTGAGCCGAAACCGAACATGGCATTGCTCCTCGCGCCCGACGATGCAAAGGCCGCGCCAGCCGCGTGCCAAAGCGAAAAGCAGCGTCCTGCTTGAGGTTTTCCACAATCACCCGGCCGCCACGGCGCGGCTTTGCGCCGTGCCGGCCGGCAATTCTTGCCGGGTTAAGGAAAAAATTGGAGGGGTTAAGGACACAGGCGGCGGCGCGTTGCCCGGCGGCGCGTCGCGTGTTACGCGGACGGCATCCGGAGACCATTATGCGCCCGCTGATCATCGCGCCGTCGATCCTTGCGGCCGACTTCGCCAAATTGGGCGAAGAGGTGCGCGCGGTCGAAGCGGCAGGCTGCGACTGGATCCATGTCGATGTGATGGACGGCCACTTCGTGCCCAACATCTCCATCGGCCCCGAGGTGGTGAAGGCGATCCGCCCGCTCACCAAAAAGACCCTCGACGTGCACCTGATGATCGCGCCGTGCGATCCATACCTCGAGGCCTTCGCCAAGGCCGGCTCCGACATCATTACCGTACATGTGGAATCTGGACCCCACGTGCACCGCTCGCTGCAGGCGATCCGCGCGCTCGGCAAGAAGGCTGGCGTGACCATGAATCCCGGCACGCCGGTGGAAACGGTCGAGCACGTCATCGACATGGTCGATCTCGTTCTCGTCATGTCGGTCAATCCCGGCTTCGGCGGCCAGGCTTTCATCCCCTCCTCGCTCGACAAGATCGCCAGCTTGCGCGCCATGGTCGGCGCCCGCCCGATCGACATCGAAGTCGACGGCGGCATCACCGCCGCCAACGCGGCCCAGGTCGTGCGCGCCGGCGCCAATGTGCTGGTCGCCGGTTCCGCCGTGTTCAGGGGCGGCAACTACAAAGCCAATATCGACGCCATCCGCAACGCGGCAGCGATGGCGCGCGGGGAAGCAGCGTGACCATTCCGCGCTACTCCCGCCCCGAGATGACCGCGATCTGGTCGCCGGAAGAAAAGTTCCGCATTTGGTTCGAGATCGAAGCCTACGCCGCCGAAGCCATGGCCGAGCTCGGCATCATACCGAAGGAAGCGGCGAAAAAAATCTGGGATAAAGGCAAGGCCGCCACGTTCGACGTTGCCCGCATTGACGAAATCGAAGCGGAGGTGAAGCACGACGTCATCGCCTTCCTCGCCCACCTGACCGAAATCGTAGGTCCCGAAGCGCGCTTCGTGCATGCCGGCATGACCTCCTCCGACGTGCTCGATACCTGCTTCAACGTGCAGCTCACGCGCGCAGCCGACATCCTCATCGCCGACATGGACGCGCTGCTGGCCGCGCTCAAGCGTCGCGCATTCGAACACAAGATGACGCCGACGGTCGGGCGCTCGCACGGTATCCATGCCGAACCGACGACCTTCGGCCTCAAGCTCGCTTATGCTTACGCCGAATTCGCCCGCGCCCGGCGCCGCCTGTATGCGGCGCGCGAGGAAGTCGCAACCTGCGCCATATCCGGCGCGGTCGGCACTTTCGCGCAAGTTGATCCGCGGGTGGAAGCGCATGTGGCCAAGGCCATGGGCCTGCGGGTTGAGCCGATCTCAACCCAGGTCATCCCGCGCGACCGCCACGCCATGTATTTCGCCACCCTCGGCGTGGTTGCTTCGTCCATCGAGCGTCTTGCGACGGAGATCCGCCATCTCCAGCGCACCGAAGTGTTGGAAGCCGAAGAGTTCTTCTCCGAGAAGCAGAAGGGCTCCTCCGCCATGCCGCATAAGCGCAATCCGGTATTGTCGGAAAACTTGAGCGGGCTTGCCCGCATGGTGCGCGCCTATGCGCTGCCGGCCATGGAGAACGTGGCGCTCTGGCACGAGCGCGACATTTCGCATTCATCCGTCGAGCGCATGATCGGGCCCGACGCAACCGTGACGCTCGACTTCGCGCTGGCGCGGCTGGCCGGCATCATCGACAAGCTCATCGTCTATCCCGCCACTATGCAGCAGAACCTCGACCGCCTTGGCGGCTTGATCCATTCCCAGCGCGTGTTGATCGCGCTGACGAAAAAGGGCGTTGCGCGCGAGGATGCCTACCGCCTCGTGCAGCGCAACGCCATGAAGGTGTGGAGCGGAGACGAAAAAGATTTCCTTGCCCTGCTAAAAGCCGACAAGGACGTGCGTGCCAAGTTGAGCGAAAAGGAGCTCGCGGCCCTTTTCGACCTCGACCACCACTTCAAGCACGTCGATACGATCTTCGCGCGCGTGTTCGGGACCGGCTAGGCCATCCAAGGGCGCCTTCGGAACACCTTGAATATCCAAATCGGCGCCGAGACGGTGAGCGCAACAATCCCGATGAAGACCCCGAGGAGATGGACGACGACGGGCAGCCACACGGAACGATAAAGAAACCGGCTCACTTTGCGGCCTGGACGCGCGATTGAATTCATCCAGTTCGGTGCCGGCGCATCCTTGAAAGATAACCCCTTTTGCGCGCCCCACGCCCATTCCGCCAAATAGCCGGCGCGGGCTTTCAAGACGGAAGAAACCCGGAAAAACAGCGCTGCAAGAATTACGAGCGACAGAATTGCGGTCAATGGATACTTGGAAAATGACGGCAACACCGCGGTAACCCAGCCCGGTAACGCAGCAGCCATGCTCGAGGCTCCTGTCCGGAAAATCCATTTCGCAATTTCGGCGATGCGCGCGCCGGTTATTCCGGACAAGAATTGTTCTGCGTAACCAAGGATTGCGTCTGGCCAATCCATGACCAGGGCGGCAAAGAACAGCGCGACGACAGCGGTCGCTCCCAGCGTGGCAAAATAGTTAAGCCGCCGCCACCAGACGAGGTCCCAGGCGTTTTCCAGGAGGTCCAGCTCCGGTGTCATATATTCCACGGGTGGATACTGGTCGGGATTTCCGCCCGTCAATTGGAATCGCGTGTTGAGGCTTACGGGGGCGTACGCCCTTTGGTGGCGCGCGATGCGATCAAACGCAGCCTCATGGACGAATGGGGTCGGCACTTTAACGCCATGCCGCTTGTCGTCGCACAAGAGCGACACGTCGCGCGGCCCGTAGCGATAGTAGCCGGCCAAACCGGAGCGCGAATCGTATTGCTCGCCATGCGGGTTCGCACGGTATCGCGCCTCATCCTGCCATTGCGGAACGAAGCGAAGCTTGCAGGCCGACGCTTCAGTTATCATCCAATCGAGCGCCGAATAGGCCAACCCGTCGTCCGGATAGCCGCCACCAACGTTGGCATGCACCCCAGCGAACCACACCTGTTGGATGTGATCGCGTTTGAGCGTGATGCGTGCATCAAGATTCTTTGATTGAGCGGGATTTTGCACCTCTTCGTTCCAAAGGACGGGACGGAAAGTCGGACGCTCGTCATCCAGCGAAAGAGCATGGCGGATGACATTGATGCGTTGCGCCGGGTTGCGGTCCGCAAAGCTCAACGGCCAAACGTGCTGGTCGATCCCCATTTTCAACTCGTCGACAGGCATCCCATAGGCGTCGACGGTGTCCCAAACGCCAAGGAACGCGACATCGATGAAATACTGGCGGATCGTGTCGCCCTTGCCGTTCGCAAGATCGATCATCGCGGTCTCTTGACCGGCCTGGTCGAGCAGGTATCGCGGTTTACGCAATACCCAATGATACGCCATCCCGTTTCGGCGCGATGCGCGGAGCAGGAAGTCCCGCCGGTAGGCCTCGTAGGCCATCCTGATCGCGTTGCGCAGGTTGGCTTCGCTATGCGGATTTGTTTTGACGATCCCGCATTTGCCGATGAGTCCCATCACCAAGCGGATGGTGAATGCGCCGCGGCTGAAGCCAAATCCAAATATCTGGTCGCCAGCCTCGTAATTACGGCAAGCGAAGGTGTAGAGATCTTTCACGTTCCGCCAAACGCCAACGCCAAACGCACCGCCAAGTGCCGCGAGCGGCTTGATGTTTTCGGTGCCGACGCCGTTATCGTAAAAGACGATCTGTTCCGGAATCTTGGGATCGTTCGAAGGCCTGAGATCGATTGCTTGGTAGAGCCGCCAGACATTGGTCTTGAAAGGGCTCGCCGAACTGTTGCCCGTGCCGTCCGACAATAAAACAATGTGTTTCGGCAAGACCCGCCTCCGCGGCTGTTGCCCTCAACGGTGGTGGAGTGTGACTCTTATCGGTACAACCATCAATAGAAATGCGAAAGCCGGCGGCCGATGCCCATTTCGACCTCGACCCCCAGCTGAAGCACGTCGATACGATCTTCGCGCGCGTGTTCGGGACCGGCTGACCTTCAGCCTCAGTGATGACGCCCGTGATGGCTGTGGCTCGAGTGCCCGTGGTCCCTGCCGCGCCAATGACTGCCCCAGCGCGGGCCCCAGCCGAAGCCAAAGCTGACGACTGGCGGCGGCGCGACATAGACCGGCGCCGGCTCATAGGCATAGACCGGCTCGCCGCCCGCGAGATAGCTCGAATTGGCAAAGCCTTCGATGCCGCGCCACGCCACGCGACACTAGGCGCCGCCGCATTCCAGCACGTCGACGCGCGCGCCCGGCGGCATGGTGGTGATCACGCCAAAACCCGTGCCGGGTCCGCGGCGTAGATTGAGAGGGTTGGTGACCATCGCCGCCGCGGCGGTGCTCGCCGACACCAGCAAAACGCCGGCGGCGAGCGCGAATTGTTTCAATCGCATGCTATGTTCCCATCCGTGATTTGCGTTGCGTTTCACCCTGCTCCAGTAATCAAACGGTTAACGCGCGGCTTGGTTCGCCCTCGGATATTGAACGGATCTGGGCGCCGGGTTCCGGCTGCGACCCATTGTCACGCGCCGGGACCCGTGTTTTAGGTGCCGCATGTCAGCGTCCGACCCCGCCGTCATCCTGGTTTTCGACTCCGGCCTCGGCGGCTTGACCGTTTTCCGTGAGGTCGCCGGTGCACGGCCCGACGCGCGCCTCGTCTACGTTGCGGACGACGCCGCATTTCCTTACGACGCCCTCGCCGAGGACACGCTGATTAAGCGCGTCATCGCCGTGCTCGGCGATGCGATCGCGCGGCACGCTCCCGATCTGGTGGTGGTGGCCTGCAACACCGCCTCGACACTTGCGCTTAACGATTTGCGCGCGCGCTTCACGGTACCATTCGTCGGCACCGTGCCGGCGATCAAGCCGGCCTGCGCGCAATCGAAGACCCAGCGCGTGGCGGTGCTCGGCACGCAGGCGACCATCTCCCGCGAATATACCCGCGCGCTGATCCGAGAATTTGCGGGCCGCTGCGAGGTTGTGCTGGCGGGCTCGCCGCGGCTGGCAGGCTTTGCGGAAGCCGAACTCGCCGGCGAGCCGGTGGCGGATGCCAAGCTTGCCGCCGAGATCGCCCCTTGCTTCGTCGACGAGAACGGCCGGCGCACCGACACCGTGGTGCTCGCCTGCACCCACTACCCGCTGCTAATCGAGCGCTTCCGTAAGGTTGCGCCTTGGCCGGTCGAATGGCTCGATCCCGCGCCAGCGATCGCCCGCCGCGTCGCCGACCTGCTGCACGCTCGCCCGGCCGCAAGGAGCGCGCCCCCGCCGCCGGACATCGCGTTTACCTCTGGCCACAGTCTTTCGCCCAAGCTGGCCGCGGCGTTGGCCGGTTATGGCTTCCAAGCCGCCCTAAAGCCGGCTCCGGCCGGTTTGACAGCGCCGCCCCTGCCCCCTAGATACCGCGGGCCCGGCGGGTATTAGGCCCTGCCGGGCGTTTCGCGACCCGTGGCAAGACCTTGCGCTTTCGAGGTTCTGCCTGTCGGTCTCGGAGAAATCCGGGACAGAGGAGGGCGCGGTTCCTCACCCGTTACGACTGATCAACGAGGACGCGATGACCAAGCGCATGGAATCCAAGTACAAGATCGACCGCCGGATGGGCGAGAACATCTGGGGCCGTCCCAAGAGCCCGGTGAACCGGCGCGAATACGGCCCCGGCCAGCACGGCCAGCGCCGCAAGGGCAAGCTTTCCGACTACGGCGTGCAGCTCAAGGCCAAGCAGAAGCTGCGCGGCTACTACGGCAATGTTTCCGAGCGCCAGTTTCGCGGCATCTACATGGAAGCCATCCGCATGAAGGGCGACAGCGGCGCCCACATGATCGGCCTGCTGGAGCGCCGGCTCGACGCCGTGATCTACCGAGCCAAATTCGTGCCGACCGTGTTTGCCGCCCGCCAGTTTATCAACCACGGCCACATCCGGGTGAACGGCCGCCGCGTCACCATCCCGAGCTACCGGGTCAAGATCGGCGACGTGGTGGAGGTGAAGGAAAAGTCGAACGAGCTTGCGCTAGTGCTGGAGGCGCAAGGCCTGCCCGAGCGCGACGTGCCCGACTACATCGAGGTCGACGGCTCCAAGATGACCGCCAAGCTGACGCGTGTGCCGGGTTATTCCGACGTGCCCTACCCGGTGCAAATGGAGCCGCATCTAGTGGTCGAATATTACTCGCGCTGAGCGACGCTCCGGCCGGCCAGGCCGGCCGATCCCCAAAAACGCAAAAATTCCCCGCCCAAAGGCGGGGATTTTGTTTTCTGAACGGGCGAATCGGCACGATCCGAGCTCGCAGAGCAGCTAAGTCGCAAACGGTTTCTCGCCGGAAATCCCCGCAATGCACATAAATTTAGTAAGGGGCTTCTTACTTTTTCCTACATTTAGTGGTCGCGGTGAGGTAGTTTTGCGCGTCCTCGAATCGGGGGCATGTCTAGGGAGATTTCGCGATGAAAGCGATCGATACCATCAAGAACTGGGTCGGTGCCTTGACCGAGCTGGGGCTGATGCTGCTTGCGCTGGCAATCGTGCTGGCCATTCTCGTGGGTTCGAACCTCCCCTTCTTCGGCGCCGTGACAGGCAATCTCATGGGCTGGGTCAAGGACTTAGGCTCGAACGGTCTCGTCGGCCTGATTACCCTCGGGATCATTTTCTGGCTGTTCTCGAACCGGCAGCTCAGCTGACGTTGACGCGTTCCATGCTGAACCGTTGAGGCGACTGGTGGGGGGTCGCAAAGCTCCCCACCACCTCATCAAGCTCGTATGTACACCCCCGCTCCGGGGGTTCCCCGCTATCCTGGGGTCTGTGCCATGTGGAAATTTGTGGCCACTGCCAAGCGTGTCTTGTGGGAGTTTGTCGAGTTGGCATTCCTGACCGTGCTTGCGCTCGTGCTGATCTTCCTGCTGCTCGGGAAGGATGCCGGCCCCTACGTGGTCTCGGTCGCCGACAACGTGACCAAATTCTCCGCCGGTGCCAGTTCCGGCATGCTCGGCATCGTCATCGTGCTGGCGATCATCTACTTGGCCATGCGCCGGTTTAAACCCACCGCCGGCCCGCGCGGCCGGGCGCGGGACTGACGGCCCCACGTAAGATCAAGCGAAGCCCCGCATGCGGCCTGTCGCAGCCATAGATTGGCGCGGCGGACGTCGCACTATGCGCCGGTGCAATCAGGCGGTCTGGCTGACGGAGACGCCTTTGTTTTTTAGCGCCTGCTGCAACTCGCCGGCCTGAAACATTTCGCGGATGATATCGCAGCCACCGACGAACTCGCCCTTCACGTAGAGCTGCGGAATGGTCGGCCAGTTGGAATAGGCCTTGATGCCGTTTCGGATCTCGTCGGATTCCAGCACGTTCACGCCCTTATAGGCGACGCCGAGATGGTCGAGGATCTGCACCACCTGGCCGGAAAATCCGCACATCGGAAATTGCGGGGTGCCCTTCATGAACAGCACCACGTCGTTGGCCTTCACTTCGTTGTCGATGAACTGCTCGATACCCATGGATTCCAGTCCTGTTGAGCGGCGCCTCAGGCGGCGGGCCGCTTCGCTTCTCGATATATGTAGCGCACATCGCCGCGTCACCCCAAGCGGAAATGGCTGTGAATCAAGCCCTTTTTCGGGGCGTAGAAGGTCCCCTCCACCTCGAAAATATCGTCCTGGGCGAGCCGCGACACCTCCACGATGGTGCGCGGCGGATAGGGCCCAACGCTCCAGAATTCCTCCTGAATCTGGTTTACCAGCGGGCGCAGACGCGCCAGATCGGTGACGTAAACGACGGTGCGGACGCAATCGGTGAGCTTGGCACCCTCGGATTCAGCGATCAATTTCATGTTCGTATAAGCCTGCCGAACACGCGCTTCCTCGGGGCCGACGATGGTGTTGGTCGCCGGATCGATGCCGCGCATGCCGGCGACGAAGACGAAATCGCCGGCACGCGCCCCCAGGCTCCAGGTCCCGGTCGGCTTGATGGCACCCGCCTGCGCCAGCGTCTTAACCTTGGCCATCAGTTTCGCCTGCGCATGATCTTTTCCGAAAACCGGTGCCCATCCCCGATCGGCGTCGAGGACATGCTTTTCGGGATCATGCGCTATTCCGGCGTGCCGGTCTGCAGGGCGAGCGCGTGCAGCACGCCGCCCATCTGACCTTTCAGCGCCTCGTAGACCAGCTGGTGCTGCTGCACCCGCGACTTGCCCTTGAACGAGGCCGAAATCACCGTGGCGGCGTAATGATCGCCGTCGCCGGCGAGGTCGCGGATGGTCACCTGCGCGTCCGGGATGCGCGCCTTGATCAGGCGCTCGATCTCGCGGGCGTCCATCGCCATGGTGGAACTCCTCAAGGCCGGGGTCATGTTGGCGGCTCCGGCAGCACTATAGCCTGCCATTTGCGCCCAAATTTTTGCAGATGACAATAACGGAATGGCCAACGCCGATATCCTCGGCCGGCCTCGGCCTACAGCCCGCCGGCCATGTAATGCGGCAGCCAACCTTCGAATCGCTCGGTAAGCGCCTTGAGTGTCAGCAGCGGCTCGCCGGGCAATGCCAAGGCCTCGCCGCCGGTGACGCCGATGGACGTGGCCAGTACGCCAACCGCTTGTGCGCGTTCGATGACGGCTTGCGCCTGCGCGGCCGGCACGGTGACGAGATAGCGCGCCTGGTCTTCGCCGAACCAATAGGCATGCGCCGGGATGTCAACCGGCGCCTCGCTGAGCGCAGCACCAATGCCCGAGGCCATCGCCATTTCGGCGAGCGCGACCGCAAGCCCGCCGTCGGACAAATCGTGCACCGCGGTGGCGGTGCCGTCGCGGATGAGTGCGCGCACGAAGTCGCCGTTCTCGCGCTCCTCGACGAGATCGACCGGCGGCGGCGCGCCCTCCTCCCGCCCGCAGATTTCACGCAGAAACATGGACTGGCCGAGCCAACCGATGGTTTCGCCGACAGCCAAGATTTCCTCGCCTGCGCGCTTGAAGGCAAGCGTCGCCGATTGGGTGAAGTCGTCGAGCAGACCGACGCCGCCGATCGAGGGCGTCGGCAGTATGGCGCGCCCGTTGGTCTCGTTGTGAAGCGACACGTTGCCGGAGACGACCGGGAAGTCGAGCGCCTTGCAGGCCTCGCCAATGCCGCGCACGCATCCGACAAACTGCCCCATGATCTCCGGCCGCTCCGGATTGCCGAAATTAAGATTATCGGTGACGGCGAGCGGTCGCGCCCCCACCGCGGTGAGATTGCGCCAGCATTCGGCGACGGCCTGCTTGCCCCCTTCGAACGGATCGGCCTCGCAATAGCGCGGCGTCACGTCGGTGGTGAGCGCGAGGCCCTTCGGGCCGTCTTGCACGCGCACCACGGCGGCGTCGCCACCGGGGCGCTGCACGGTATTGCCGAGAATGATGTGGTCGTATTGCTCCCAGACCCAGCGCTTGGAGCACAAATCGGGCGTGGCGATCAGCGTTTCCAGCACGTCGGCGATGCTCTCCGGCGCCGGCACCGAGGCCGCATCGATAACCGGCGGCTTGGACATCTGGACGAAAGGCCGGTGGTAGACCGGCGCCTCGCTGCCGAGCTCCTTGATCGGCAGGTCGGCCATGATCTCGCCCCGGTGGCGCACGATGAAACGCTTTGAGGCCGTGGTCTCGCCCACCAGCGCGAAGTCGAGGCCCCATTTGCGGAACACGCTCTCGGCCTCTTTTTCCTTTTCCGGCTTGAGCACCATGAGCATGCGCTCCTGGCTCTCCGACAGCATCATCTCGTAGGCGCTCATGCCTTCCTCGCGGCACGGCACCTGGTCGAGATCGAGGGTGACGCCGAGATCGCCCTTGGCGCCCATCTCGGTGGAGGACGAGGTAAGGCCGGCCGCGCCCATGTCCTGGATGGCGATGACACAACCCTTGGCCATGATCTCCAGACAGGCTTCGAGCAGCAGCTTCTCGGAGAAGGGATCGCCGACCTGCACGGTCGGACGCTTTTCTTCGGAATCTTCGCCGAACTCGGCCGAGGCCATCGACGCGCCGTGAATGCCGTCGCGGCCAGTCTTGGAGCCGAGATAGACAATCGGCATGTGCACGCCGGAGGCGGCCGAATAAAAAATCTGGTCCTTGGCCGCGATGCCGACCGCCATGGCGTTGACCAGGCAGTTGCCGTCGTAGCTGGCGTGGAAACACACCGATCCGCCGACCGTCGGCACTCCAAACGAGTTGCCATAGCCGCCGATGCCGGCGACCACGCCGGCGACCAGGTGTCGCGTCTTGGGATGCCTGGGATCGCCAAATGAGAGCGCGTTGAGGCAGGCGACCGGCCGCGCGCCCATGGTGAACACGTCGCGCAAGATGCCGCCGACCCCGGTGGCGGCGCCCTGATAGGGCTCGATATAGCTCGGATGGTTATGGCTCTCCATCTTAAACACGCAAGCCAGGCCGTCGCCGATGTCGATGACTCCGGCGTTCTCACCCGGGCCCTGGATCACATGCGGGCCTGAGGTCGGCAGCCCCCGCAGGTGGACCTTGGAGGATTTGTAGGAGCAGTGCTCGTTCCACATGGCGGAAAAGATGCCGAGCTCGGTCAGCGTCGGTTCGCGGCCGATCAGGTCGAGAATGCGCTGATATTCGTCGGCCTTCAGGCCGTGCTCTGCGATCAGCGCGGGGGTGATGGGGGTCTCGTTGGGGATCAATGTTTCTTCCGTCATGGCCGGGCTTGTCCCGGCCATGCACGCCTTAGCTGACGTCCTACAAGCAAGGCGTGGATGCCCGGCACAAGGCCGGGCATGACGCCAAATTTTGTCACGCGGCCTTCTCCAAAGCCTCCACTAGGCCCGCAAACAGCCCGCGCCCATCGGTCGGGCCGACCGCGCTTTCCACGTGGTTTTCCGGATGCGGCATCATGCCGAGCACGTTGCCGCGCTCGGACACGATGCCGGCGATGGCGTTGATGGCGCCGTTGTGATTCCAGTTCGGGTCGATCATGCCGTCGGGCGATGCGTAGCGGAAAATCACCCGCCCCCCGCCTTCCAGGCGCGCGATGGTCTCGCCGTCGGCGATGTAATTGCCCTCCCCGTGCGCCACCGGAACCCGGATCACCTGGCCCGCATTGTAGCCGCGCGTGAACGGCGTGTCGGAGCGCTCGACCCGCAGATACACGTCGCGGCAGATGAAGCGCAGGTTCTCGTTGCGCATCAGCACGCCGGGAAGCAGCCCGGCCTCGCACAGAATCTGGAAGCCGTTACAGACGCCGAGGGTGAGCCCGCCCTTGGCGGCATGCCCACGCACCGCCTCCATGATGGGCGAGCGCGCCGCGATTGCTCCGCAGCGCAAGTAATCGCCATAGGAAAAGCCGCCCGGGATCACCACCAGGTCGCAGCCTACGGGAAGCTCTTTCTCGGTGTGCCAGACCATGGCCGGCTCGGCGCCGGAAATGAGTCGAATCGTGCGCGCCATGTCGCGTTCGCGATTGATGCCGGGGAACACGAGGACGGCGGATTTCATCCCAGCACGTCCACCCGGTAGTTTTCGATCACGGTATTAGAGAGCAGCTTGTCGGCCGCCTGCTTGAGCAAGGTCTCGGCCTTGGCGCGGTCGGCGCCCTCGAGCTCGATGTCGAAAACCTTGCCCTGGCGCACCGCGGTGACGCCCTCGACCCCGAGCGAGCGCAGCGCGCCTTCGATCGCCTTGCCTTGCGGATCGAGAATGCCGGACTTCAAGGTAACGGTGACGCGCGCTTTCATGAACGTGATTTACCGCATGAATCGCGAAAGTAGGCTGACAATAAACCAGCTATCCACGCCTAAACTATGGGCAATACAAGGCGTAGCAAGGCCCAGAAATGCGTGTCCCGGGTCGGCAGCGCACCACTCGCGTGCTGCGCTGCGCCCGGGACAAGCCTAGCCTTTGACCAGCACGGGACCCGCCCCGCGCGGGGGCTCGCCCTCGTTCATGATGCCGAGGCGCTTGGCGACCTCGGTATAGGCCTCCACCAGTCCGCCAAGGTCGCGGCGGAAGCGGTCCTTGTCGAGCTTGTCATTGGTCTTGATGTCCCACAGCCGGCACGAGTCCGGGCTGATCTCGTCGGCGACGACGATGCGCATCACGTCGTTCTCCCACAGCCGGCCGCACTCCATCTTGAAATCGACCAAGCGGATGCCGACGCCGAGGAACAGGCCAGACAGGAAGTCGTTGACCCTGATGGCCAGCGCCATGATGTCGTCGATCTCCTGCGGGCTCGCCCAGCCGAAGGCTGTGATGTGCTCTTCCGACACCATCGGATCGTTGAGCGCATCGTTCTTGTAATAGAACTCGATGATCGACCGGGGCAGTTGGGTACCCTCCTCGATGCCGAGACGCTGCGCGAGCGAGCCGGCCGCGACGTTGCGCACCACCACTTCGAGCGGAATGATCTCCACCTCGCGAATCAACTGCTCGCGCATGTTGAGACGGCGGATGAAGTGGGTCGGAACCCCGATATCGTTGAGATGCTGGAATACGTATTCGGAGATCCGGTTGTTAAGCACGCCCTTGCCTTCGATCACCTCGTGCTTTTTGGCATTGAAGGCGGTCGCGTCATCTTTGAAGTGCTGGATCAACGTTCCAGGCTCGGGGCCTTCATAGAGGACCTTCGCCTTGCCTTCGTAAATGCGGCGGCGGCGACTCATCGGGGTATACCGTGGTTTTTGAAAGTCCATCGGATTTGCCGTGGCTCCTGCTTTATGACGACTTAAAGATCCGCGGCGGCGGGACCGGACCGTTCGCGGAGCGCGCGAATACGGTCCGGGCACGAGGTCAACCTAGCTGATCGATTCGGGCAGCACAATCGAGGTACGGTCACGTTTTCCACCTCGCAATTTCGCCGCAAACCTCCGGCCGGATGTTGCCTTGACGAGTACCGGGCGATATGCAAGGCGCAAGCGGCCTATGTGTGCAAGCGGCCGGCCGGTCGCAAGCGGTAGTTTCCGAACAACGAGGACGGCCATGGCGACGAGCTTCGACAAGCGCGAGGAAGGCTTCGAGAAGAAATTCGCGCATGATGAGGAATTGCGGTTCAAGGTAATGGCCCGCCGCAACAAGCTGTTGGGGCTGTGGGCCGCCGGTTTGCTCGGCAAGACCGGGCCGGACGCGGACGCTTACGCCAAAGAAGTCGTGATCGCCGACCTGGAAGAAGCCGGCGAAGAGGACGTCGTGCGCAAGCTCACCAAGGACCTCGAGGGTAAAGCCACGGACCAGCAAATTCGCGCGCAGATGAGCGAATTGCTGGCGCAGGCGGTCGAGCAAGTAAAGAAGAGCGGCTGAGGTGGCCGACTTCTCTCTCGCCCGCGCCTTGCGCGCCGGCGAAACGGTCTATTGTGCATGGTGCACGCTCGCCTCCCCGCTCGCCGCCGAGACGATCGCGCGCGAGGGCTTTGCCGCGGTTGTGCTCGACGTCCAGCACGGACTGTGGGACACCGCCGCGCTGATCGCCGGCATCGCCGCGCTGCATCACGCCGACGCTGCGCCGGTGGTGCGCGTCCCGCTCGATGATTTCGCATTTGTTTCGCGCGCGCTCGACTTCGGCGCCGAAGCGATCATCGCGCCGATGATCAACAGTGCGACCGACGCCCACCGCTTCGCCAGCGTCGCCAAGTTTCCGCCGGAAGGCGAGCGCAGCTGGGGCCCGCAGCGCGCCATATCCCTTCAAGGTTTGGCGTTGCAGGGCCGCAGCGGCACCACCGACTACCTGCGCCAGGCCAACGAAGCAACGCTGACGCTGGCCATGATCGAGACCCCGGCCGCGCTCAATGACGTGGACGACATCGCCGCGACCTCCGGCATCGACGCGCTGTTTGTCGGGCCCTATGACCTTTCGACCTCGCTCTCGGCCGGAGCTGCGCAAGACGTGAACGCGCCGGAAGTGAATCGTGCCATCGACAAGATCTGCGCGGCCGCCAACAAGGCCGGCAAGATTCCCGGAATCTATTGCCGCGACGCCGCGCGCGCGCTGGCGATGGCCAAGCGCGGCTTCAAATTCATCGCCATCGGCAGCGATCTCGGCATTGTGCGCGAGGGCGCGGCGGGGATGTTGAAGGCGCTGCGGGGCTAGACCGGCTATTTCAACGTCACGCGGAAATTGAAATTGCCGCTGGCGTTGAAGCCTTCGCCCTGCTGGCCGTTGACATAGCGCGAGAAGCTCAGGTTGATCGATTCGATCCGACATTGCGAGGCAATGGTGGCGAGCAGCACGCCGCATTCGCGCATGGCGCTTTCATAGAGCTTGCGGCGCGCCTGCTCCTGGGCCTTGAGCGAGGCTTCGCTGTCGTCGACGGTGCCAGGCACGAAGAACGTCATGTGCACCTGCACGCGCACTCCGCCGCCGTGGGCCATGTTCGAGATCATCGCGCGTGAGGCAGTCGGTTGCGCACCGGCCGTGCCGGCGGCGATTGCAACGGCCGTGAGGGCAAGCGCTACGGCCAGCATGATCTTGCGGAACATTCGCTGTCTCCTCGTTTGCGGCGCAAGGCTAGCAGCCAAGGATTTCCGAACGGTTGTGGGCGCCGGCCAAGTGCCGGGCCGCGGCTTTACTAATTGCAAAGCATGACGGAAGCAGGGCGTGGGCGCTGTCATTCCGCCGCAAGTGCGGCAGTGAGCGCCGTGAGCGTTTCCGCGAGATCACGCTCCACCTCGCCCGCCCTCACCTCCACCACCCGGTAGCCGCGCTCGCTAAGATACGCGCGCTTGTCGGCGCGATTGTGCGCGGCCGCATCGTTTTCCTCCGCCGGCACCAGCTCGATGACGCATTTGAGCGGGAACGAGACGAAATCGGTGATGTGCGGGCCGACCGGCACCTGGCGCTTGAAGCCGCGGCCGGCAAAGCGGCGGTCGTTGGTGAGCGCCTGCCATAAAGTCCGCTCGGCCTCGGTCGGATTCCGCCGCAGCAGCCGCGCCAGGCCGCGCGCGGGGCTGCGCCCCTGCCGCCCGCCGCTATTTTGCTTGGCGATCAGGGCGCGCAGGCGCACGGCTTCGTCGGCGTCGAGCACGCCGCCGCGCGCTGGCCCTTTGCGCCCCTGCGCAATCGCCATGAACACGCCGTGCAGCGTGCGCATGTCCTGCTGCGAGGGCGCCATGCGCGTGAAGATGTTGCGCAGGTTGACGCGCATGGTGGCGCGCTTTTCTTGCGGGCGGAAGAATTCGACCTTTTCCAATTCGCGCTCCAGGTCCGCGAAGAAAGCGTCGAACTGCTGCTTGGCCGCCGGCGGCGACTTCTCCGGCATGGTGAAGGGCAAGTCGCCGCCGCCTGCGCGCTTGAACCATTCGTAAGCGACCACCGCCACCGCCTGGGCGAGATTAAGCGAGGCGAAGGCCGGGTTGACCGGCAGCGTGACGATGCGGTCGGCGAGCGCGACCTCGTGGTTCTCCAGCCCGATGCGCTCGCGCCCGAAAACAATGGCAACCGTTTCACCGGCGGCGACGCGCGGCGCCATCTCGGCGGCAGCGTCATCTGCGCCGAGCACCGGCTTGGCCTGGTCGTGGCCGCGCGCGGTGGCGGCGAGCACGAAAGAGCAATCGGCGATCGCGTCTGAAAGACTGTCATAGAGCGCGGCGGCATCGAGCACGCGGTCGGCGCCCGAGGCCATCGCGCGCGCCTTCTCGTTCGGCCAGCCCTGTAGCGGCTTGACCAACCGCAGGCGCGACAAGCCGAAATTGGCCATGGCGCGGGCGGCGGCGCCGATATTCTCGCCAAGCTGGGGCTCGACCAGCACCACGATCGGCGCCGGGGTCTCGATCCAGCGCTTGGTCTTGTCGGTTCCGGCGCCGGGCATGAGAAGCCTCCATTGCCGGCGGTATAGCGGGCCCGTGGACCCTGCGAAAGCACCCAAGACAGGACGGCTTCCGTCGCCCGTTTCCGGGTGCTATAGCCACGCCCGCCGGCACTCCCCGTGCGCATTCCCGAAGGTTCATCAATGGCGAAGATCAAGGTGGCCAACCCCGTCGTCGAAATGGACGGCGACGAGATGACCCGCATCATTTGGCATCTCATCAAAGACAAGCTGATCCACCCCTATCTCGACATCGAGCTGCTCTATTACGACCTCGGCATCGAGAAGCGCGACGAGACCAACGACCAGATCACCGTCGACGCCGCCGAAAAGATCAAAGAGGTCGGCGTCGGCGTGAAATGCGCCACCATCACCCCCGACGAGGCGCGGGTGAAGGAATTCAACTTGAAGGAAATGTGGCGTTCGCCCAACGGCACCATCCGCAACATTCTCGGCGGCACGATCTTCCGCGAGCCGATCATCTGCAAGAACGTGCCGCGGCTGGTCCCGGGCTGGACCAAGCCGATCATCATCGGCCGCCATGCCTATGCCGACCAGTACCGCGCCACCGACTTCAAGGTGCCGGGCAAGGGCAAGGTCACGCTGAACTTCGTCGGCGCCGACGGCAGCAAGATCGAGCGCGAAGTGTTCGACTTCCCGAGCAGCGGCGTGGTCATGGGCATGTTCAACCTCGACTCTTCGATCCGCGATTTCGCCCGCGCCTCGATGAATTACGCGCTCAACCGTGGCTATCCTCTCTACCTTTCGACCAAGAACACCATCCTCAAGGTCTATGACGGCCGCTTCAAGGACATCTTCCAGGAGGTGTTCGACAAGGAATTCAAGGCCGACTTCGACAAGAAGAAGCTCACCTACGAGCACCGGCTGATCGACGACATGGTGGCGGCGGCGCTGAAATGGTCGGGCGGCTACGTCTGGGCCTGCAAGAACTATGACGGCGACGTGCAGTCCGACACCGTGGCGCAAGGCTATGGCTCGCTCGGGCTGATGACCTCGGTGCTGCTGACGCCGGACGGCAAGATCATGGAGGCCGAGGCCGCCCACGGCACGGTGACGCGGCACTACCGCCAGCACCAGAAGAGTGAGGAAACCTCGACCAATTCGATCGCCTCGATTTTCGCCTGGACGCGCGGGCTTGCCCACCGTGGCAAGCTCGACAACAACGCGCCGCTCATGAAATTCGCCGCCACGCTGGAGAAGGTCTGCGTCGACACCGTCGAGGCCGGCTTCATGACCAAAGACCTGGCGCTGCTGATCAGCCCCGATCAGAAATGGCTCACTACCACCGGCTTCCTCGACAAGGTGGACGAGAATCTGAAGAAGGCGATGGGCTGATTCATCCGCTCTCCGCTTCCTTGATGAGCTTGCCGAGTTCGGCATTGCGCATGGCGGCCACGCGCTGAGAGATCGCCTCCTCGGGCAGATCGAGCCCTTCGAGCAGACGGGCGGCGAGCTGCAGGCTCGCCTCCACCGTTTCCGGGATCACGCTGACGGCGCCGAGCGCCATCAGCCGTTCGGCATGCGCGGGGTCAGTGGCACGCGCGAACACCACCGCGCGCGGATTGATCTGCTTGGCGGCGGCGACCATGCGCTCGGCCGCCAGGCTGCTATTGACGGTGACCACGAAGGCGCGGGCGCGCCGGGCGCCGATGCGGTCGAGCAGTTCGGGCCGGCCGGCATCGCCGAAGAACACCGGGCGGCGCTCAATCCGCATGCGCCCGACCAGCTCGCCATTGGAGTCGAGCCCGACATAGGGCACGTTCTCAGCTTCGAGTGTCCGCGCGATAAGGCGGCCGACCCGACCGAACCCGCCGATCACGACGTGGTTGTCGAGCTCGGTCAGCTCCGGCCCAGGCGCGTGCTTGCCGTGGTTCGCAGCCTCCAGCCGGACCGCGATGACGCGCGCCGCGATCGCCGCCAGCGGCGTCACCAGCATGCTCAGGCCCACCACCGCGACCGCGCCGCCGGCCAGCCGCGGCGGCAGCAGATTGCCGACCTGCGCGACCCCGATCACGACGAAGCCGAATTCGCCGGCCTGCGCCAGCAGCAGCGCCACTTCGGCGGCGGCCGCCCGCGGCACGCCGAAGCCGCGCGCGGCGCCGAACAGAATCGCCGCCTTGACGCTCATCAGCAGCACGACCGCAAGCAGGATCCAGCCGGCGTCGCCGGCAATGGCGACGATATCGACATTGGTGCCGACGCTGATGAAGAAGATGCCGAGCAGCAATCCCTTGAACGGCTCGAGATCGACCTCGATGTGATGGCGTACCTCGCTGTCGCTGAGCAGAAGCCCGGCGAGGAAGGCACCGAGCGCCACCGACAGGCCGGCCAAGCCGGTCGCCACCGCGAGCACCACCAGGATCAGCAAGGTGATCGCCATGATGAGATCGCGACTGCCGGTGCGCACGGCCGAGTGCAGCAGCGGGCGCACGATGAAACGGCCGACCAGCATGATCGCGATCACGGCAGCGAGCGCGCCGGCGAAGGGCTCGATCAGCGCGCCGATGCCGCTCTTTTCGCCGCCGGCCAGGATGCCGACCACGAACAGGATCGGCACCACCATGAGATCCTGGAACAGCAGCACCGACAGCGCGATTTGTCCAACCTGATGGGCGCTGCGATGCTGCTCAATCAGCAGCTGCATCACGATCGCGGTCGACGACAGCGCGAGACACAAGCCCAATATGATGCCGGCGGGTTGCACACCACCGAGCGCGCGCACGCTCGCCCCAATCGCAAGTGTCGTCAGCGCGACCTGCGCGACGCCGACGCCCAGCACATAACGCCGCAACTGCCAGAGTCGCTGCAACGACAGCTCGAGGCCGAGCAGAAACAACAACACGATGATGCCGGCTTCGGCGAGCGCGGCGCCCTGCTGCGGATCGTCGAAAGTGGCGTAACCGATCCAGGGATGGTCGGCGGCGAGGCGGCCGAGGCCCTGCGGGCCAAGCGCCACACCGGCCATCAGAAAGCCGAGCACCGTGCCGATGCGCGCACGGTGAAACAGCGGCACGATAACGCCGGCGACGACCAGGAAGATGATGAGGCCTTTCAGGCCTTCGGCGTGCAGCACGGTTGGCGGCTCCGTCCTCGCTCGTCATCGCCGGGCTTGTCCCGGCGATCCCACTTAGGGACGCATAGCCGATTCCGGCGCGGGGCTCTTGCGGTCGATCAAGGGGCCAAAGCTGTCGTCCCCGCGAAAACCGGGACCCAGGAACTCCGGTCTACCCGCATCATGAGCGCAGGGGTTATTGGGTCCCGGCGCGCGCTCGCAAATGCTCGCTTGGCCGGGACGACACCCCGGGGCACTCACCCCGCGAGCGCCGCTTCCACCGCTTTCAAGGCATCTTCAGCCTTGGAGCCGTCGGGCCCGCCGGCCTGCGCCATGTCGGGGCGGCCGCCGCCGCCCTTGCCGCCGAGCACTTCGGCTGCTTTTTTTACCAGCTCAACTGCGTTGAAGCGCTTGGTGAGATCGTCGGTCACGCCGACCACAATGCCGGCCTTGCCGTCGTCGGACAGGCCGACGATGGCGACCACGCCGGAGCCGACCTGTTTTTTGCCCTCGTCGGCCAGGCTGCGCAGGTCCTTGAGCTCGATGCCGGTGACCGCGCGCGCTATCAGTTTGACGCCGTTGACCTGGCGCACGTCGGCGGCCTCGCCCGCCGCTTTGCCGCCGCCCAAGGCGAGCTTCTTGCGCGCGTCGGTCAGATCGCGCTCGAGGCGTCTGCGCTCGTCGAGCAGGGTGGCGATGCGCGCCGGCATTTCCTCCAGCGGCGCTTTCAATTCGGCCGCCGCCGTCTTGGCCAATTGCACCTGCTTGTCGGCGGCCTTGCGCGCGGCCTTGCCGGTCAGCGCCTCGATGCGGCGGACACCGGCAGCGACGCCGGAGTCAGACAGGCCGCTGATCAAGCTGATATCGCCGGTTCGTTTCACATGGGTGCCGCCGCACAGTTCCACCGACCAGCCGAGCGTGTTGCCCGAGGCATGTTCGGGATTTTGGCCCATGGCCACCACGCGCACCTCGTCGCCGTATTTCTCGCCGAACAGCGCGCGCGCGCCGGAGGCGCGGGCATCCTCGAGCGCCATCAGCCGCGTGGTCACCGGCGAATTTTGCAGGACGATGTCGTTGGCGATGTCCTCCACGCGCTCGATCTCGGCAAGCGTCATGGGCTTGGGATGGGAGAAGTCGAAGCGCAGCCGGTCGGGCGCCACCAATGACCCCTTCTGCGCCACGTGATCGCCCAGCACCTGGCGCAACGCCTCGTGCAGCAGGTGGGTAGCGGAATGGTTCTGCCTTATGGCGGAGCGGCGCGCGTGATCAACTTCCAAAAGGAGCGGATCGCCGATGCGCACCGTACCCTTGCGCACCGTGACGAAATGCGCGAACAGGTCGCCGGCCTTCTTCTGAGTGTCGGTGACGGCAAGGCTAAACCCCTCGCGGCGCATCTCGCCCTCGTCGCCGACCTGGCCGCCGCTTTCGCCGTAGAACGGCGTCTGGTTGACCACCACCGCGCCGCTCTCGCCTTTCGTCAGCTCGGCGACTTCCTTGCCGTCCTTGACCAGCGCGGACACCACGCCCTCGGCGCTCTCGGTCTCGTAGCCGAGGAATTCGGTGGCGCCCAGCTTTTCGCGCAGCGTAAACCAGACGGTTTCCTGCGCGGCCTCGCCCGAGCCCGCCCAACTGGCGCGCGCTTTGGCGCGCTGGCGCTCCATGGCGTCTTCGAAGCTTGCAAGATCGACCGAAATGCCGCGCGCCTTCAGCGCGTCCTGGGTGAGATCGAGCGGGAAGCCGTAGGTATCGTAGAGCGTGAAGGCGGTCTCGCCGTCGAACATCGCGCCTTTTTTCATTCCCGCGCTCTTCTCGTCCAGGATGGCGAGCCCGCGTTCCAGCGTCTTGCGAAAGCGCGTCTCCTCCAGCTTGAGCGTCTCGGATATCAGCGCCTCGGCGCGCAGCAGTTCCGGATAGGCCTGGCCCATCTCGCGGGTAAGCGCCGGCACCAGCTTGAACATCAGCGGTTCTTTAGCGCCGAGCAGCTCGGCGTGACGCATGGCGCGGCGCATGATGCGCCTGAGCACATAACCGCGTCCTTCGTTGGACGGCAGCACGCCGTCGGCGATCAGGAAGGCGGAGGCACGCAGGTGATCGGCGATCACCCGGTGCGAGGCCTTGTGCGGGCCGTCCGGCTCGACGCCGGTCAATTCGCCGATGACGCGGATCAGGGTGGCGAACAGATCGATGGCGTAATTGTCGTGGGTGCCCTGCAGGACGGCGGCGATGCGCTCGAGCCCCATGCCGGTGTCGATCGAGGGGTGCGGAAGATCGACGCGGGTGTCCTCGCGCTGCTCGTACTGCATGAACACGAGGTTCCAGATCTCGATGAAGCGGTCGCCCGCCTCTTCCGCCGAGCCGGGCGGGCCGCCGGGAATCTGCGGGCCATGGTCGAAGAAGATTTCCGCGCAGGGGCCGCAGGGGCCGGTCTCGCCCATGGACCAGAAATTGTCGGCGCCGGCGATGCGCAGGATTTTGCTGTCGGGCAGACCGGTGATCTTCTTCGACAGGTTGAAGGCGTCGTCGTCGTCGACATAGACCGTGAACAGCAGCCGGTCCTTGGGCAGCGCGTATTCCTTGGTGCACAGGTTCCATGCCAGCTCAAGCGCGCGCTCCTTGAAATAGTCGCCGAAGGAGAAGTTGCCGAGCATCTCGAAGAAGGTGTGGTGGCGCGCGGTGTAGCCGACATTGTCGAGGTCGTTGTGCTTGCCGCCGGCGCGCACGCATTTCTGCGCGGTCACCGCGCGCGCGTAGGGGCGCGTCTCCAGGCCGGTGAACACGTTCTTGAACTGCACCATGCCGGCATTGGTGAACATCAGCGTCGGGTCGTTGCGCGGCACCAGCGGCGAGGACGCCACGACCGCATGGCCGTTGCGTTCGAAGTAGTCCAGGAAGCCTTTGCGAATGTCGTTGACGCCGCTCATCGCTTTTGCCGCTGCTTGCCGTTTGGCCCCATCCGGCAGGGCCTAAATCCCCGTCCGGCTTGATGTTTTCAGGGGGCTATTTAGCGACGGGGGGTCTTTAAGTCCAGGAAGGGCGAGGCCGGTATGGCGTAACCCTCTCCCCCTGTGGGAGAGGGTGGTCCGACCGAAGCGAGGACCGGGTGAGGGGGAAAGGCCCATCGAAAGTTGCGCCCCCTCACCCGCCCTCGCTCGGCTTCGCCTCCGCTCGGGCACCCTCTCCCACCGGGGGAGAGGGAAGCGAGAGCGCTGCCGCGCTTTGCCCGCCCCCCAAACGCCATCGCCCCCGTCCTCGGTGGCGGCCGCTTTATGCAGCCGGGTGCCGACGGGG